>Ga0315907_10000459_pt1 | contig 59058 bp, 41 predicted proteins | sample LakEriMetagenome_3_FD_203525 | JGI IMG/M metagenome (GOLD analysis project Ga0315907, IMG submission 203525) | Freshwater fungal communities from buoy surface, Lake Erie, Ohio, United States - Buoy 12 MA123 | ecosystem: Environmental > Aquatic > Freshwater > Lake > Lake biofilm | place: USA... | reverse complement strand
AGGAATTCACGGCCCCGCGCCGTCATGCTGAACTGCGTGCCCTGCATGCTGATGCGCAGGCCAGTGGCCCGGAAATCGGCCTGATTGCCCATACCAAAGCGGACGACCTCAAGCTTGCCGTCGAGCGAGCGGGCGAGGCGGCGTCCCCATGGGTCATCGATATTGATGATGGCGGCGGGTTTCTTGGGACCGCCCTGTTCGATGAGATGATCGAAGAACGAAGCCTTGGCGAGGAAGTAATCCTCCATGGTGCCATGGTAATCGAGATGGTCCTGGGTGAGGTTCGTGAAGATGGCGGCGTCGAAGCGGATGCCGTGCACCCGTTTCTGGGCGAGGGCGTGGGAACTGACCTCCATGGCGACCCCTTTGCAGTCATGGCTGCGCATTTCCGCGAGCAGTTCCTGGACGGCGATCCAGTCAGGGGTGGTATGCGACGACGGTTTGTGACCGAGTCCGCTATCGTAGTGGACGGTGCCGATGAGGCCGCAGCGTCCGCGGGCGCGGTTGACGAGGTGCTGAAGAATGAAGGCAGTGGTCGTTTTCCCGTTGGTGCCGGTCACGCCTGCCACCATCATGTGGTCGGATGGTCTGCCATGGAAGGCGTCGGCCACTTCCGCAATGCCCCGGCGGGAATCGGGCACCTGGATCCATGTTCCCCGGAAGAGTTCCGGGACATCCTGTTCGGCGAGGATCGCCGAAGCCCCGGCTTCCAGAGCCGATCCGATGTAATCGTGTCCGTCCGTGGTTTCGCCACGGATGGCCGCAAACAGCGTTCCTTCCCGCACCGCCCGGGAATTCACGGTAACCGCGCGGATTTCCCGGTCGAGGGGACCATACGCCCGGCACCGCTGCACCTCTTCAATCAGTTCCTTCACATTCATCGCACCCTTGGTTTTCCTTTCACATTCTCCAGTTTGAGCTTCACCGGCTCCGACTTTTCCTTCTTCGATTTGTCCTCCACGAGCAGTGGCGGCACCTGATAGTATTCCATGGCCTTTTCCGCGACCCGCCGGAAGAGCGGGGCTGCCAGTTTGCCGCCGGAATTCATGCCGGGTCCCATTTTCGGAGCGTCGATGATGCAGTATCCCGCGAGGCGCGGTTGCCCTGCCACGTTGACGAATCCGGCGAAGGAAATGTTCCGGAGCGTCAGATGGTAGCCGCCCTTCGGCAGCACCTGTTTGGCCGTGCCGGTCTTCCCGCCGATTTCGTAGCGTTCGCTCTGCGCGCGGGTGGCGGTACCTTTGCGGACGACTTCCAGAAGCATGCCCCGGACACTGCGGGCGGTTTTTTCCGGAATCACCTGACGCGACGCCAATTCCGGAGTGCCTTCCGTTGGATTGCCCGATATGTCGGTGACTGACTCGATGACGCGCAGCGGACGCCAGAGCCCGTCGTTGAGGATGCATCCGAGCATACTGCAGAGATGGGCCGGGGTCGCGTCGAACGAATAGCCATAAGCGTTGCGCGAGAACGCCTCGTAGCTCCATGGAATCAACAGCTTGCCGGTTCGTTCAAAGGGTAGGGAGATGCCGGTCACCGAAGTGAATCCGAAGGAATCTAGCCATTCTCGGAATCTCGTGCGTCCGATGCGTTTCGCGAGCAGAAAGGCCCCGATATTGCTTGATTTAACGAGGATTCCCTCGGGCGATAGACTAGCGTATGATCCCTCATCCGTGATGGGCTTGATTCCTTTTTCCTTGTATTGCTTGTCTCCGTCGGGGTCGATGGTAAGGAATTCCTGAAGTCCGACTTTCCGATCGGAGAGGGCAGCCGCCACCGTGGCCATCTTGACGGTTGATCCCGGTTCGAAGCGGTAGTCGGCGAGGTAGTTCATGCTGGCCCCGGTGGCTTCCCTGCCCTTGCGGAAGTCGCGTGCCACGAGGGCGCGGAGGGCCATTGTCGATGGTTCGAAGAGGGCGACGATGACGACATCGGCGTTCATGCGGCGGACGCTGATGTCGTCGGGATTGGCGGGTGATGGGTTATCGACTTCCTTTTCGACGATTTCCTGGAGACCGGTGTCGAGGGTGAGTCGGATGCTGTGGCCATCGGTGGCGGCATTGGATCCACCGCGGTAGGCGGCCAGTTCTTCGCCGCGGCCATCGACTTCGACGTAGCGGCTGCCATCCGAGCCGCCGAGGAGGTGGTCGAACGATTTTTCGATGCCGGAGACACCGGTGGCGGGAGCGGAATCGTCGCCGGTTTTGGAGATGGCGGGTTCTGCGAATCTTCCGACGATCTGGTCGAAGGTTCCGGCGAGGGGGTAATGACGTTCGTAGTAGTCGCGGATGACGACAGCCCCGATGCGGTCGCGCAGGTCGTCGTAGCGTCCGAGGTGGGCGGCTTCGAGGGCATCGCGGAGGTTGCGGCCGATCTGGTAATCGAGTTTGGGTTCGATCACGAATTCGCCGGAGGCGCGCTTCCGGAGTCGTTCGAGTACGGCTGCGCGGATTTCCCCCGGCGGCCTGCCGAGGACGGGTCCCAGCACTTCCGTGGAGGCGTTCAGGTAACTGAGCTGCAATGACTCAAGGGAATGGCTGGAGAGCAGTTCGCTGTTTTTTTTCTTTTCGTCCTCGTCGCCCGGCAGGTGCTTGCCGAACTCGCGGAGGGCGGCGACCAGGGAGGTGCGTTCTCCGAGGAATTTGAGGTCGTAGACGAGGCGCTGGACGAGACGGTCTGTCGCGAGGGTGATGCCGCGGGCATCGGTGATGTCGCCTCTCCGGGCCGGCAGGGGGTCGGCACGGCGGTGCGCGCCGAGGCGGGCTTCCTCGTAATAGGCATGCCGGATGCCCTGAAGGTGGAAGAGGCGCCAGCCGTAGGCTCCGAAGAGGGCAGCGAGGAGCAACCCACAGCACCACAGTCTCCCACGCACCACGTGGGGTACTGCCGCAGGGATGTCGGTGGAATGGTTCATGGGTCGCTGGAGGGGACGGCGCGGGCGGGGATGGCGGAGTCTATTTCCCGGACATTGCCGTGGGGGGTGGCGACGAGTCCGAGTTTGAGATCACGGAGAGCATTCCGGAGCACGGCATCGCTGAGCCCGTTGCTCTGGACTCTTCTGATTTCCGCAATGTCCTTGCGCAGCGTGGTGATTTCGTTGGAGGTCTCGCTGATGACGCGGCTGCGCACGTTCTTGCGGTGCACGACCCATCCGTAGGCTGCCCCGATGGCACCGAGGATGGCGACCACCAGGGTGATGTTGGCGGCGGTCATCGGGGAGATGCTCGGTGATGCCTGGCGATGTCGGTTGGGGCGGGCCATGACGGTTGCGTGGTTCGGTTGGTGGCGTTGCTTCAGCCGGGGAGGCGGGTGGCGATCCTGAGTCTGGCGCTGCGGGCCCGTGGGTTGCTGCGGATTTCCTCTTCGCCGGGAGCGATGGAGCTGCGGACGGGTAACCGGTAGCAGCAGTCCGGGTTGGGCCTTGGAGCGGGCCATTCCGGGCGGTCGATTTCCGGTTCGCTGTGCCGGCGGAGGTGGCGTTTCACGATTCTGTCCTCGAGGGAGTGGAAGGTGATGATGGCGAGGCAGCCAGCGGGACGGAGCCAGTCGGCGGCGATGGCAAGAATGCGTTCGAGGCAGCCCAGTTCATCGTTTACGGCGATTCTGAGACCCTGGAAGGTTTTGGTGGCCGGGTGCTGGGCACCGTGTCTGGGAACGATGGTAGCCACCAGTTCTGCGAGGTCTTCGGTGGTGGTGAAGGGTTTAGTGGCGCGGCGGCGCGCAATCGCAGCGGCGATGCGGCGGGCCGCCCGTTCTTCGCCGTACTGGTGAATGACATCGGCGAGCGATTCTTCCGACCACGTATTGACCAGTTCGGCAGCGCTCAGGCCGCTGCCCGCGTCCATTCTCATGTCGAGCGGGCCGCAGCGGCGGAAGGAAAATCCCCGCTCCGCGGCATCCAGCTGACGGCTGCTCACTCCGAGATCCAGCAGAATGCCATCGAGACCGCCGATTCCCTCGCGACGGAGAACCTCGGGAAACAGGTCGAAGCGCGCATGAAATGCGTGGAATGTTTCCGGGAAGGCTGCCTTGAGTGGCTGGGACTGCGCCAGCGCTTCCTCATCCCGGTCGAGGGCAATCACCGACGCCCCGGCTTCGAGCAGGCGGCGGGAATGACCGCCCCCGCCGAAGGTGCCGTCGAGGATGATCCGGCCGGGAGAGGGAGCGAGCCACTGCACCACTTCGTCGGCCATGACGGGACGGTGGTAGCGGTGAGCTTCGGCTGCCGGCTTGACGGGGCAGTCTTCCGGCTCGGAACTGATGGCTGGAGAGGCTGTCATGGCCGACTCCTTTCCGTGGCAGCCGACGCCCTGGCAGCCCATACTCCGCCCCTTCCGGGCAAGGCATAATGGTTGCTGCTGGTGCCTGCATTCATAACGATGGCTGCTCGGTTACCCGGGGAGTTTGTGAAGAAAAGTGTTATTGTTACGCTTGCCGATTTTTCAGGTCAATGAAATTCCTGTCCGGTCCATGGAAACTTTGATTTTTCAAGGAAAGTCTGCATTTTTTAGATATTTTTATCAAGTAAGTAAATCTTAATATTTTTGATTTGCGGAAATCTTTCCGCCTTGGTGGGTGCATGGCACTGGAGTCGGGGATGGGGTGGAGGGATGGCTTGACGCGTTGGTGAAATGCCCTATGTTTTGGGATATGTCCCTGTCATCCCGCCGAGTCACTGTTGCGATGGTTGCGCTGGCTTCCGTCCTGTCGACTGGCGAGGCCGATGCTCTGCCGAATCCGTTCAAGCGGAAGAAGGGGCAGGAGGCTGTCCCGTCGGTGGGTGAACTGAAGGTGGCGGAGGGGGAATCGGGAGCGCTGTTTGCGCAGGCATCGGCGGACGAGGCGGCGGGGAATGCGGGAGCCGCGGAGAAGGCGTACCGGCGGATTGTGCGTGATTTTCCTCTGACGTCGGCGGCACCGGCGGCTCAGTTCAGGCTGGCGGCCGCGCTTGAGCAGGGCGGGAAGCCAGCGAAGGCCTTTGATGCTTACCAGGAGCTGATCGAAACGTACCGGCAGTCGCCGCAGTTTGCGGAGGCGCTGGATCGTCAGTTTGGGATTGCGATGCAGGGGCGGACGGGGCGGACGTCGTCCTTTCTGGGAATTCCGAGGAAGATGGCGTCCGAGGATCTGATTGAAATGTTCCAGAAGATCATCCGGAATGCGCCGCAGGGGTCGCACGCTGCCGAGGCGCAGTTTGAGATCGGTCAGATTCACGATGACGGCAGCGAGCCGGATCTGGCGATTGCCTCCTACCGCAAGGTTGTCTCGGAGTATCCGCAGCATCCACTGGCGCGGGAGGCGCAGGTACGGGTGAGTCGGAACTACATTGGGAAAGTGAAGGATGGGAGCCGGGATGAGTCAAATATTGCGGAGGCGCGGGAAGCGACCGAGGAGGCCATGGGATTATTCCCGGAAGCTTCGTCGGCGCTGGCGGATACGCAGTCGCAGATCGACGAGGCGGCGGCGGACAGCCTTTACCGGAATGGGCGTTTCTACGAGAAGCGGGGGAATCTGCGGGCGGCGATGATGTACTATGCGGAAGTCCTCAAATCGCCGGGCAGTCAGCATTATGACGAGGTGCGGGACCGGGTGAACGAGATGAGCAGCCGGGACCCGAAGCTGCTTGATTCCGTCAAGGATCTTTCGGTCAACACGAAGGAGCTGGCGGTGCCGGCTGCTGCGAACCTGAAGGAACGTGCGGAATATTTTGGGCCTCCACCTCCGGCTTCGCGCCGCAAGCCACCGGTGGTGAAGCGTCCGGACATGCGGCAGAGCGATTCCATTCCGATCACTCCGCTGGAGGAACCCGATCTTCCTGCTGGCGGGAGCAGACCGGACCGTCCGGATGATGCGCTTCTGAATCCGGATGCGGTTCCCTTGCCGGAGCCTGCACCGGAGATTCCGCTGCCGCCGGTCAACCAACCGGAGGCTCCTGCGAAGCCGGATGGCGGGTCTGTGCCGGTGCCTCCGAAGGAACCGCCGCTCCCTGAGATTCCCATTCCGACGCTTCCTGACGGAGGCAATCCCTGAACCCCATTTCCACCGTTCAGGCCAATCCGAAATCACGTGGTCTGCGGAATCTGCTCAGTGCTCATGTTTTCCCGAACTTCTTTTATCCGTGCGGCCGTTGCCGCGGTCTGCAGTCTGGCGGCTTCTGGCTGCAGTGGCTACCGTCTGGGAGCGGATCGTCCGGCTTCGATGGAAGGCATCCGGACCCTCGCGGTGCCTTTGTTCCGCAATCACACGCTGGAGCCCCGGTCGTCGGCGATTGTGACGAACAACGTGGTGCGGCTGCTGCAGAACGACGGCAGCTACCGGATTGCTGACTCCAGCCAGGCTGATGCCGTGCTGAAGGGGACGATTCAGCGGTTTGAGCGGAGGCAGCTGCGTGCGGCCCGCAACAACAGCCTGCGGACCCGCGAACTGGAGCTGCGGGTGTGGATTGATTACACGGTGGAGACGCGGGATGGGGCGGTGCTGCTGCGTGGTACGGCGAATGGTTCGACCTCTCTGTTCCTTGATCCCAATTTCCAGCTCACGGAGCGGCAGGGGATTGACGATGCGTCGCTGCGGGCGGCGGAGGATCTGGTGAGTCGGCTGTGCGAGGGCTGGGGAACGGATGCGTTTCCGGAGGCGGCGGGAAGTGGCAACCGCAATAGCGCGCCGGCCTCGCGGCTGCCGACGTTCATGCAGCCGGGCCGCTGAGGATCACCGGGGGCACCGGGGACCGGGAAAGCCCGGGGAACCGTTTTTTCTGAACGAAGCGCGGCGGTGCGAGACTCCGTGCCTCAGTGAACATCGAGCCACTGGCGGATTTCCCGGGCCAGTTTCAGGCTGATGCCGGGAACGGTGGCGAGTGATTCCGGCGTCAGGCGGCGGATGCGGGTGACGGAGCCGAAGCGGGTCAGGAGGGCTTTGCGGCGGGATTCCGAGACACCGGGGATATCATCAAGGATGCTTTCGGCGATCCTGCGTTTCATGAGAAGCTGGTGGTAGCCATTGGCCCAGCGGTGAGCTTCGTCGCGGATACGCTGGAGCAGACGGAGGGCCCCCATGGTGTGCGGCAGGACCAGAGGTTCGGTTTCGCCGTGGCGGAAGATTTCCTCGCGTTCTTTGGCTAGGCCGATGATGGGGAGGGAGTGGAGGCCGAGCCGCTGGAGTTCCTCGCAGGCGCTGGAGAGCTGGCCTTTGCCGCCGTCGACGATGACGAGGTCGGGGAGACGGACGAAGGGGCGCGTCCCTGCGGACCGGGTTTGGTTTTCGAGGCGTCTCAGAGCGTCGCCGGGAGATTCCTGGGAAGCGTCGGCATCGTCGGCCCCGGCGGCATCCCTTGCTTCGAGGAGGATCCGCTGGTAGCGCCGGCGGACGACTTCCGCCATGGAAGCGAAGTCGTTCTGGCCCTTGACCGTGCGGATGCGGTAGCGGCGGTAGGCTGAGGTATCGGGTACGCCGTCGGTGAAGCGGACCATGCTCGCGACGATGTGGCTGGAGGAGATGTTCGAGATATCGAAGCATTCCATGATGCGGGGGAGGCGCTCGAGACCGAGCACCTGCCCGAGTTCGCCGACATCGTCCTGCGGACGGATGGCCGGACCGGCGACGCCGCGCTGGCGGGTGAAGCGGCGGGCAGGCTGGAGGGTCCTGCTGAAATCGGCGAGCATGTCACGCAGGTCGGCGGCGCGTTCGAAATCGAGGGCGGCGGCGGCATCGTGCATTTCGGCTTCGATTTCGCGGAGGTGGTCGCGCGCCTTGCCATCGAGGAATTCGCAGGCCGCGGCGACGCGGACGAGGTAGTCCTCGCGGGTGATGCGGCCGATGCAGGGAGCACAGCAGTTCCGGATGACATCGTTGTGGCAGTGGCGGTAATCGTTTTCGCCGGGCGTGACCGGGCGGCACGACCGCAGACCGAATTGTTTCTGCATCCATGCGAGGGTGGCCCGGAGGCTGCCGCTGTGGGCGAATGGGCCGAAGTAGCGGGCACCGTCGTCCTTGCGGGTACGGGTGAGGTGGAAGCGGGGCCATGGTTCCTCGAGGTGGACTTTGAGGAGGAGGAACCGTTTGTCGTCGCGGAACGAGACATTGTAGCGCGGGCGGTATTCCTTGATGAGGCGTCCCTCGAGGAGGAGGGCCTCGGGTTCATTGCGGACCGTGTGAATCTCGAAATCCCAGATGCTGCGGATGAGTGCCCGGGTTTTGAGGTCGGCGAGGCGGCTGCGCGACGGCTGGAAGTAACTGCTCAGGCGCTTCCGCAGGTCGCGGGCCTTCCCGACGTAAATGATGCGGTTGAGCCGGTCCCGCATGAGGTAGACCCCCGGCTGATGCGGGACGTCGTGGAGCCGGGCAAGGAAATCGGGCTTTTCGCGCATGATGGCGTAGTCTTGAAACAGTCCGGAGCGTCAGCGGGGCAGCAGGCAGAGCCAGACGACTCCGCCAACGGCGAGCAGGGAGCCGGTCAGGCCACGCCGACTGATTTTCTCGTTCTCCATGACACGCGCCAGTGGAATCACAAGCAGGCTGCTGGTGGCGGCGACGGCGACGACCATGGTACTGGGAATGAGGAGGCGGGCCCATTGGTAGCAACTGACTCCGAGAACCGGACCGCAGACGGCGGTGGCCGCCATCCATGCCCATGGGCGGGCTCCGCGGCGGAGGGAGGCAGTCGGGTTGGAACCGGGCCACAGGCGATTGGCGACGATGAGGACGGCAAGGGCGGCGGCGGCCCCCGCAATCGAGCGCTGGAACGCCTGGCTGATGCCGTGGACTTCCATGCCCAGCGCAGCGGCGATTCCGTTGGCGCGGCCGCTCAGGACGGTTCCGATGCCCTGGCCGGCTCCTCCGCAGATGGCGAGAAGGATTCCGGCGGGGTCGGATCCCGGACCGGAGGCACCCGGCCTCCGGTCGGGCCAGAGCACGAGGACGAGGCCAGCAAGGGTGAGTCCGACCGCGCCCCATTGCCGGGCCTGCAGACCGATTCCGAGCATGCCCCAGTCGCCTGCGGCGGCAAAAAGCACGGCAGAACAGTACACGACGAGGAGGGTGAGGCGCGAGCCGAGTCTGGGATAGGCAAGGAAGACAGCGATGTCGCCGATGCCGAATCCGGCGGCCCCGCTAAGGAGAAGGGCTCCGAACACTTCCGGATGGAGCGATGGCGTGCCCTGGTGCCGGTCTATGCAAGCGGTGATCATGCCGAGGAGAGCACAGGCTGCGGTGAGCCGGATGGCATTGGCGCGGAGCGGGCCAAAGCAGCGGACGGCGCGCTGGCTGAAGATGGCGCTCAGCGCGTAAAGGAAGGCGGTGATGACGGCGGGCAGCATACGGGACCGTCAGCGGGGCACTTCCAGAACCGCTTCGCCGGGGCCGGCTTCTTCCCGCAGCACGATCCGCCGCAGGCTGATTTCCGCCACGCGGATCCGGAGATCTCCGGCTGCAAAGACGTCACTTTCCTGGAGCACGTGGGTCTGCCCGTCCGTCTCCACGACCGCTTCGCGCCCGGGACCGGCCACGAGGCATCCCCGGATGGCCAGCAGCATTTCTCCCGTTTCCGGGTTGAGGAAGAGCGCCTCGGACTGATCAGTCTTCCGGGGATTTCCGGGGATGAGGGAGTAGGACTTCGGTGTGCCGCGGCGGAGTTTCCATGGCGTTCCGGGAACCGATTCGCCTGGCCGCAGAGCGAGGACGGTGTCGGATTCAGATAGCGGCAGACGCCGGATGCCGACGCCCTCGCTGGTGACGGCCACCACGGTGAACGGCCACTGGCGCGGTCTGGTCAGACGCACGCCGATCTGCGCCGCGGTATCGGCCAGTGCAGCCGGTGGATCACCTTCCCACGAGGTGAGGGGCGGGTCGGTTCCTTCGGGAGCAGAGGGAATCTGGCTGCGCAGCAGGGCAGCGAGTTCCCCGTGACCACCTGAATCGGCGAGATCCGCCGCGGCACGGCCTTCGGAATCGATGGCTGTGATGAGCGCCCCGCGCTGCACCAGCAGCTCTGCCGCCGCCTGGTGTCCCTCCCGCGCCGCCCGCATGAGGGCGGTGAGACCGTCCTTGCCTGACCGCAGCGGGTCGGCTCCTGCTTCCAGAAGTGCGGCCATGGCACCTGTGTGGTTCCGGGCCGCGGCGGCTCCCAGAGCATCCTGAACGTGCGCGGGATCAAGGGAAGCCAGCCGCCGGACGATGGCGGTGTGACCATGCCAAGCCGCTTCGAGGAGCGGCGTGGTGTCATCGGCTGGGTCGGGAAAATCGGGAGGCACGCCGGTTCCGAGGAGGGCGTTCACCGATTCCATGTCGCCGGAGCGGGCGGCGGCGATGAGGGATGCGCCGGAAGTTTCCTCCTTCTTCCATGGACTTGCTCTGCGGGAAAGCAGCAGCCGGGCGATGTGACCCTGTCCGGAGGCGGCGGCCCGGTCCACCGCGGTCTGCCCTGCGGCGTCCATCACATCAGGCTGCATGCCGGCCTCGAGAAAGTCGAGCACCACGGCTTCCCTGCCCTCGGCGGCCGCGCGGAGGAAGTCGTCGATGGAATAGGCATAGCCTGCGGCGTGGACGCGTTCCCGGGCACGGTCCTCCGGCAGCTTCCGGCAGGCGGTGCCGGCCAGAAGCGGGCAGAGCAGGACGGGCAGGAGCAGGCGCCGGATCATGGGAGCAGTCTGTCGGAGTTCCGTGGGCTTTCCGCAACCGGTTCAGACGGGCGGAGGCAGCAGATTCACTGAAAAATATGCAAACGCGGTGGAGTTGTGTTTGCCCCCGGGCTGGATGCTCCGTACGGTCCTGGACAACTGACGAAAACCCCTTCCCCAGAGAACATGTCCAAAGTCTTCAATACCGGTATCATTGGCTACGGCTGGGCCGCCACGGCTCACATTCCTGCGCTGCAGGCCACAGGCAAATCCCGTGTCACTTCGATTCTGTCGCAGCGGCCGCTCGATGAAGCGGAACTCAGCGCGAAGTACGGGACACCGATCCGGACCTTCACGGATGCAGCGGCTTTCTTTGCGCAGAGCGATCTCGAGGTCGTTGACATCACGGGGTATCCCTGGGACCACACGAAGTTTGCGGTGGCTGCGGCTGAAGCCGGCAAGCACTTCATTCTCGAGAAGCCCATCGCCTTGAACTGGGATGAATGCATGCAGATCGACCGGGCCGTGAAGAAGTCCGGGGTGCGCACCTGTGTTTGTTTCGAAGTGCGCTACAGCGGACAGTTTCTGACCGTGAAGAGTGCCATCGACACTGGCCTGCTCGGCCGCGTGCACTACGGGGAAGTCGACTACTACCATGGGGTTGGACCATGGTACGGCCAGTACCGCTGGAATCAGAAGAAGAGCGGGGGTGGCAGCAGCCTGCTGAGCGCCGGATGTCATGCCATGGATGCGCTGCTGCTCTGCATGGATGGGGATGTCGATACGGTCATTTCGCTGAACACGCAGAGTTCGCATCCGTACTTCTCCGTGTATGAGTATCCGACGACGACAGCCACGCTCCTCAAGTTCGCCGATGGCCGGGCCGGGAAGTGTGCCAGCGTCATCGATTGTTTCCAGCCGTACTATTTCCATACGCATCTGGTGGGAAGTGAGGGCAGCCTCCTTGATGGCAAGTTCCACACGAACAAGCTGGCTTCCCTCAACAAGACGAAATGGAGTGAACTGAGCATTCATCCGATCGATTCGGGCGACGTCGCGGACCATCCGTATCAGACGCAGTTCGACGCCTTCTTCACGGCTTTGTCGAAGGGGGAAGACATGGCGCTGACCAGTCTGAAGGACGCGCTGCGCAGTCATCAGGTGATTTTTGCCGCGGACAAATCGGCGGCAGCGGGTGGCGTGCCTGTGAAGGTGAGCGAGATCCGCTGGGAATGAGTTGCCGGCAGAGCCCTGGAGAGGAAGGACCTCTCCGGGGCTGCTGCGGCGGGCGGTTTCACTGCGCGTAGGCGCTGACTGACTCGCAGGTGCAGACGAGGTTGCGGTCGCCGTGCACATTGTCCACGCGGCCGACGGGAGGCCAGTATTTGTGGTGACGGCTGTGGCGGTCCGGGTAGGCTGCCTGTTCTCGAGAGTAGGGACGGTCCCAGTCAGCGGCGAGGAGGCAGGCTGCGGTATGCGGGGCGTGACGCAGCAGATTGCTGGTGGGGTCGGCCTGCCCATGCTGAATGGCCATGATTTCTCCGTGGATGGAGATGAGGGCATCGCAGAAGCGGTCGAGTTCCGCGCGGCTTTCGCTTTCGGTGGGCTCGATCATGAGGGTGCCGGCCACGGGCCAGCTCATGGTGGGGGCGTGGTATCCGTAATCGATGAGGCGCTTGGCGACATCCTCGACGCTGATCCCGGCCGACTCCCGGTAGGGACGGACATCGATGATGCATTCGTGGGCGACGGTTCCGTTGCGGCCGCGGTAGAGGACTGGGAAGGCGCTGCCCACGCGCGCGGCGATGTAGTTGGCATTGAGAATGGCGAGTCGGGTGGCTTCGCGCAGGCCATCCGGGCCCATCATGCGGATGTACATCCATGGGATCACGTTGATGCTGGCGCTGCCGTGCGGGGCGCTCACCACTGGCCCGATGATGCCCCGGCCCGGGAGGAAGGGGACGAGATGAGCGGCCACGCAGACGGGACCGACGCCGGGGCCGCCGCCACCGTGGGGAATGCAGAAGGTCTTGTGGAGGTTGAGGTGGCAGACATCGGCACCGATGTTGCCAGGGCTGGTGAGGCCGACCTGGGCGTTCATGTTGGCTCCGTCCATGTAGACCTGGCCGCCGTGCCGATGGATCACTTCGCAGATGTCTGCGATGGATTCCTCGAACACGCCATGGGTGGAGGGGTAGGTGATCATGAGGGCAGCGAGGCTGGCGGCATGTTCAGCGGCGCGGGCTGCGAGGTCGGCGGTGTCGATGTTTCCTTCGGCATCGCACTTTACGGGGACGACCTTCATGCCGGCCATGACAGCGCTCGCCGGGTTGGTGCCGTGGGCGCTGACCGGAATGAGGCAGACATCGCGGTGCAGGTCGCCGCGGCTGCGGTGCCATCCGCGGATCGCCAGAAGTCCCGCGTATTCGCCCTGACTCCCTCCGTTGGGAGCCACCGAGACGGCTGCCAGTCCGGTGATGTCGGCGAGCCACGATTCGAGCTGGCTGATCATGGTGGCGGTGCCTTCCTGCTGGCAGGCTGGGGCGAAGGGGTGCATGGCAGCGACTTCGGGCCATGAAACCGGCATCATGACCGACGTGGCATTCAGCTTCATGGTGCATGAGCCGAGGGGGATCATGCTGTCGCAGAGGGTCAGGTCCTTCGAGGCGAGGCGGTGGATGTAGCGAAGCAGTTCGTGTTCGGTATGGAAGTGCTGGAAGACTTCCTGGGTGAGGTAGGCCGAGGTGCGGCCAAGGCCTGCGGGGATGCCATGCGCGGGCTCGGCGGAGGGCCGGGCTCCGCAGCATTCAGCCAGCAGATCGATTTCGCTGCCCGTCGTGAGTTCATCGCAGGAGATTCCGACGTGGTCTGCATCGATGGGCCGGAGGTTGCATCCCCTTGCGGCGGCAGCAGCGAGGACGGCCTCCGCTCTGCCGGGGACCTTCACGGTGAGGGTGTCGAAGAACGTTTCCTGGCAGGTTAGGCCAGCCTTGCCGAGGGCCGCGGCGAGCCGTCCGGTATGCTGGTGAATCCGTTCCGCGATGGTGCGGAGTCCTTCTGGACCGTGCCAGACGGCGTACATTCCGGCCATGACGGCCAGCAGGACCTGGGCCGTGCAGATGTTGCTGGTGGCCTTGTCCCGGCGGATGTGCTGTTCCCGGGTCTGCAGGCTCAGGCGCATGGCCGGGGCTCCGGCGCTGTCGATGCTGACTCCGATGAGTCGGCCTGGCAGCCTCCGCTTGAGTTCGTCCCTGACGGCCATGTACGCGGCGTGCGGTCCTCCTCCGCCCATGGGCACGCCGAACCGCTGGGTGCAGCCCACCGCGACATCGGCTCCCATTTCTCCGGGAGGCACCAGCACGGTGAGGGCCAGCAGATCGGCAATCATCACCACGAGCGCACCACGGCGGTGGAACTCCTCGCAGTGCGGACGCCAGTCCGTGATGCTGCCATCGCCTGCCGGATACTGCACCACGACCGCGAAGACCCCATCTTCCGGTCCGAAAGCATGGCCGCTGCAGCGCGTGGTAACCACTTCGATGCCGAGGGGCTCGCAGCGCGTGCGGATGACCGCAAGGGTCTGCGGAAAAACGCCTTCATCGACCAGAATCCGCCGCGGATTTGCCACCGGAGCAGCCCCGTGGCAGAGCGAAACCGCTTCCGCGGCAGCCGTTCCTTCATCAAGGAGGGATGCGTTGGAAACCGGCAGTGCGGTCAACTCGGTCACCATCGTCTGGAAGTTGAGGAGGGCCTCGAGACGGCCCTGGCTGATCTCCGCCTGATAGGGTGTGTAGGCGGTGTACCATGCCGGATTCTCGAGAATGTTCCGCTGGATGACAGGTGGCGTCACGGTCCCGTAGTATCCCTGGCCGATGCAGGAGCGGAGCGCCTTGTTCCGGCTCATGATGGTCCTGAGTTCGGCCAGTGCTTCCTGTTCTCCGGCTGCCGGCGGGACTCCGAGGGGCCGCTCCATGCGGATGGCGGAAGGCACGGTCGCCTCGATGAGTGCATCGAGCGAGGCATGTCCGCAGACTTCCGCCATGGCGGAAACCTCCTCGGATCGTGGCCCGCAGTGTCGGGAAAAATAGGAATCGGAGTTCATGGGCGGCAGGAGGAAAGAAGATCTCATTTCCACTAAAGCGGAAATCTTCTCCTGCAAAGCGCAGGTTGCCGGGTACGGGATCAGCCGACCTTGCGGCGGTGGTAGAGGAGCGATTCGATGATGAGGACGAGAATCGCGAGGATTGTGAGGATCAGGTAGGGTGGCAGTCCTGAGGCGATGGGGGCAAGCGACGAGGAAACCGGGGAATTATCGAGGAAGCTCTCCGAAGGCGAGAGCAGGTTGACCGCGGCGAGCCATTCGCCGGCCTGATTCTGGAGGGTGTAGAAGCCAGGCGACTCGAGAGGACCGAAGCGGCGGGCATCGGAAGTCACGGAAGACCCGTCGGGAAGGCGGATGGTAGTGACATCACCTGGCCGGACGCCGGGCAGCGGCATGCTCTCCCCCGGGGTGTAGGTGGCGGCGAGGCTGTCGTCGCGTCCTGCGAGATAGGTAGCGGCGCTGTGGACCAGCACGGGAAACCATGCCGAGTAGAAGAAATCCGCATCGACTGGATTCATGTTGGCAACGATGACGGAACGTCCGCCTGAGGAGGCCGTGTAGAGCAGCGGAACGGCGTCCTCGTTTTCGATCAGGATGAGAGCATCGCGCGGAGGCACAATCTTCCGTGCTCCCGCGAAGTTCAGTCCGGCGGCATCGAGGTTCCGCAGCACCGGGTGATCCGGGATGGCCACCCGGGGAACGGCTGATTCGAGCGGTTCACCGACGGATTGCCACCATGGAGACTCGCCTTCCGGCTGGAAAACGAGCGAGAGCGGAGCCTCCGGGGCCTTGCCGCGGGAAATGACCATCTGCGGACTTTCCGGGCTGAGCAGAAGGAAGCCACTGCCGCCGCCGGAGAACGATTCGACCGCGGCATCGAAGAAGAACTTGTCAGCAGCCTCGACATGCACGCGGACCGGCTTGGGTTTCTGGGCCGCGAGGAAGACCTCGTTGTCGGCCGGAAAGGCATCGCGGATTTCGAGTTTCGCGAGCCACCGGCCCGGTGGTGCCTCCTCGATCACAAATGACTCCCCGGGATTCGTGCCCGGCTTGATGTCAAGATTCACGAGTTTCCCGATGGTCGGAGCGTCGGCCGGCTTGAGGAGGAGGTCGGCCTTGATGGATTCCCGGAACGACGAAGCGATTTGGAGGTAGATGCCGAGGCGGTTGCCCGGACCCGGCAGGTAGCGGGCGTCGGCTGCGATGATGCCGGCGTTTTCGAGGGGCTCTCCGACCTTGAGGATTTCCACTCCATCCGGCGGCTTGCCCTCAGGGAAACAGCCATCCGTGATGAGAATCATGCGGTACCCCTTCATCCAATCGCTGCTTTCCCCGCTGCGGAGCGAGGCGATGGCCTCCGGCCGGAAACCGAGTGCGGTAGTCGGTACGGACTTCACCGCGTCGAGCAGTTCGCGCGGGTTGTCGGTGAGGTGAGAGAAGAAGCGGACTTCGGCGGCCACGGAGGCCACGGAGGCGCGCTGACTGGCATCCATGCCGCGGATGAGATTGGCGGCGGCCTCGCGGGCGAGAGCGAGCCGCTGCTGGCTGCCTTCTCCGGCTGACATGCTGGCGGAGTGATCAATGAGCAGGAGCAGGTCCTTCCTTTCATCATTGACGATTTCCGGCCGGGTCAGGGAAAGGCAGACGGCACCGAAGACGAGGGACAGGAGCAGGAGGGACAGCAGATCCCGGAGCCGCTGGAAGAGCGAAGTCGATTTCTTCTCGGTGAAGACCCGGTTCCAGAGAAAGTAGGCAGTGGCCTCGCGTCGCCGTGGCCTGACCTTGAGGAAATAAATGGCGACGAGCGGCAGGAAGCTCAGAAACGACCAGAAGAACAGCGGTGCCAGAAACTTCATGCCACGAGGCCTCCGCGTCTGAGAATGTCCGTGATGACGGCCTCGAACGGCACCTGGGGACTGGTGCTGGCGAGGCCAATGCCCCGTTTGGCGCAGCATTTCCGCAGGCTTTCGTTCCAGTCGGCGACTGCCTGTTCGTAGAGTTTTGCCTCCCGGGGCGTGATGGTGAGGCGCTGGCGCTGACCGGTCTCCACGCAGGTCAGTTCCACATCACCCTTCCAGTCGCATTTCGTGTCGTTTTCATCCTGCACCTGCAGACAGAAGACTTCGTGGCGGTTCCACTGGAGGAACTTCAGGCCGTCATCGAAGCCGGAAGGAAAGAGGAAGTCGGAGATGACGACGATGATGCCCTTGCGGCGGTGACGGGCCTGGAATTCGCGGGCGCAGGCCGTGAAATTGGTATCGCTGCCGAACGTGGTGGCGTCTTCCAGTCCACGCAGGAAGGGGAGAACCTTGCCCCTCCCGCGGGTGCGCTCGAGAATTGGCTGAAGCCGGTCGGACAGCCCGTAGACGCAGAGCTGATCGAGCATGTGCAGGGCGATGTAGCCGATGCCCGCCGCGAGTTGGCGCGCCGTGAGGAATTTCGACTTCATGCTCGGGCTTTCGTCGAGAAGGATGTAGACGGTGGCATCCTCATCGATTTCGAAGAGCTTGACGACGAGTTGCTCGAAGCGCCCGTAGACCCGCCAGTCGATGCTGCGGAAATCGTCGCCTGGATGGTACTCGGCATAATCCGCGAAGGTGATGCCGGAACCTTTTTTGGTCGATTTGCGGTCGGCCTGCATGGATCCGCCGAGGACCTTCCGCGCCAGCAGGTAGAGGCCGTCGAGCTTTCGGATGAAGGAGGGATCGGTGAGCATGGAAAGCCTTCAGGCGGAAATGCAGAGCGGAAACCCGGCAAGGGTCGGCTCAGGCGATCGCGTAGCCGGCGAAGGCCAGTTTCTCGATCACGTCGTTGATGATGTTCTCGGTGCGGATGCCTTCGGCTTCGCCTTCGAAACTGAGGATCATGCGGTGGCGCAGGGCGGGAACCGCGACGGCATTGATGTCCTCCTTGGAGACGTGGAAGCGTCCGCGCAGGAGGGCGCGGGCGCGGGCTGCCGTGAGGATCGTCTGGGCTCCCCGCGGGCTGGACCCATGGCGGATGTAGGTCTTCACCGATTCGGGAGCGGCTGGTTCGTTCGGGTGGGTATTCCGGACGACGCGCACGAGGTAATCCTGAACCTCTGCGGCGATCGGCACTTCGCGGAGAGTGGCTCCCATCTGCATGATGTCCTCGCCGGTGGCGACGGCCTCGATTTCCGGCGGCCGGTTGCCGGTGGTGCGGTTGAGGATTTCCACGAAGTCATCGTGCGTGGGGACTTCGACGAAGAGCTTGAAGAAGAATCGGTCGAGCTGGGCTTCGGGAAGCGGGTAGGTTCCTTCGTTTTCGATGGGGTTCTGGGTGGCCAGTACGAAGAAGGGGAGCGGGAGCCGATGGGTTTTGCTGGCGACCGTGACCGTTTTTTCCTGCATGGTTTCGAGGAGAGCGGCCTGCGTCTTGGGGGTGGCTCGGTTGATTTCGTCGGCGAGCAGCACGTTGCAGAAGACGGGACCCGGCTGAAATTCGAAAACCTTCTGACCGCCCTTGTCGACGAGGATCTGAGTTCCCACGACATCGGCCGGCAGCAGGTCCGGGGTGAACTGGATCCGCTGGAACTTCAGGTGGAGGGCCTTGGCGATGGTATTGACCAGAGCGGTCTTGCCCAGTCCGGGAACCCCTTCGAGAAGCACGTGACCGCCGCAGATGATGGAGAGCAGCACGTTCTCGACGATGTCCTGCTGACCGACGATGAACTTGCAGATCTCCGCGCGGATGCGTTCGAAGGTTTCCTGGAAATGCTGGGCGGATGCTTCTGGGGACATAAAGGGAAAGGGATGGTGATGCGCGGGGCGGTTTATAAGTGATGTCGGAAGTGGCCGGTGCGTTTTACTTCGCGGGCGGAGCCCCGGACGCTTCTTCGGCGGCGTGGAGGGCATTGAAGTAATTCCTGACCCCGGCCTTCACGTCGTCCGGGACGTCCTCGCGCTGCACGAAGGATTCGAACTGGCGGCGGAAGGTGCGTTCCCTGGCTTCCCCGCGCCGGCTGCTTACCCCGGTGCCGTCATCGGCAGCCTCCACCTTCGTCAGGCTGGGTCCACTGCCCTTCTGGCCCTTGAGCTGCGACGTGTTGCCGTTGTCGCTCAGTTCTTCGGAGCCTTCGCGGCGGGAATCCACGGATCCGACGCCCGCTTCCTTGCCGCCGGGCATGGCGAAAGGCGACTGCCCCATTCCCTGGAGGAAGCCCTGGCCCTGGCCGGCGTTCTTGCACATGCCGAGGAGCTTCATCTTCGCCGCACGCTTCGCGCCCATTTTGCCGAGCCGTTGGCCGAGCTTCCCGAGCCGCTCCCCGAGTTTGGCTTTGGAAGCCTCCAGTTTGCCCAGCTTGGAGGGATCCACCTTTCCGGCTTTCTCGGCGGCCTCCATTTCCTCCATCTGCTGATCGTACTCGTCGGCTTCCATCTCGAGCTGTTCGAGTTCCTCCGAGAGTTCCTGTTCCTGAGGAGCCTGGGAAACCTGCGCCTGCTGGCCATTCTGCTGATTCTCGCGCCCGTTCTGACTGTTTTTCGCCTGATTGCTCTTCTGGGCCCGGGCCGCGGAGGCCATGCGCTTGGCGGCGGCTTTCAGTTTGGCGGCTTCCTTGCGCTTTTCGGGGGTCTTTCTGGCCTCATCGTCCTGCGGCATCATTTTTGCGAGGTCCTTGGCCGCTTCCTTGAACTGCTCGTTCTTGAGTTTCTTTGCCAGTTCGCGTGCCTGAGGATCTTCTTCCTTTTCGAGTTCCTCGCCCGCCTTCTTCATGAGCTGGGCCTCCTTTTTCTGTTCGAGGGCCTTGGCGGCCTTGTCCATTTTCCGCTCGAGTTCTGCGAGCTGCTTCATGGCCTCGGCAAGGTCCTTGGTGGCCTTCAGTTCGTCGACATATTTCTTCAGTTCGTTCGCATTGAGTTCCTTGAGTTCCTCTTCGTCGGCGGACTTCTCCAGTTCGCGGATGGCCTCCTCGAAGTCCTTGCGGAGTTCTTCCATGCGGTCCTCCGTCATTTCCTCGCGGGCAAGGCGATCGAGGACCGACTGATCTGTGGATTTGAAAGCAGTCAGAGAAGCCGCGAGGGCGAGCAGACCGGCTCCGGTGGCCAGTCGGCGGGGCCATGGGAACGGGAGGGCCGCTGGATCGAGTTTGGCAACGGTCCCGGCGGTGCGCTCAGCCTGGAGATGGAAGAACCCACCTTCCCGGTGTTCGGACTCGAAGCGGCGCTGCGAGACAATGCTGTCCCGGAGATGGAAGGCATTGTCGGCGCAGGCGGCAGCTTCCTCGAGATTCGGTCTCCTCAGAATGGCGGCGACAAGTCCGCCGGCAAGTGCCCCGCCAGCAGCCACCGCGTACCAGAAGCGTGGAACGGCATAGCCCTGCAGCATGTAGAGGAGCGACACCCCGAGCAGCACCACAGCGGCAGCAAGAACCGACCAAAGGAAGGCGCGCAGAGCCCGCTGCCAGCTCATGCGGCGGCGGATGGCATGGACAAATTTTTCGACAGGGGCCATAAGCGTGAAGTTTTGCGGGTTGGCGATCTCCGGACGGTCCAAAACTACACGCGCCCTGCGGTTTGGGGAGATTTTTTTCGCAAAGTTGCGGACCGCGTCCTGCTTCTCCGCGGGGCTCCGGATCCCCGGCATCCGCTGGCCGGTGTTCCTGTCAGGCGAAATCTCCTTCCGGCCAGCGGCGCGGAGGCGGCACCTGACCGAGCAGGCGCTTCCGCAGGAACGGGAGGGAAATCTTCAGGCACTGGAGTCCGTAGCGCACGCTTTTGCCGAAAGGGATCGAGCTGCTGTCGTCCTGGTAAACGGTGGGACAGGTCACTTCACAGGTACGGAAACCCCGCTCCATGGCCCCGATGAGCGTCTGGTTATCGAAGATGAAGTCGTTCCGGAAGCTGTGGAAGGGCACCTCTTCGAGAAGCCGCCGGGAATACGCGCGGTAGCCGGTATGGTACTCGGTGTGCCGGACTCCGAGGCACCATGACATGTACGTCGTGATGACCCTGTTTGGGAGGTAGCGCCAGAAGGGCATGCCCGCTGAAATCGTGCCGGCTCCCGACGTGCGGGAGGCCAGGCAGAGATCGTAGGGAGTGCCGCAGAGCATCGCTGCCATGGCAGGAACGAGCGACGGGGTGTACTGGCAATCCGGATGCAGGAGCACGGCAATGTCCGCGCCGCGGTCGAGTGCCAACTGCAGGCAGCGCTTCACATTGCCGCCGTAGTTCAGATTTTTTTCGTTGCGGAAGGCCGTAAGGCCAGCCTTGACCGCCTTTTCGTAGCCGTCGTCTCCAGAGGCATCGTCCACGAAGATGACCTCGTCGACGATGTCACGCGGCATGGCGGCAGCCATCTTTTCCACCGTGCGTCCTGCATGGTACGCCGGCATGGTCACTATCACTCGTCTCCCGAGAATCATGACGACAACTGCTTCTCCCTAGTCCGTGCAGCGCAAGCGCATTCCTTCTAGGGAACCACAGGAGCGAAGTCGGCAATCGGCAGCGCCTTCATGCGGCCGGTGGCCCGCACCCGGCTCTCGATCTCGGTCCAGGCCTGCAGGGCCAGAGATTCCGGCAAAACCACATCATCCATCCCAAGAATCTCGCCTGTCCTGATCTTCCGGCGCAGGACCGCATTCTGAAGAAGTCCAATGGGACAATGCCCGAGGTGCTCGCTCAGTTCCACTGCTTCACCGCGCACTGCGAAGCTGCCCAGACCACGTGGAAGGCGCTCTCCGGCTTCCAGCGTCCGCTTGGCCACGGCAGCAATTCCATAGCGGGGGACGAGGCCATTGGAAAGCAGCGGAGGGAGATGCTGGAAGGCAATCCGGCGAATGGTTTTGGCAATCTCGAAGTAGCAGAGATGGAAGGGGCGCGTGAAAACGTGAACGGGACCATTTCCGAGCTTCATGTAGCGGAGGGCGTCGACATGACTTCCGTCATGCGTCGCTCCGATGAAGACACTGCCGGGGGCGTCGTTGGTCACGAGAAAGTCCGCGATGGCCCCGCCCTCGGATATGTAGCCGGCGAGCACATCGGCTCCTTCCTGAAGGCTGGCCGCGGAAGGACCACGCAGGCCACCCGTGGGGAGCTGGGCACCGGTTCCATTTGCCACGAAAGCCTGCTCCACGTGTACTTTGGTACCGTCTGTGAAGGCAGTAACCTGCTCCAGTGAAATCCCCTGCTTCGCTGCCCAGAATTCCATTTCCTCCGCGGACGGATTCGGGTTCAGAAACCTCTTGGTATTCCCGTACACCACCGGGCGGAATCCCATGCCGGAGACCTCCTCGGCCAGCGCCGCCAGCGACCCCGGCTGATCTCCCTCGGCCTCTGTAAGAATTCCGCGGCCAGCGAACCACGAACCCGTGGTCACATGAAACTCACTGTTCATCGTCACCACGGGGAGATTCGCACGGAAAGCGGCATCGACCACTTCGGTGGCCCGGATGACATCCCCCGTGCACTCCAGCACAAGGTCACAGCGCGACACCAGTTCCTCGGGATCACGCACCAGCAGATCCCGGGCAATGCCCTCCACTGAAAGCGGATGCCTCCGCGTCAGCACCGCCGTGACCCTCATGTCCTTGAAATTCCGCGACAGTGCCTTGAATCCCCGGGCAATGAACCCAGTGCCGGATATGCCGACTCTCAGCGGAAATGGGGAAGGGTGAAAGGCCATGTCTGTTGGTCGTAGATACGAAGCACCGGACCACCCGGCAAGCTGAAGATGAATTCATAAATCAGGAATGTCAAGAAATCAATATTTCCTGATAATTCCCACTATTTCCTTCACGGGAGAGATCCCTCCTCCCGCGCGCCGCATGGCTCAGTCGAGATAGAGGAACCGGTTGGCGGCAAGGAGAATATGACACCATGCGGTCAGGGCACCCGATTCCGCCAACGCGATGGCCTGACCTGCCTGAATGAGGGCAGTCTGCTGCTGGTGCAGGAAGACGAGGCTGCGGGAGATTTCGAGGGGGGATGGATCGCGGCTGAACGCGAGTTCCCATGCGCAGCGGACCTGCTCGACCAGAGTCGGGGCGGCCTTGCGCACGCGCGCCGAGAAGGCGGCGGCCTGTTCTGTTACAAACGCATCGTTGAGGAGGAGCAGAGCCTGAGGGGCCACGGTGGTGACCGTGCGTGCGGTGCAGTTGGGATTCATGACCGGCAGGTCGAAGGCCTCGAGGACGGTGAGGGGGCGGGAACGGCGGGCCTCCATGTACAGGCTGCGGCGGTTGCCCAGCTCGGCCACGGCATCGATGCGGTCGATCATGCCGTTTCCGGGATTGATGACTTCGCGGCCGGGCACGATGCGGCCAGAACCGACGTCGCGGGCGACGGGCACCGGCTCACCTCCTGCGCGCCGGTCGAGCTGGCCGCTGACGGCGAGCATGGCATCACGGACCGATTCGGCATCGATCCGCTGCAGCTTCCAGCCGTGGTAGAGTTGTTCGCGGGCCGCATCAGGGGGAGCCGGATCGCTGCGCTGACGCCACGTGCGGCTGGTGAGCATGAGTCGGTGCAGACGCTTGAGCTGCCAGCCGTGGCTCACGAAGTCGGTCGCCAGCCAGTCGAGGAGTTCCGGATGCGTGGGGCGTTCCCCGAGAACACCGAAGTCACCGGGAGTTCGGACGATGCCGCGACCGAAATGGTGCAGCCAGAAACGGTTGACGAGGACTCGGGCCGTCAGTGGGTTGGCGTCGCTGACAATCCAGCGGGCGAAGGCGAGACGGCGCCCGCTGCTGGGACTTTCCGGCAATGCCTTGGCGAAGGGCTGCGGCGGGCCCATTGAGAGGACTTCAGGCGCGGCGGGTTCGATGGCACCCCGCGGCTGCAGATGGTCGCCCCGGTGAAAGAGAGCCGTCGCCGGGGTACTTCCGGTTTCGGTCGCCGCCATGAGGAAGCGTTCGGGAGGCCGGGTGGCCCGGTGGGCTGCGGCCTTCGCTTCCATTTCCTTCCGCTTCGTCTCCGCGGCCGGATCGAAGAGGAGCAGGAGGCCCTCGTTCCGGGCGACGTTGGCTTCCACGTAGCGCTTCAGCAGTTCCTGCTGGGCGGGTGTGCGCTTTCCCTCTTCCGTGCTGCGCGCTGTCCGCACCGCTTCCCGGTCCGCTTCCGGCACCGCTGCCAGCCGTTGCTCGAAGATTTCATCAAGCCTCCGGAGCGCGAACGCCGTCTTTTCCGCATCCAGTTTCGCGGCTTCCGACTCGATGCGTACAGCCGCGTCCCTCTCCGCCTGCGTGTACAGGGAATACAGCCTCTGCCCGGGCGGACGCCAGTCTTTCCAGTCATAAAGCGGTTCGAAGACGGCACGGATCCGATGGTAATCGGCATGTGAAACAGGATCGTACCGGTGGTCGTGGCACTGCGCACAGGCCACCGTGAGACCGAGCAGTGAACTGGTGACGGTGCGGATGGTTTCGGCCATGACCTGATTGCGGGCGAGAGCCGGATCCGGCAGCGCTTCATCGGTGGGATCGGGAGCCATGCGGAGAAAACCGGTGGCCGCGAGCTGTGCTGCCACGCCTTCGCGGTGCACCGATGCAGTGGACGAGGCATGGGTGACGCCGGACAGTTCATCGCCTGCAAGCTGCTCCGTGAGGAAGCGGTCCCACGGCAGGTCTCTGCGGTGAGCCTCAATCACGTAATCCCGGTAATGCCATGCATGCGCCCGTGGTTTGTCGGACTCGTGGCCGTCCGAATCCGCATATCCTGCGGCATCGAGCCAGTGACGCCCCCAGCGTTCTCCATAATGGGGACTGGCGAGTGCTGCATCGATGGCATCGCTCCATGCGGTCTCCGGATCGCGGTCCCATGCAGTGAGAAATGCCGCGAGCGCCTCCGGCTCGGGCGGAAGCCCCAGCAGATCGAAGCTGAGCCTGCGGAAGAGAGTTCCCGGTTCGGCCTGCGGCAGGAAATCCAACCCGGCCGCGCGAAGCTTTGCCCCAATGAAGGCATCGACCGGATGGCTCTCCCCCGCAGGAACTTCCAGCCGCTCCATGGGACGGAAACTCCAGAAGCTGCGTTCCTCGTCCGTGATGTAGATATCCGGTATGCTTTCGGGCTCATCCCTCTGCACGGGTGCCCCGGCCGCAATCCACGACTCGATGAGCGACACCTCCTGCGGCGACAGCCGGGTCTCCCCCTTGGGCATCTCGCCGCTTTTCACGAGGGCCAGGAGATGACTGCGTGCGGGATCTCCCGGTGCCACCACCGGCCCTTCATCCGTCTCCTTCAGCAGAAACCGACGCAGCCGAAGGTCAACTCCACCCTCCTTCCGGCCGCCCTCGCCATGGCAATGAAAGCAATGCGCCTTGAGGAGAGGCCGGACCGACTTCTCAAAGGAAATCTCCGAAGCTCCGAGACCGCCCGAAGTCAGCAGCAGCAGAATGAACCAGCGCATGCTTCAGTCACGCTGGCCAGACCCGCCGTCTTGCAGACGGATGGACGGAAACGCCGGAGAGGGCTGTCGCCGGACCCCCCCTTACTTGGCTGCCTTGCGGAGCGCAGCCGCCTTGTCGGTGGATTCCCACGTAAGTTCCTTCTCCTGCTTGCCGAAGTGGCCGTAGTTCGTGCTGCGGCCATAGATCGGACGCAGCAGATTCAGTTGCTTCACGATGTCGGCCGGCTTGAACGAGAAAACCTTCAGGATCGCGGCTAGGATCGCATCGTCGCTCACCTTGCCCGTACCGAAGCTGTCCACGTGAACGCTCACTGGGCGCGGATGACCAATCGCGTAGGCGAACTGGACTTCGCAGCGTTCCGCCAGTCCGGCCGCCACGACGTTCTTGGCAACCCAGCGGCCCATGTAGGCTGCCGAACGGTCGACCTTCGAGGGATCCTTGCCCGAAAAAGCTCCGCCTCCGTGGCGGCCCATGCCGCCGTAGGTGTCCACGATGATCTTCCGTCCGGTCAGACCACTGTCGCCCTGAGGGCCACCCACGACGAATTTGCCCGTCGGATTGATCAGATACTCGGTCGCCTTCGTCAGCATCTCCTTCGGCAGCACCTTGCGGATGACCTGATCAATGCAGAATTTCTCGATCTCCGCATGCTTTGCACTCTCCGCATGCTGCGTGGAAATGACCACGTTCACAATCCGCGTCGGCCTGCCATTCACATACTCCACCGAAACCTGGCTCTTGGCATCCGGCCGCAGCCATTTCGCAAGCTTGCCCTCCTTGCGGATCCGGGTCAGTTCACGGCCAAGGCGATGCGCGTACATGATGGGAGCCGGCATCAGCTCGGGTGTCTCGTCACAGGCATATCCAAACATGATGCCCTGATCGCCCGCCCCCTGTTCCGCATGCTTCTTCCCGTCGGCCTTCTTGGCATCCACCCCCTGGGCAATGTCCGGGCTCTGCGTGGTCAGGTAGTTGTTGATGAAAATCCGGTCGGCGTGAAACACATCGTCGTCGTTCACATAGCCAATGCCACGGACGGCATCGCGGATCACCTTGTCGATGTTGATGACATCTCCGATCGGCTTCTGCCCGATCTTCGGAATGGTGATCTCTCCGCCCACCACCACGATATTGCTTTTCGCAAACGTCTCGCAGGCCACCCGGCTTTTGGGATCAACCGCAAGGCAGGCATCGAGAACGGCATCTGAAATGGTGTCGCAGACTTTGTCGGGATGACCTTCGCCGACGGACTCCGAAGAAAAGATGAATGAGCGGGACATGGCTGGTGGATCGGATTGAATCTTGGAATGCCGGAGGCCCCTGATGGCACCATGGCCTGCGGCCCGGACGGCAGTCCCTGCCCCGGTAGCCCTGCAAGGTCAACGGCTTTCTCGGTGTCCAAAACCCCAGCAAAGCACATGCGGCGCGGACAATTTCGGTTTTGACGCCGCAGGGGATGCGGCCATGAAGAAGGCAGCATGCCCAATTCCAAAACTACCCCCCGGGGAATCTGCTATCTGGTTGGAGCCGGTCCAGGGGATCTCGGACTGGTCACCCTGCGCGCCAAAGAATGCATCAGCCGGGCCGATGTGATCGCCTACGATTACCTCGTGAACAAGGAAGTGCTCCAGTGGGCCCGCCCGGATGCGGAGATTCTCTACGTGGGCAAGCAGGCCGACCAGCACACCCTTCCCCAGGACCGCATCAATGCCCTGCTCGTTGAGAAAGTGCTCGCCGGAAAAACCGTCACCCGGCTCAAAGGCGGCGACCCCTACGTGTTCGGCCGCGGAGGAGAGGAAGCGGAGGAACTGCGCGCCGCCGGATGCCGCTTCGAAGTGGTTCCCGGCATCTCCAGCACCATTGCCGGACCAGCCTACGCAGGCATTCCCGTCACCCACCGCGACTTCTGCTCGCAGCTCACCATTTTCACAGGACACGAAGACCCCACCAAAGAGGAAAGCTCCCTCGATTTCCGCAAACTGGCGGAAGCGGACGGAACCAAAGTCATGCTCATGGGCGTCGGGCGCATGGCCATCCTCGCCGGAAAGCTGGTCGAACACGGAGCCAGCCCGGACACCCCGGTCGCCCTCATCCGCTGGGCCACCACCGGCCGTCAGCAGACCCTCACCGGAACCCTCGGAACCATCGCCCGCCGCATCGAGGAGACCGGCTTCAAACCACCGGCGGTCTGCATCATCGGTGGCGTCGTTGGCCTGCGCGACCGCCTCAACTGGTTCGAGGAACGCCCGCTGCACGGACGCCGCATCGTGGTCACCCGCACCCGCCAGCAGGCTGGAGCCCTCACCCGCGAACTCCGCGAACTCGGGGCCGACGCCTACGAAATTCCCACCATCCGCACGGAGAAACCAAGCGACCTCCTTGCTTTCGGACGGCTCGTGCAGGACGCCCACAAATACGAATGGATCATCTTCACCAGCCCGAACGGAGTCGATGCCTTCTTCGATCTCTTCTTCAAACTCTACAGGGACGCCCGGGAAATCGGCGGTGCCAGACTCGTGGCCATCGGCCCCGGAACGGCCCGGAAACTGGCCGAATACCACCTCGCCGCTGACTTCGTTCCCGAAAAAGCCGTCGCGGAATCCCTCGTCGGGGAATTCACCGAATTCGCCGGCAGTCTCGAAAACACCACCATTCTCTGGGTCCGCCCGGAGGAAACCCGGGACGTCGTCGCCACCAGTCTGGGTAAACTCGGAGCCATCGTCGATGAAGCCCTCGCCTACCGCACCGTGCCGGAAACAGGCGACCCCACGGGTGGACAGGCGCGCTTCCGCGAAGAGGGAGCCGATGTCATTACCTTCGCCAGCGCTTCCGCAGTGGAAAACTTCTTCCGCCTCGGTCTGCCCCTGCCACCGGACATCCGCTTCGCCAGCATCGGACCCGTCACCACCGCCGCCCTGCGCCGACTCGGGCACAAGGCGCACATCGAAGCCCGCCAGCACGACATTCCCGGCCTCGTCGCCGCCATCGCAGAACACTTCTCGCCGTAACCGGGCGGCCCGCGCCATTCTGACCCTGCACTGTGCCAGACAGTTCCACCCCCAGGGGCCGCTTTTCCGGAATGACGTCCCCCGCCCTCGCCAGCCGCGGAACTTGTTTCCGTTTCCCTTTCCTGATTCCACGAGGCAGGTTGCATTGCTGCCGACCACGCTTATCGGTATGAATTCGATTTTTCCTTTGCTGGCCCGCATTCTGCGGCGTTCTTCTCTACCGCCATCAATCCGATGAACAATTTCACTCCCCGAGCCCAGCAGGTCCTCGCCCTTGCCCGCAAGGAAGCAGACCGCTTCAATCACAACTACGTCGGCACCGAACACCTGCTGCTCGGCCTCATCAAGCTTGGACAGGGCGTCGCCGTCAATGTTCTCCAGAAACTGGGGCTCGATCTCGAAACCGTGCGCATGGAAGTCGAGAAGCAGGTCGGCAGCGGCCAGGAACAGAAGATGGTCGGGAACATCCCCTACACTCCCCGGGTCAAGAAGGTGCTCGCCCTCGCCAGCAAGGAAGCCCGCGCCCTCAACCACAGCTATGTGGGCACCGAGCACATCCTTCTCGGTCTGCTCCGCGAAGGCGAAGGAGTGGCCGCGCAGGTCCTCAAGAGCCTCGAAATCGACATCGAACGCACGCGCAACGAAATCCTCAAGGAACTCGATCCCAATTTCACCCCTCAGGAACACGAGAGCGACGACGATGCCTTCCAGGAATCGGTCGGCCCTGCCGAACCCCGCAGCCGTCCCGGCTCGAAGGAAAGCAAAACCCCGGCCCTCAAGGCCTTCGGGCGCGACCTCACGGAACTTGCCACCAAAGGTGAAATGGACCCCGTGATCGGCCGCGCCGACGAAATCGAGCGCGTCATCCAGATCCTCTGCCGCCGCACCAAGAATAACCCGGTCCTCATCGGGGAAGCCGGCGTCGGCAAGACCGCCATCGTCGAAGGCCTCGCCCAGGAAATCGTCAGCGGCAACGTGCCCGAAATCCTCCGCGACAAGAAAGTCATCACCCTCGACCTCGCCCTCATGGTCGCCGGCACAAAATACCGCGGACAGTTCGAGGAACGCATCAAGGCTGTCATGGACGAAATTCGGCGTCACCGCAACGTGATCCTATTCATCGATGAACTCCATACCATCGTCGGAGCCGGTTCCGCCGAGGGGGCCATGGACGCCAGCAACATCATCAAGCCCGCCCTCAGCCGCGGTGAACTGCAGTGCGTGGGAGCCACCACGCTCAATGAGTACCGCAAGTACATCGAGAAGGATGCCGCACTCGAACGCCGGTTCCAGACGGTCAAGGTCGAGGAACCAAGCGAGGACGACGCCATCCGCATCCTCATGGGAATCAAGCCCAAGTACGAGGCCCACCACAAGGCAATCTACACGGACGAAGCCATCACGCAGTCGGTCAAACTCTCGTCCCGCTACCTGACCGGACGCTTCCTGCCCGACAAGGCGATCGACATCATGGACGAAGCCGGGGCCCGCGCCCGCATTTCCTCGATGACCCGCCCGCCGGAACTCAAGGAGATCGAAGCGGAAATCGAACGCATCCGCACCGAGAAGGAAGCAGCCATCAAGGACCAGGACTTCGAGAAAGCCGCCTCCCTGCGCGATGGGGAACGCAATACCCGCAAGAAGCTGGAATCCCTCATCGAAACATGGCGCGCCAGCAATGAGGAGAAGCGCGTCACGGTGGGTCTCGACGAAATCATGTCAGTCGTCAGCAAGTGGACCGGCGTTCCCCTCAACCGCATGGAGGAGAAGGAAGCCCAGAAGCTTCTGAAGATGGACCAGGAACTGAAGGGCAAGGTGATTGGCCAGGATCATGCCGTGGTGGCCATCTCCAAGGCGCTGCGGCGCAGCCGTGCGGACCTCAAGGATCCGCGCCGCCCGATTGGCTCCTTCCTGTTCCTCGGGCCGACGGGCGTGGGCAAAACCTTCCTTGCCCGCAATCTTGCCGAATTCATGTTTGGAGACCCGGATGCTCTCATCCAGATCGACATGTCGGAATACATGGAGAAGTTCACGGCGAGCCGGCTCATTGGCAGTCCTCCGGGATATGTTGGTTACGAGGAAGGCGGCCAGCTGAGCGAGGCTGTGCGGCGCCGTCCCTACAGCGTGGTGCTTTTCGACGAGGTCGAGAAGGCCCATCCGGATGTCATGCATCTTCTTCTCCAGATCCTCGAAGAAGGCACCATCACGGACAGCTTCGGCCGCAAGGTCGATTTCCGGAACACCATCATCATTCTGACCTCGAACGTCGGGGCGGAACTCATCAAGAAGCAGAACGTCATGGGCTTCGGCGCCATCGGAGCCGACGCCCACGACTACGCCTCGATGAAGGACAAAATCACGGAACAGGCCAAACGGCACTTCAAGCCGGAATTCCTCAATCGGCTCGACGACCTCATCGTCTTCCACATGCTCGAGAAGCCGGACCTCATCCGGATCGTTGATCTTGAAATCGACAAGGTGCTCAAGCGGGTCCGGGACAAGCACATCAGGGTGGAGCTGGACGCGTCGGCCAAGGAACTTCTCATCGAGGAAGGCTATGATCCGGCCTATGGCGCCCGTCCCATGCGCCGGGCGGTGGAACGCCACCTTGAGGATCCCTTCGCGGAACACCTGCTGCGGGGAGACATCAAGGAGGGCGACAAGGTCCGCGTCGCCCGGCGCGAAGGAGAACGCACTCTCAAGTTCAGCGTCGAAGAGGAAGCTCCCCCTGCCGAGGGAGAGGCCGCCGTTGTCGAGGGCTGACAAGATCTCCACCTGAATTCAGCCAATCCTCAGGCTGTCCGCCCCGGCGAGGGGTGGACAGCCTGAACTCTTTCCCTTGTGGCGTTTTCCAGCGGAGCCACTAGGCACGCGGCAAGTCTAGGCGGGAAGGCGCGGGCATTTCGATCTCCCGGCGCCCTTCAGTCCTTCCGGCGGCTGCTGCTGCCCCGGGACCGCTCGCTGCTTCCGCTGGAACGCTGACTGCTGCGGTTCCGGTCGCTGCCCTGCTTCCGGATCTCGGATCCCTGAACGGAACGCCCTCCGCGGCTCTCCCAGGTATTCCGGGAGAACTTGTAGCCTCTGTCCGCAAACCATTCCTTCGAGTGCCACCCTTTCGGTTCATCCTTTTCGGCATCCTTGAGACGATACAGCCCGGCATTCCCACGGGAACCGCCGCCACCCGCTGAACGCGGCTGCGTCCACTCCGGTGACCTGCCTTGCCCATGGTCATGCCGGTCACCTGCGCGGCAGCAGCAGGGATTCCGGCGGCACTGAGGGCAGACAGCCCGCGGTCCACGCCAGCCCCCCGGCCAGTAGGTCGGGCCGGATATCCATCCGATGCCACCTCCCGCCCAGGAACCTCCATAGCCATCGCCCCAGCCATCGTCAGGAAAGCCGCCGTAGCCGGAGCCTCCATAATAGGGCGGACCCGTCACGCAGCCACTCAGCAGCATCACGGGCAGCAGCGCGGCAAACCGGAGGAAAAACCATTTTGTTTTCATGGTGGCAATGACACTCTCAGGAGATGGAACGCAGGCCACCGCGAATTATTCAGGCCATCATGGCGATGGTCCTGACGCTTTTCCTGCAGCCCGGGATACTCAGAGCGGCTCCCCCGCTGGTAATCTCTGAATTCATGGCGCTCAACCAGAATGGCCTCCGGGACGAAGACGGCGACCGCAGCGACTGGATCGAACTCCACAATCTCTCGCCGCAGCCGGTGTCACTTGCCGAACTCGCGCTGACCGATGATCCGGGCGACCCCATCCGCTGGAAGCTGCCGGCCGGAACGATTCCCGCAGGCGGATACCTCGTCATCTTCGCCTCCGGCAAAAACCGCCTTACGCCCGCTGGACCATGGCATACCTCCTTCCGTCTTGCCGCGGAAGGTGAATATCTCGCCCTGACATGGCAGGGCATTATCCTGAGCGAATTCGCTCCCGCCTTTCCATCACAGCTGCCCGATGTCTCGTTCGGGCTGCTCCCCGGCTTTTCCTCACCCCAGTTCATGACGCAGCCGAGCCCCGGTCTGCCGAACATCGTCTCGCCGCCCGTCGCGCCCGTCACCTTCACCCCTCCTTCCGGAACGTTCACCTCGTCGCTGCAGATCAGTCTCGCCACGGCAGATCCACACGCGGTCATCTGGTACACGCTCGATGGCAGCCCGCCCGTGCCCGGCGGGTCTCTACGCTACATGGGGCCACTGGAAGCGACTGCTTCCACCCGTCTGCGGGCCGTGGCTGCTTCCGGAGGGCTCCTCAGTGCGGTCACCTCTGCCGCGTGGATCCGCATTTCGGCAGACCTCGCCGCATGGCAATCGCCGCTTCCCATTCTCCTCATCGAAAATTTCGGGCAGGGCACGGTCCCGGCCAAAGGATGGAGCAGCAACGGCTCCGGGATCCGGCAGGTTCCCCGCCAGGAAGCCGCATGGCTCATCTTCGCACGGAATGGCGGGATGGCTTCCCCGTCGTCCGCTCCCCAGCTTTCCGGTTTCATCGGAATCCGGGGCCGCGGAGCCATTTCCACCACATGGGCTCAGAAGCCCTATCACATCCAGCCGCGCGACCCCGCGGGAGCGAAAACCGATGCTTCTCCACTCGGGCTGCCCGCGAATGATGAATTTGCCCTGTACTATCCCGACCCCACCGGTGGCGACTTCCGCGACCCCACCATGCTCTTCAATACCTTCGCGTATGAACTGAGCCGCGCCCTCGGCCGCTGGGCTCCCCGGTTCCGCTTCACGGAGGTTTTCCTCAATGAAGACGGCGGGCCACTGACCACCGCGGACCGGCGTGGTGTCTACGCTCTGCTCGAGAAAGTCTCGCAGGGCAGTGACCGGATTCCCATCGACCGGCTCAGCGCCGATGGGCAACGGGGCGGCGCGCTCCTCAGCATCAACCGCATGGACCCGGAACCGGAAACCGGGTGGCCCGCTCCCAACGGAGCAACCGCTCCCCAGTTCTTCCACACGGCCGGACCGGATGGCATTCTGCAGACGCCCGCCAACAGCTTCCCGGTTCGGGGCGACGATCTCCCCTCGTGGGCCCAGGCCTTCCTCAATTTCGATCAACCCTCCGGAGACACCATCAGTTCCAGTCAGCGAGGCGCCCTTGAAGCATGGTTCCGCGGCTTCGAGCAGACTCTCTATAACGACAGCACATGGCTGCACCCCACCAGCGGATACGAGGCATGGCTCGATACCCCGGACTGGGTGCAGGGCTACCTGCTGCACAATCTCATCCGGCACAGCGACGCCCTCCGGCTCAGTCTTTATCCATGGCTGGGAAACGACCGCCGCCTCCGCATGGGGCCACTCTGGGATGTCAATTTCGGCGGCTACTATGTTCAGGGTACTGCAGCGGCCGCCCCATGGTACCGCCGGGAACAACTCTGGTTCCCCAGACTCTTCGCAGATCCCGATTTCCTTCAGCAGTACACCGACCAATGGGCCGCATGGCGCGCCGCCAGCCTGAGCGACGCGGCCATGGCTCAGATCATCGACGCCCAGGCTGCGGAAATCACCCCGGCCAAAGCGGTCGCTCAGGGTCTGCCATCGGCCGGGGAATGGAACGCACGCCTCGCCACCATGAAGCAATGGCTCCGGGACCGCGCCGCATTCCTCGATGAACAATTCCTTCCCATCCCTGCCATCGCGCCGCACGGCGGAAACGTCCCCGCAGGAACTTCCTTTTCGATCACCACCAGCGCGGAGTCCGCCGCATGGCAGCCCGACGGCGACCCTCGCGCCAGCGGCGGTCTGCCGGCCACGGGTTCGTCCACCGCACCGGGCGGCCTCATCGGCGGCGACGTCCGCATCACGGCCCGCTCCCGCTCGGGCGCCTCATGGAGCGCCCCGGCCAGCGCCGTCTTTGTCACGGATGCATCCGACCCGTTACCCGGCGATCTGATCCTCTCGGAAGTCCATTACCACCCGGCCAGCCCCACCAGCTCCGAAGACGCCGATGCCGGACGGACCTCCGCAGACTTCGAGTTCATCGAAATCCTCAACCGCAGCACGCGGAAAATCAGTCTGCTCGCCTGCGGTCTGCGCGGCGCCGTCACCTACTCTTTCCTGCATGGCAGCCAGTGGTCACTCGAACCCGGCGGCCGCATCGTGGCAGTCGCCAGCCAGACTGCCTTCTCCAGCCGCTACGGGCCCGGCATACGGACAGCCGGCGAATTCGAGGGCCGCCTCCCGGACAGAGGCGGATCGCTTCAGCTCACCGCGCAGGGAGTGTCCCTGGATTCGCTCTCATGGATGGACGGCGCCCCGTGGCCCGAGGCGGCTGACGGCCGGGGTTACAGCCTGACCCGCATCACGACCGTTCCACCGGAATCAGTCAGTCAGCCGGCAGCGTGGCGCTCGAGCGTGACCATCGGAGGTTCCCCGGGCAGCAGCGACGCGGTCGCCTTCAGCGGCGGCGACACCTCCTCGTGGGCCAGCTATGCTCTTCCGTGGCCGCACTCTCTCGAACTCACGGCGGCACCCGCGGGCTGGGCACTTGCCATCTGCGTGCCTCCCGGAAACGACGACGCGGACTGGATTCCCGAGAGCGCATCGTCTCCCGCAGGCCCATGGGAAAAGCCCGGCGGCTGGATCTACGCAGGAGAATCCCGCAACCCGGACGGTTTGCGCCGTCTTCACTGGACCAGCCCGGCCCCTCTTCGGTTCCAGCGCGTCCGTGCCTCCCGCCGGTAAGCTCAATCCTCCCTCAGCTGCGGCCGTGACTCTGGGGCGATCGCCCATTGCGGACCGGCATCGAAGTAACACGTGACTTGTGCCGACCTTCCCTGACTTCGAGGAGCACCCGCGTGAATTCTTCCATGTCCGCCACCCGGATGGCTCCGATCTGCGTGAGCACTTCCCCGTAGGCATCGGTCGCCTGCCCTCCCACAATCACCGGAATCTCGTCAGGCAGCAGGCTGCGCAGCCTCACCATCTGCCCGGGAAGTCCGGGATCATCAGCGGGATAGACAATACTCAGAGCCACGGCCCCGATGCTGTTCATCATGACCGCACCCACAATCTCTTCGGCTGGAAGCGAGGGACCCAGATACGTCACATTCCAGCCGGATTTGCGCGCCAGTCCCGCCGCGATGGCTGCTCCCATTTCGTGCAGCTGCCCGGTTGGCGTGGTGACAAGCAGCCTTGGGGCGGACTCCGGAGTGCTCACAGGCCGCAGGGTGCGGCTCAGATAGTCCTTGATGGCACTGGTGGCCCCGTGCTCCTGCGCCGCGGTAACGTATCCGCGCTGCCATTCGACGCCCACCCTCTGCAGCAATGGCACCAGCACCCGTTCCAGCATCCCGGAATGCCCCATCACCAGCATCGCCTCGTCCAGCGTGCGTTCCAGCCCCGGAACATCGTACCCGCAGACACAGTCCAGTGCCCGCTGCACCAGCACCGCGGCATCCACCGGAGCCACCGCCCGGCCCGGAGGCAGCGGTGCTCCCGGTACATCGCCGAGCCGCTCAATCATGGCCTTCAGTTCAGCCGTCTCCAGCCTCGCGATCTGCCCGATGTTCAATCCCGTGCGTGTCAGCCGGGCCAGCATGCTCAACCGCTCCACTTCCTCATCCGTGTAAAGCCTCCGCTGTGTCAGACTCCGCCCCGGACGGACCGCCGCGTACCGCTTTTCCCACATCCGCACAAGATGAGGGCTCAGCCCCGTGCGGAGGGCGACAGCCTTCATGTTGTGGAGTGGTTCCATTGGTTTCGGTGGTAAAGGCACAGACCGTGCCTCGCTTGCCCTCCGGAACGACCGCCCGTCAATCGGGGAATCACGGCGGAAGGTACAGGGTGGGACGATGGAGAGAACGCCTGCGCCTTGCTCCGGGATGCCCTGACCCGGGAGAGCGATTCCCCTTGCCCCGCAGAAGTCCGGGTGAACCATCAGGACTGCACGCATGGAAACGCGCCACTTCATCATCGGAACGGCCGGCCACATCGACCACGGAAAGAGTTCTCTCGTCCGCGCCCTCACCGGCACCGACCCGGATCGGCTCCCGGAGGAAAAAGCCCGGGGCATGACCATCGACCTCGGCTTCGCACATCTCGTGCTGGATGACGCCGCTTCCGGAATCCGCTGCGATGTCGGCATCGTCGACGTCCCCGGACACGCAGACTTCGTCAAGAACATGGTGGCCGGCGTTGGCAGCATCGACGCCGTCATCCTCGTGGTCGCCGCCGACGATGGATGGATGCCGCAGACCGAAGAACATCTGCAGATTCTTGATTATCTCGGTGTCCGGAATGCCGTCGTCGCGCTCACTAAAAGCGATCTCACGGAGGATCTGGAAGATGCCGTCGCGTCCGTGCGGCATGTGCTCCAGGATTCCCCTTTCGCCGACGCCGCCATTGTGCCCGTCGCTGCTCCGCACGGCATCGGTCTCGATGACCTGCGGGCTGCCCTCGTCACCATGCTCCGCAGCACCCCGCCGCCCGCCGACCTCGGGAAACCACGGCTCCCGGTCGACCGCGTATTTTCACGGCAGGGCATCGGCACCGTCGTCACCGGAACCCTGACAGGTGGAAAATTCCCGCGCGGGGGCGCTGCGGTCGTGCAACCCCACGGACAGGCAACCCATCTGCGGGGCCTCCAGCATCACCACAGCTCCGTCGAAACGGCCACGCCCGGCCGCCGCACGGCGGTCAATCTCGCCGACGTAGCCGTGGCCGAACGCGAACACCGCAGCGGAGTTGCGAGGGGCGACGTCGTCACCCTTCCCTCCCTGGGTAGTGCCCACGACACCCTCGATGTCGTCATCGCCTGCTCGTCACGGGAATCGAGGGGCGACCGCCCCCTCCGCAATGGCCAGAAAGTCGTCTGGCACCACGGCTCTGCCGGTATCGAGGCCAGGCTCTACCTCCAGGGAGTCCGGCAACTCGATTCCGGTGCCAGCGCCCCCGCTCAGCTCCGCTTCCGCGGAAAGGTTTACGCGTTCAGCGGCGACCGCTTCGTCCTGCGCGACGTGGCAAGACAGCGCACGCTGGCCGGCGGCCTCGTCATCGACCCGGATGCCGGCCGTGCACATTTCCGGAAGCCGAAATTCCGCGCATGCCTCGAAACCTGTGCAGCCAACGCCGGGGACCCGGCCATCCTCATGGCTGCCCTGCTGGCACGCGACGGTGCGCGTCTGCGGGAGTCGCTCCTGCTCAAGAGCCGCTGGAGTGCCGGAGAACTCGAGACCGCCGCCGCCGGACTCATCAGGGCAGGCAGCCTGCGCGCCGAGGGGCCCTGGCTCATCGACTGCGCATGGTGGGAAAGCCAGGTCGCCGCCGCCGGCAGTCTCATCAGGTCATGGCACCGCGCCCGCCCGGAACTGCCCGGGCTCGACGCCGCCGAATTCCAGAGTCAGGCCGCCGGTCTTCTCCCCGACAAACGCCTCCTCGATCCCCTGACAGCTTCGCTCGCAGCCGTCGGATTCATCCGCAGCGGCCGCCACTTCCGCCACGTCGCCCATCGTCCCGCTTTGCCACCCCAGCTGCAGGTATCCGGAGCCCGGCTCCGGGCCGCCCTCGCGAGAAATCCCGTGGAACCACCCGGCCTGGCCGAACTCATCACCAGCCCGCTCGACCGCCAGGCCCTCAAATTCCTCTGCGATACCGGCGAAGCTGTCCAGCTCGACGAGAAAGCGGTTCTTCTTTCGGATGCCCTCGAATCCCTCAAGGAAATCATCACCAGTCACCTCGCGAAGACCGGCGGAGCCACTGCCAGCGACCTGCGCACCGTCACCAGCACCACCCGCCGCATTCTCATTCCCCTGCTCGAACGCATGGACCGCGAAGGCCTGACCAGACGCGATGGCGATTTCCGCCGGCTCCGGCAACCCCCGCCACCAGACGGAAAACAGGCCGGATGATCCGGCTAGGACAGCGTTTCACGGAAACAGGCCCCGCACCCGCCCGATCACGGTCTGGCTCCGGAAACCACAGTCATTTGCCGCCCCGGGGAGCCGCCAGGATCTTCTCGATCCTCACTCCCACCGCATCCTCGAGGGCCATGAGCGCCTTGTTGTAGTCCGCACGGGCCTCCGACCTTCCAATCTCCATCTGCTGCGCAAGATCGGAAAACTCATACTGCATCCGCTTCGGCCGCGTGTAGTCATTGATGTCCACCGTGCTTGCCTCCAGTTCTGCAATCGCTTTCGCCGCATCGCCAGCCTGCTCCGCCACCGCCTTCTCGAAACCCTCCAGCTGCGCCCCGGATTCCCGCAGCCGCCGGATCGCCAGCGAAACTTCGGAACGGATCCGTTCCCGCTGACGGCTGATCTGACCAGCCCATGCCTTCGCCTCCTCCGCGAACGCTTTGTCGCGCTTGTTGATTCCCAGCCAGTTGAATAACGGGATGTCGAAAGCCACGCGCACCAGCCACTGGTCCTGATTGCCCGTGCGCCCATCGTTCCAGCGGCGATCCCAGCCCCCATCGACAAAATTCGCAAATGGAATGCGCGCCGCCCGTTCCTCCTTCACCCGCGCGAGGGCAATGGCCTGCCGTGCCCGGCTCTCAATCACATCCGACCGGTACACCATCGCCAGCTCCGTCAGCCAGCTCACATCCAGCGCCGTTGGATTCACCACCCGCCGCACGACCGTGCCCCCTGTGTGAATCCGGTCCGGCGAGGCCAGACCACAGAGCGATCCAATCCAATCCCTCAGCCGGACGACATCATTTTCGGCTTCCCGGATGCCGATGATGGCCTTGTGCATGTCAATTCTGGCCCGTGCCTTGTCCATGGCAAAGGCCGGCTGATTGAGTTTCTCAAGTTCCCCGAAGAATTCACGGTAGCCCTCCCGCCGTTTCTGCTGCGCCGTCAGTTCGCTCTCCATGGCAGCCAGATCCTGATAGAGTCCACGGATCTCCCTCACAAGTTTGTCCTCCTCAGCGAGATACTCCGCCTCGGCCAGGGAAATCTCCGCGGCCGCCCTTTCATAGAGAGCCTTGCGTTCAATCGGGTTCGGCAAATTGAAGCGCAGCAGCATCCCAAACTCATCACGCGCCGTCCAATTCGGCGAATTGACGGTCTCGCGCGACCGGCTCACGAGCCGACGCTGCACGTTTTCCTGCTCCCCATCCCGCCTCGTCGCCGCGCCGAACAGGTCCGATTCCGTGCGCGTGCGGGTATTGGAGGAAGCATCCTCGCGGACTTCGTACACCTTCGTGTCAATGGTCTCCCGCCCATTCCCAGGCGTCACCCGCCGCTCAATCTCACGGTAGCGCCGCGTGGAAGCACGCCCGGAATCCCGGTCCACGGTCGATTCGCCGTATCCCAGTTCCCCGAAGGGAGCCAGCGACCGCGTCGCCGAGGTCCCCGCAAATGTCTCCGATGCGGTCTGATACTCCCGCGCGGTCTCCGTAAACGGGACACCGATGAAATCATCATTCTGCCATCCGTAACTGAATCGCAGTTCCGGATTTTCCCACTCGAACGCCGCCATCCTCTGCGCCTGCGCCGCCGTGATCGCCACCCGCCGTCTCTCCAGTGCCGGACTGGTCGCAATCGCGAGCAGAATCAGTTCATGCTCGCCCAGCGGACCCGAGGACGGCACCATCGCAAGGAGCGCATCCGGACTCGGCACCTCCGTGACCGGTGCCGCAGACTTCGGCTGCTCCCCTTGCGCAGCCCGCACCTTCTTCCCGGATTCCACTGCCGGCGCAGCCGGAGCCCTGCCAGGTTGCGCTTCCTTCTTGGGGCCACGCCTGAAAAGTCCAGCATGGGCACTGCTCACGGAACACAGGAGAAAACCAGCGGCACTCGCAGTCAGGATAAGTCGGGTCATCGGAAAACAGAAAGGGTGGGAGCGCTGAAATGAACGTGCGGAAAAAGGGAAGACCGCCGGGATGCAAGCAGGAAACCGCCATGGGCGCAAGCTCCACTTCCACGGCAGCCGAAACCAGAACGGCAGCCACCACAATCCTTCAGTCCAGATGAAATCCATCTGAAAACCCAGGATTTCCTGCCGCCCCGTCAGCCCACCGCGTCCCGGCAGCCGGCACCGACCGCCGGACGGCCGCGACCAACCGATCCGGTTCGTCCGGTGAGAGCACCACCACCTTCCGGTCCCACCGCAGCACCACCGCCTTCGCAGGATCCGTCACCGCCGCCCAGTACCGTCCCAGACGGCGGTTCCAGTACAGGCCGCTCCACGAAAAACAGCCTCCCACTCCCCACAGGCGGAGACTCCCGGCCATCGCCTGACGGTCAACTTCCACCGACCGCAACCCGGCAAGGGGAAGCCGCCAGTCCCACAGTAGCCGCCGCACCACCACCGCCTCCTTCGACACCTCATACCCACGTACCACCAGGAGCCCACAGATTCCGACCACCAGCATCATGGCCAATCCCACCCACCGGAAAACCGGCCCCCCCGCTACCCCGGCCACCACCGCCGCCAACCCCGCCAGTCCGCAGCCAGCGGTGATCAGCCGCAACAAGCGATTCCAGCAGGCTGCCTTCAGAAAAACCGTGCCTCCTAGTTCGTCGTGCTTCACCTCATCATCAACGAAAAACCCCGGCCGGGATCACCAGCCGGGGCATGAATTCATCAGTCCAGAGGACTTCTCAAAGCTTCACTTCGCCGCAGCCACGGGAACCGGGGGCGGGGCAATGGCATCCTTGATCTTCTCCAGCCCGCGGTACTGCTTCCCATTCTTTTCCACCATCCCACGGGAGACCAGATTCTGCAGCTTCTCATACGCCCGCAGCCGAAGCATTTCCTCCCCGCCACTCACCGCATTCCGCAGTTTCAGATTCTCGTATACAGCTTCAAACAGATCGTTGAACTCGTAGATTTTCTTCTTCATGAGCGCCGCCACCAGTTCATCGGTCACATGATCAGGTAGCCGACGGGAAAACCTTGTTCGTTTTGGAGTAGCCATATCGGGAGACTGTAGCACGAAGTGACGAAATTGCGACTCTTTTCGTTATAACACAGGAACTTTTCTCAGAATCGATAGGGTGTCAGGATCACCACCTTCCTGGCAGGCAGAGGGCCCGCATCCGCTTCCGAATCCCGATCGCCAAAATCGTCTGCAAATGAGGTATTTATCCGCAACCTAACCGGTCAGAGCCGGTCCCGGCGTCAGCATGGAAACAGAGTCGCCGTCGCTCCCTCCGGATTTCTCAGGAATGCTGATCATCCACGCTTCCTGACAGGTACACGGGAGTTTCCAGTGCCGGACTTCCCACCGGGTTGGACATCGGCGGGCGGAAGCGGGATGGTGGGAGGCTTGGGGGCGGACGCTGGATTTGCCCGGGGAGGCTGAACTGGAGCCGCCTTCTGCTGACTCTTTTTGCTTTCCCCGGGGCTCTGGGTAGCTGGCTTCGGCTGGTTCTTCCCAGGAGACGGGGAATTGGCTGAAGCGGTCCCGGAACTCTTCGGAGCCGGGCTCCGTGCCGGATCAATCGGTATAATGGTAGTTCCAGGAGGCAGATCGCTTTCCTCGTAGCCCGATCCATCATCGAAGGCACCAAGACAGCGGATCCCCGTCGGCCCAATCTCGAAGGCTTCCCGGCTGCACGGCCAGACCGCTTTGTTGTACTCCTCCACAACCTTGGCCCCGAACTCCTGAAAATCAGGAGCCGATCTGGCAAACACGTAAACCGTGAAGTGGTCGGGCATGAGGACGACGACGTGCTCCCCGAAAATCCTGCTGAACCTCGTGTAGAACTCCTTGCAGAGGAAAACCGACGCCGTCAGATGACTCTCGGAGCGCAGGGTAGCCCTGATGGCCTTACCCTTGGAATCCCGCTCGACCATGGAATTGATGGTCTCCAGCAGGCGCGCCGCCGCGGCTTCCCCCTCGCCCTGAAACTCCTTCCACGTATATCCGGCCTCCTCAAATTCCTCTGCGGTCAGATGGGCAATGCCCAGTTCCTCCTCGCGGGACGGAACAATCGCCGTGAACCTCGCCCCCGGAATGGTCCTCGAGACACTGGAACGCAGCGCAATCGGCTCGATCGCGAGACACCTCGGCTCAAGCTTGCGTGCCTTCTCCTCGGAGTAGCCCCACCCCGCCGGAAAGAACGTGACGAACAGACAGAGGAACCAACGCATGCCTTTGATATCGCACAGAGCTTTCCGGATGCAAAGCAGAACCAGCAGACTGACCGCCTGACGCTCCCTGGCATGGACCGGGCGGCTCAGGCCCTCAGTCCCGCTCCAGCAGCCCCTTCATTGCCAGCGCGAGGATCTCCATGGTGTGGCTGACCACGGGTGCGCCCGGCAGACCGCGCAGATGCGACTGAATCTGCGTCAGACAGCCGATGTTGCCCAGCGCCACCCTTGAGGCACCCGTTGCCAGAATGGCCTCTGCCTTGCGCCTTCCCAGTTCGCGCGCGGTCTCCGGCTGGTCGATATTGTACGTCCCGGCACTGCCGCAGCAGATGTCCCCATCGGCAACCTCGCAGACCGTCACTCCGGGAATCTGTCCGAGGAGCCGCCGGGGTGCGCCCCTCACTCCCTGAGCATGACTGAGGTGACAGGCATCATGATAGGCAATGCGCAGCGGCGACTTCACCGCAGGAAGCTCAGGCAGACCGATGCGGTCAAGGTACACGGAAACGTCCTCCACACGATGGGCGAAAGCCTTCGCCTCCTCCTCCTCCGCACATCCCTTCAGCATCAGAGGGTACTCGTGCAATCCAGATCCGCAGCCGGCCGCATTCGTGACGATGGCATCCACGTCCTGCGGAAAGGCCCGCAGATTTCTCCGGGCGGCGGCACGGGCTTCCTGCCCGGCACCCACATGCCAGGCCAGCGCGCCGCAGCAGCCCTGTTCGCGGGGCACCACCACTTCCACCCCGGCAGCGGTGAGGACCGCAATGGTGGCCTCGTTGATGCCCGGAGCCAGCACCTGCTGGGCACAGCCAGCCAGCAGGGCCACTCTGCCCCGACGCTTCCCCTGCGCCGGATACAGCGGAGCCAAACGCCCGGAAGGCGGCAGCGCAGCCGGCAGCAGATCAAGCATCGGCCGGAAAGCACGCGGCACCACGGCATGCAGGGGCCGGCTCATGATCCCCAGTCGCGCCGCCGCCCGGAAGCGCTGCGGATACGGCAGCGTCCTCAGCAGAACCCAGCGCCGCACGCGATCAGCCGCAGACCTTTCCCGCCGCTCCGCCGTCCATTCACGGAAGGGACTGATCAGCTCCCGGTATTTCACCCCGCTGGGGCAGGCGGTTTCGCAGGCCAGACAGCCCAGACAGCGATCCGTGTGCGGAAGCGCTTCCGACAGCGGCAAGGATCCCTCCAGCACATCCTTCATCAGCAGAATCCGACCGCGCGGCGTGTCCATTTCCTGCCCCATGACCTGATACGTCGGGCAGGCGGGCAGACAGAATCCGCAATGCACACAAGTCTGCACGGCCTCAGCCATGGCTGCGCCTGCAGGTCCCGCTCTCTCGACTGAAATCTCGTGCTTCATGTATCGTCAGCATGCCGGACGTCTCCAAAGGATGCCCTTCCGCTCGCCATGGCAGCACCCACCCCGGAAATCAACCTCGCGTCCCTGCGGGACCGCGGTAGCCCTCAGCCGAACCGCAGCGCCCGCTCAACCTCCCGGAGGCCCCGCGTCATCGGCACCGTGCGCCCGCTCCGCAGCACGACCACATGGTCGCCTTTGAAAAGCGGCTGCAGTTCCCGCACATGATCAAGATTCACAATGGCACCCCGGCTCACCCGCAGAAAATGGGCCGGATCGAGCTGCGATTCCAGTTCGCTGAGCGTCTCCCGCAGCACGTGCTCCTTGCCCCCGGCATGCACGACCACATAGTTCCCCGCACTCTCGATGCACTCAATGTCGGCCACCCGCACAAAGGAAATGCGGTCGCCCGACTTCACCGGAAGTCTCGCCAGATGACGCTGACTCCTCTCCGCCAGCAGTTCCATGAGGCGGCGTGCTTCCTGACCGGAATCCCGCCGCGCCATGTGATCCCGTGCCCGCTGCAGCGCTTCGGCAAACCTCGCCGGCTTGCAGGGCTTGAGCAGATAATCGAGTGCGTGCGCGTCGAATGCCCGGATGGCATGCTGATCCCATGCCGTCATGAAAATCACGATCGGCCATTCCTCTCTGGGGAGAGCCTCGAGAACCCCGAAGCCATCGCGGCCCGGCATCTGAATATCGAGAAAGAGCAGATCCGGATGATGTTCCCGCACGGCCGCCACCGCTTCGTTCCCATCCGCGCACTCGGCCACCACCGCGATGTCTGGATGGCTGCGCAGCAGGTGACGGACGCGCTCGCGCGCCGGAGGTTCGTCATCGGCGATGACGGCTCGGAGGTTCAGGGGAGATGCCATGGGAGGGAAATCACAATGCGGGTGCCGCCTTCCGGAAGCGCTTCCATGCGGAGATCCTGCGCTCCCCCGTAAAGTGCCCGCAGCCGGTCCCGCGTATTGGCCAGACCAATGCCGCTGCCGCGAGCCGCCGACCCACCCGCAAAACCAATTCCGTCATCGCTCACGGACAATATCAGGCGTTCGCCTTCCCGGCGGGCCGCCACCGTAACCGTCCCCGGACCCGGACGTGGTTCGAGTCCATGCCGCACCGCATTCTCCACCACCGGCTGGAGCACCAGCGCCGGCACGAGCGCCGCCAGCAGTTCCCCGGGAACTTCTTCGCGGAAGGAAATACGGTCGCCGAAGCGCGTGCGTTCGATGTCCGTGTACAACCCCAGCAGTTCCATTTCCCGCGCCAGCGTGACTTCGTGCGTACCCGTGCCCTGCAGCGACGCCCGCAGCAGTTCGCTCAGACTCAGAATCATCTCATCGGCAGCCTCCGGACGCGTGTGCACCAGCGAGGCAGCCGCATTGAGCGTGTTGAAGAGAAAGTGAGGATTGATCTGCAGCCGGAGGGCATCCAGGCGGGCGTTCGCGAGGCTCGCCTCCAGTTCAAGCGTCCGCCGCTCCCTCTGCTGCGAGCGCCGCAGAAAGGAAAACGCACAGGTCACGCTGACCACCCCGCCGTAGATCACGGCATCAAACACGGTACGGAACCCGAGGGGCCCGAACGGTCCCCTTGACCGTCCCGCTCCCACAGGAAAGGGGTTTCCCGCAGCCGGTCTTCCTCCCGCCATTCCCCGCGGTGGCCCGGGCCGTTCCCCACGCATGCCCGGAGGCCCCGGCCCCGGCCCGCGATCCTGGGGAGGTCCTTGATTCAGGGGCGGTCCCTGCTGCCCTGGAACGCGGTCGCCCGGCCCCCGCGGCGGCAGACGCTCGGGTGTGAACCAATGGCAGACGAGCACTGCCAGCGTGCAGCCAGCGGCATGTGCGAGCAGACTCGCCGGAAGCGGAAACTTCCGCCAGAGCAGCCAGCGCGTCAGCAGCAGCACCAGCGGAAGCAGCACCAGCCACGGTTGCCAGAAACTCACCGACCGCTGCAGCGCCTCGCTCCATTCCAATGGACCCGTCAGCACGAATTGCGCCGCAAAGAGCAGAACCAGTCCCGTCCAGACCCCCGCAAGGGCAAGAACCGAGACGAAGAAGGGCTGCCACCTGGAAAACGGTCGTTCGCCCGCAGCCACGGACTCCCCCGCGGGTCCCGGGAACGGGGTGCCCGCCTCATCCTGCGCTTTCATGCTTTCCGCTGCATTCCGCATGGTCATTGATCTCGGATTCCCGCCGGAAGAGACGCCTCATGGCGGCGGTGTGAACCCATGATTCCATCGGCACACCGTTCCCGCCAGGGCCATGGGACGAACCAGCCCATCCGCGGGACAAGCCCGCCCGCAGCCCGTGACGAACTCCAGTTCACGGCACCGGAGCCAGCCAGAGCGCATCGGCATGCACAAATCCCCGCGCCCCTTGCGACGAAAGCCTGATCTTCACAGCATCGCCCGCCTTGCCAGTGACCGGACCGAGGCTGTGGAATCCATCCGGTCGTCCCGGAGCCTTGCGCTGGTTGATCACGACGCTCCGGCCATTGATTTCACAGACCGCGTTGTCCGCCCGGTTCTCATGGGCGACCCAGCGCAGCCTCACATCCCACGCTCCGTCGGCCGGCAGTTTCGCCGCGAAGACCGCAGCGGCCCCGCTGCCGCCCGCAGCATAGCGGTAACCCGTCCCCACATACCCAGGCAGACCCGTCCCCTTCGTCCAGTCACCAGTCAGTTCAGCCTGGTCGTCGTCCACCACCAATCCGGGAAAGGCCGTCGGCTTCAGGCCGGGCTTCGGCTTCCCCGGAGCATCCGGCGGAACCCAGCCAGCCGGCACTTTCAGCGGAGCCCGCAGCGCATCCCGGCGCGCCCCGCCCGGCTGCCTCCAGAGTTCCCTCAATTCCTCGAGATGACTCTGGTAGACACCCCGCGGCGTCGTTCCGCGCGTCACCGCTACCCATGCCGCCTTCCCGACCACCTCGCCCATCATGCCGCACGTTCTCATCACCCGCACGGTACCGAGCGCCTCATGGGTCACGCTGATGCAGCGGCCCGCCATGAAGAGATTGTCCACGTCCTTCGAATACAGGCAGCGGTAGGGAATGGGGTAGCCATTCTCACGGTCCACACCCTTCCCGAAATGCGCCCGGCTGATGAACGGGTTGTCCGGGAACTTCTTCGCATACTGCTCCTTCGGGTAATGAAGATCCAGATCCCACGTCGTCGGCACACAACCATCGGGAAATGGACGCTTTTCGACAATGTCACGGTCGGTCAGCACAATATCGCCCTCCAGCAGACGGCTCTCCCGCGTTCCGCCAATGGCCGCCACCCAGGCCAGTTCAGCCTCGGAATTCCCATGCTTCCGCAAGGCCCCGAAAGCCCCGTAGACGGCCCGCAGATTCCAGTCCCGCACCAGTTCCAGATCCTGCAGAGGATGACGGTCGAATCCGCTTTCCCAGAACCATTCACCTTTGTGAAAGACATCACCGGATTCGCCCGCCCGCCTCGTCGGCGGAAAGTCGCCCGGCTCCAGTGCCAGAGCCCACGGAGTCTCCGGCCACGGGGTCGGAGCAGCAGAAGGCTTCCAACTCCACATGTTGCTCATCCCCAGATGGCCCTTCTCCAGCATGGTGAACGAGGCCCCCGCGAGCGCTCCCACGGTGCCATGGCCCGTGCAGTCGGCAAACAAGGCGCCCCGGAACCGCTTTTCCCGCCCCGTCCTCGCATCAAGGGCAGTCACGCTGCGGATCACCCGATGCCCGGGTGATGGCGGTTCGCCCTGCTCGACAGCAATGACATGGTGATTGAGAAAAAGGGAAATGCCCCGCTCGGAACGAATGATGGCTTCCTTGCGGGCATCGCCGAATTCCTCCGCAATCCCCGGCGAATGCGTCGCCCGGTCCGCATATTCCTCCGTGATCTCTCCAAGGTGCGGATACAGCCCGCGCATCGTCCCGCCCTGGGCCCAGACCTGAATCTCGCTGGAACCATTGCCGCCAAGCACCGGGCGATTCTGAATGAGAGCCACCGTCAGTCCCTGTCGCGCTGCCGCCATCGCCGCGCTCATCCCGGCATAACCACCACCGCAAACCACCAGATCATACGGCCCCGATTCAGGAGGCTCGGCCGGCCAGCCCAGCAGCTTCCGCCTCGACTCTGCCGTCTCCGGAGGCGCCGCTGATGCCTCATTCGTCAGGTAAATGGCATCGCAGCGGCCATCGAAACCAGTCAGGTCATGCAGCGCCAGCGTCACCTCGCCCTCCGCCAGATCCACGGATCCCCCCGGCTGCCATTGCCAGCCACCCACGGTACCGAATTCCTGCGGGACAGGCTTCCCGCTGATGCGCAGCTGAAACCGCCCCGGAGCACCGGGCGCTTCCCATGGCGAAACCCAGTCCTTCGTCCGCACAAAAACACGCCAGCGGCCCGCCTCCGGAATGCGCACCCGGGTCTCCGCATCCGCGACCGGCCGACCGAGCCCATGCGCCAGCAGATAGGGCGACCCCATGATTTCAATGAACTGCGTGTCGAGGGTCCATCCCCCATGCCCCGCAAACGACTCGGCTTCGACCAGCAGTTCCGCCGCCCGCAACGGAAGCATCATGGCCACAGCCCCCAGCAACCCTGCCGCAGCTTCCTTCTTCATGGCACTGATTTTCCTCCAGCCCCGGTTCCGGAGTCCGCAGCCGCCGCTGCCGCAATCCTCATCTGCGTGCACAGCGTGAACGGTATCTCGTCAATCTCATAACCAGCATCCGCAAAGAAGGCAATGTGCCCTGCGGACGGCCGCTCCAGCGCAATGCCCGACATGGCAGCCTCTGCCGTCACCTTCTCCGATGTCCACTTCGCCTTCCGGAAATCCGTGCTGTCACTGACCGCACGCCACAGCCGCACTTCCCGCGGAGGCGGCTCGGCCGTGATGCTCAGCTGCAGCCGCCCATCGGCAGACTCGCCGTGCTTCCATGAAACGCTGGGAAGGGGCTGACCGGTGATCTGGTGCCTCACGAAGGCGGCCACGCTGTTGATGGCACGCCACGGTCCTTTCGGTTCGCCACCACTGCCGTCGCAGTCGAGATTATGCCCGGCATTCGGTGAATAGGAAATCCACTTCCGCGCCGGCAGCCCGTCCCAGTAAAGGTTGAGCGCATCCGTGCTCCAGTAGGGATCATTGGTCCCGCACACGATCAGCTTGGGCATGGTGAACTTGTCGCGGTACAGAAAGGGATCCACCCAGCCCCAGAGCCGCCTCGCATTGTCCGTATCGGGAATCGGCACCAGCCCCCGCTCGGTGTAATCCCGGATACTGTCGCTCACCCGCCCGAACATCTTCACCTGATGCGGCAGCTGCTCCCGCATGTTCAGCGTGTCAATCACCATCGGGGCAATCGCCTCGACCCGCGGGTCCGACGCTGCCGTCAGCCACGTTGTCCAGCCACGCTTGGAGGCTCCGCTCACAATAAAGCTCTTCAGTTCCTCCTGCCATTCCCGCCGGAAGCATTCCTGCAGGGCATCCATGCACTTCACCAGACTCTTGGTCATCGGAAACAGCAGCGGCCACGAAGCATCACCCGTCTCAAGATAGCGGACAAAGGTTTCCGCAATCAGCGCATCTTCCTTCTTCCCGCCAAAGAGCGGCTGACGCGGTATTCCCAGCAGAAAGGCCACCGGAGCCTTGATCCTCGCGGCCAGCATCGCTCCATACGGGTAATCCTTCTCCTTCGCGGAGCCCCCGCTGTTCATCAGAAAAAGCTTGCCCGCAAAAGGGGTCTCCAGCGGCCGGAAGACAATGACATCGTGCTCCCACCGGATGCCCTGCCACTCCTGCGAAGTCAGCCTGAGCAGGCGGACTTCACACCCGTTAAGCACCGTTTTCGATGCCTCGCTCCATTGGAAGGCAGGCTCGGGACGCGCAAGGTACGCCTGCAGATCGGCACGCGCAGGAATCAGTCCAGCCAGCAGAAGGGAAAGCAGGAATCGTTTCATGGTCAGTTCGCAGTCATGGAGAGTTTCATGAGGACCATACACGACTGGACCTGCAGTGTCATCCATTCCCTCCACGTGGCCCGGGTTCGGCAAGTCCAGGGCCAAATCGTGCTTGCACCGACCGGACGTCCTGCTGATGTCGGTAGCATTCCGTTCATGCGCCGCTTCTTCCAGTCTCTGCTCATTCTGATGGGGTGCGTGCATCTCTGCGGAGGCGGTCTTGGATTCCTTCAAGTCATGGCGTGGACGGGCATGGCCATCTCGTATTCCGCGGAATCCGGGGTCTCGGAAGGCCTGCGCAGAACATTCGACGGCGAACATCCCTGCCCACTGTGCCACGCGATCGCATTCGCTGAAAATCCGGACGAAAGCAGCGGATCCCCAATCTCCACTCTGCCGGTCTCCATCGAACGGCTGACCAAGGAAATCCTCTGGCTGACCGAGAATCCCGCAACCCCGGCATGCGCTGCCGCCCACCCTGCAGAAGCAGGCTTTACGGAGCCGATCGTGCCCGCTTCCCGGATGGCAGCTACCCCTCCCGTACCGCCCCCGCGGACGGCAGCCTGAGCACCCCTCCTGCCATTTCCGGTTTTCCGCCTTTCTGCTGAGTGCAGGAACGCCCGGCCGGAACCACGGACAGGGACGCGGATGCCCGCAGGCAGCCTCATGAGCCCACAGGGCAACGCACGGCCGCCGATTTCACGGCATCTCTCCTCCACTCCCCGTCCGAGCCAATTTGGAGTGCTCCGCTGTGCGCATGGCCGCCGACTGGATACCGGCGGACTGCGGGCGTTTTCCGTTGTGGGTTTACCGCCCGCGCCATCGCCCAGCGGAGCCTCCACCATCCCTCACCCCCGGTCTCACGCGAGCGCCCCGGGGAATTCTTCCCGTCCGCTCCCCATCCCACGCACATGATGCCCATCATTCCATCGCGCCAGATCATCGCGCTTTCCGTTCCGTTCTGTTTTCTGCTTCTGCATCCCGCTGCGCATGCCCAGACGGCCCAGGCACACTTTGAGGCACGGCTGGTGCACCCCGCCGAGATCACTCCGGACGGATCCACCCTCCTTCTCCTCTCCAGCACGGAAGGACGCCTCTGCGTCTTCGATATCCACGGAGCCGCCGCCGACTTCCCCGCCCTGCGCACGGAGATCCAGACGGGACAGGAACCTGTCAGCGTCCGCGCCCGCTCCGATGACGAAGCATGGGTCGTCAATGAAGCGAGCGACAGCATTTCCGTCATCTCGCTGAGCAAGGGCATCACCACGGCCACCATCCCCTGCGCGGATGAACCCGCCGACGTCATCTTCGCCGCAGGCCGCGCATGGGTCAGCTGTGCCCGCAGCAACCTCATCCGCGTCTTCGACCCGGTCTCCCGCAGTCTTCTCCACACCATCCCGGTTCCGGGACTCTACCCCCGCGCACTCGCTGCCGATGCCTCGGGGCAGTTCATCTACACGGTCTGTCTGCTCTCCGGCAACGGAACAACCGTCATCCCGCCTTCAGCAGCGCCACCATAACCCAACCCATCAGACCCCTCACTGCCGCCACCTCCCCGCACGGCTCTGATCGTCCCAGCCACCGACCCACGCGTTGCATGGAAGGTCGGAGATCATGATCTCATCGCCATCAGCACAGGCGCCTCGCCTGCCGTCACCGCCACGGTTTCCGGTCTCGGCACCCACCTCTTCGCCATCGCACCCAACCCACAAACCGGCCAGCTCTGGATCGCTAACTCGGAATCGCTCAACCTCATCCTCACCGAACCCGCCCTCCGCGGCCGCTTCGCCCGTCACCGGCTTTCGGTCGTTTCCCCGCAGCACACCATCGCAGCCATCCATGACCTCAATCCGGAGATCGGCAGCGACGGCGAAGCGTCCCCTGACGCTATCGGCAAGGCCCTCGCCCAACCCCACGCGCTCGCCTTCGAACCCAGCGGATCACACCTCTGGGTCGCCGCCTTCGCCTCGGACCGCATCGCCCGCATCAGCGCCGCCGACGGCCGCGTGACACACGTTGCCGACCTCCGGCCACCTCCGGCCGGAAGCCGCCAGATGCGCGGCCCACGTGGACTCGCCCTGCACCCCACCTCCCCGCGGCTCTACGTTCTCGGGAAACTGTCCGATTCCCTCACGGTCATCGACACCACGGACGGCAAGGTGATCTACGAACGCCCTGTCAGTTCCCACCCTGCTCTCCCGCGCCCGGTCGCCGAAGCACGCGGCTTCCTCTTCGATGCCCGGCTCTCTTCCAACGGCACCGTGAGCTGCGGAACCTGCCACCTCGATGCCGACACCGATGGACTTGCATGGGACCTCGGCGACCCCGCCGGTGCCCTCCTCACGGTCCCGGGAGCGAACCTCTCCGCCCACGACACCACTCCGCGTCCCCGCACCATGCACCCCATGAAAGGCCCCATGGTGACCCAGACCCTCCGCGGCCTCCAGAATGGCGCTCCCTTCCACTGGCGCGGCGACCGCCCCACGCTCCAGAGCTTCAATCCAACCTTCGACGCGCTCCTCGGAGGATCGGTTCTCCCCGCCGCCGACATGGAAGACCTCGCTGCCTACCTCCTCACCATCCGCCATCACCCCAACCCCAACCGCCAGCCCGACCGCACGCTCCCCGCGTCCACCGCGGGAGGCAATCCGGTGCGCGGACGAGATCTCTACAACCTCCACAACAACCACTGCGCCATCTGTCACTCCCTGCCCTCAGGCTCGGACGGAAACATCGACCTGCCCCAGGAGGTCGGATCAGCACAGCCACTCAAGAATCCTTCCCTGCGCACCACCTACCAGCGCGCCTTCTTCGACCCGCGTCCCGGAGCCAGTTCCCGCAGCGGCTTCGGCCTCGGACACGATGGCACCGGCTTCGCCCTGCCCACCGTCCATCCCTACGTGCTCGATGAACTGGCCACCCCAGCCGACTTCGCCGACGTCGCCGCGTTCGTTCTGTGCTTCGATACCGGCACCGCACCCGCAGCCTGCCGCCAGATCACCGTGACGGCCAGCACCGCCGCCGCAGCCGCCACCGAACTCACCCTTCTCGAATCTCAGGCTCGCATCAATGCCACCAGCGACCTCGCCGTGCATGGATCCCTTACCGGAAGGCACCGCCGCTTCCTGTACGACCGCAACCTGCAGCGCTACCGCCCGGACCATTCCGCTGAATCACCGCTGTCCCGCCAGGAACTGCTCGCCCAGCTCGGAACCGATGACGCCCTCACCTTCATGGGAACCCTCCCGGGCCAGGGAGGAAGGCCGGGCGGCGACCGCGATGGCGATGGTGTGCCCGACCGCAGTGAGCCATCACCTTCGCCTCAACTCTCATGGCACCAGGGCACCGGCATCGTTCTGAACTGGACCGCCGCCGCACCGGACTGGTCTCCTGAACACGCCCTCTCTCCCGCCGGTCCATGGCTGCCCATGCCCGGACCGATCCGCTTCAGCAGTTCCTCCATCGATGCCATTCCCCCTCAGGGTCCGGCGGGCTTCCTGCGCCTCCGCCGCACATGGTGACATCCCCACGATTTATCCAGAACCCACAGCTCTCAACAAAAACCACGAAACCAAAATGAAGAAATCCATGAAACACAGCCTCGTCACCGCACTGGTGCTCGCGCCACTGCTGGCAGCAACCGCCTCCACAGTTACCCTCGGCGACCCCGTTCCCAACACCGCAGGACCACCGGCCGATGGCGGCATTGGCTACCGCTGGACCGTCACCATGGGCGATAATGACGCCGCCACCTTCCAGCGCCACGTGGGAGCATGGAGCTGGGAAGACAACAGCCTGTTCAATCAGGGAGCCGGAGAGCCCCCCGTCGGATGGACCCATACCTCGGACTGGGTCGCTCTCTCCCTGACCGCCCCAGCCATCTTCACACTGCGCCTTGAACGTCAGGAAGGGGTTCCCGCACCCACCTCAGGAAACCCCAACGCCGTCGCCGGCACCGCATCCATGTTCCCCAGCTTCTCGATCTGGGCAGGCTGGGACGGCGATGGGGCCGACAACCATACCTACAACAACCGCGGCGACATCAGCTGGGCCGAAGACCTCAGCTACCTCGATCATCTCGACAACTCGACGCTGACCACTGTGGAACGCTCATGGAATCTGCCTGCTGGAAACTACAGCATCGTGCTCGGCAGCAATGCTCCCGCCACGGACACCCAGCGCCAGGGATACCGCGCCACCATGAACACGATCCCGGAACCATCCGCGGCCGCCTTCGCATGGCTGGCCTCACTCGCCGCATTCCGCCGCCGACGTTCCTGAAAATGCCCCGCCCGCTGCCGGAACCACCCCACGGTTCCGGCAGCGGCCCTCGCTCCCGCCGCCCCCCTTGCTCCCCCTTATGAAATTCCTGCGGTACCCCGTCGTCCTTTCCGCGCTCTGCGCTTCCACCGCTCACGCCCACCACGGCCGCGACTTCCTCCTCCTCCAGGACTATAGCATCCCGGTGCCCTTCTCAGGCGTCATCACGGGCGGATTCGAATGGGCGTCACAGCAGCCGTCGGACACCATGGAAATGGAAACGGCCGTGTTCGCCGGAGTCGCTCCCCGCACCGGTCTCGGCGTCAATCTCAAGGGAGGGGACGAAGGCACGGGCTGGAATTTCAGTGCCGTCGCTCCCTACGTGCAGTTTCAGCTGACTCCGCCGGATGCCCGCTTCCCTCTCCGCATCGCCGCCATCGCGGGATGGAACTACGCCGTGACCCGCAGCCACGACCACCATGGCCACCAGCATGCCCCGGCTGCCAAAACCGCACCCTCCGCCACGAAATCCAAACCTCCTCGCAGTACCGCCGCCGCGCCTGCGCCAACCCCACCGGCACCGGCCCCACCCGTAGCCTGCGGTCCCGACTACGGCCCCGATGCCCCACCATGCGATGACCCTTCCGCCCCGCCGCCGCACGACCACTCCTCGCACGACCACGGCACTCCCAGTTCCCAGGACCACGATTCCTCCAGCGCTCACGGTCACACCGGCTCCGCCGATGTTCACCTCCACCCAGCCAGCAGCCTGACCTCCGGCGACATACTGCACGCCCACCGCGGCATCCACCAGCACGGAGTGAATCACGCCTTCGCCAGACTCATCATGGAAGCCGACCTCTCCACCACCGACAAAGTCCTCTGCAATCTCATCGCCATCTTCCCGGAAACCGGCAAACCCGCTTGGGGCTACGCCGCCGGCTACCGCCATTCCTTCAGCCACTCCTTCGCCGCAGGCATGGAAGGAATCGGCGACTTTTCCCCGGATGGGATGCACGAACTCATGGCCGGTGCCTACTGGTCTCCAGGGCACCGAACCCTCATCCGCGCTGGAGCCGACTTCGGACTGACCAGAGAATCACCCGACTTCACCCTCCGCGCCGGGCTCGTCTGGCGCTTCTGATGCCGCGCCAGAGAGGTCCGCTTGCTTTACTTCTCGAGATCAATGGCGCGGATAGCCTTGCGCAGAAACCGGATGCGGGCCGCCACGGCCTCGGCTGGCTTGCCGCCCGCTGCCTCGGCAATCGATTCATCCCCAGCGAGCAGCTGCACGAGCCAGCCACGCACCATCACATAGTGACGCGAGTCCGTTCCCAGCGCCGTCACCGCCTTAAGGCTTTCCGGCTTGTCCGGATTCCCCAGTGCCCGCTGCACCGCCAGAATCTGCCGCCCCAGCGCGAGGGCATCGGCATCCTCGGAAGACTGGGGCTCCACACCTCCTGCCGTCAGCAGGAGCAACGGAAGAATGGCCAGCACGCGGATCATGACAGCTTCAGCAGGTTACTTCGTGGCGGCCGCCCGTGCCTTCACGAACGCCGAAACCGCCTGTTCAAGATCCGCCCGCGTCAGCGCACTGCTCACCTGCGTGCGGATCCGCGCCTTCCCCTGCGGCACCACCGGGAAGAAGAAACCAACGGCATAAACACCCGATTCCAGCAGCTGCGACGCCATTTGCTGCGCCAGCCGCGCATCTCCCAGCATGATGGGAACAATCGGATGTTCCCCGGCGGAAATCTCGAAGCCCGCCGCCCGCATCGCCTCCACATACCACCGCGTGTTCTCCCAGAGCGTGTCCCGGAAGGAACTGTCCCGGCTCAGCATCTCCAGCACCTTCACGGAAACCGCCGCAATCACCGGAGCGAGCGTATTCGAGAACAGATAGGGCCTCGACCGCTGCCGCAGCAGACTGATGATCTCGCGCCGCCCGCTCGTGTAGCCACCACTGGCTCCCCCCAGCGCCTTGCCAAGCGTGCCCGTGATGATGTCCACACGGTCCACGACCCCGAACTTCTCATGCGTGCCCCGTCCCGTCGGCCCCACAAATCCCACCGCATGCGAGTCATCCATCATCACCAGCGCACCATAGCGGTCGGCCAGATCGCAGATCTCCCCCATGGGCGCATACGTTCCATCCATGCTGAAAACCCCATCCGTGGCAATCATCACATACCGCGCACCTCCCTCCCGGGCCTCGCGCAGCTTCGCCTCGAGATCCTCCATGTCACGGTTCTGATAGCGGAATCTCCGTGCCTTGCACAGCCGGATCCCATCAATGATGCTGGCATGATTGAGCGCATCGGAAATCACCGCGTCTTCCTCGGTCAGCAGCGTCTCGAAAAGCCCCCCGTTGGCATCAAAGCACGATGAATAGAGGATGGTATCCTCCGTCCCCACATAGGCGGAAATCGCCTGCTCCAGTTCCTGGTGCAGCGTCTGCGTCCCGCAGATGAAGCGCACGCTGCCCATCCCGTAGCCCCAGCGGTCAAGGGCCTCATGCGCCGCCGCAATCACTTCGGGATGATTGCCCAGCCCAAGGTAGTTGTTGGCACACATGATGACGACCTCGCGGCCATCGGCCAGCTTCGCCCTTCCTCCCTGGGGACTTTGGATGAGACGCTCGGTCTTGAAGAGCCCATCCCCCCGGATGGTCTCGAGCGTGGCGGCAACATGCTTCTGGTAGTCTCCGTACATGGCAAAAATCTGGTGGCTCTCCCTTTCCTACTCCGGCAGCCCCGTCGGAGGCGACTGCCCGCTGGCAGCCCGCTCAAATGATTCCCCGAACCGGGTGAACCCATCCGCAAAACCACCATGACTCAGAAAGAATTTTCCGCGCTCCACTCCCATGAACCGGTCGCGCCGGTCCTCCCTCCCAGTGGCGTCATGACTGAAGGTAGCCGACGTCAGCTCCGACCAGGCTCCCGATGCGGAACGAATCCACTGCGGGCCAAACAGGGCCTTGCGCCGCAGATGCCCCGTCGTTCCCCAGAAATTCTCGCTGAATGAATGCAGCCCGCGCAGCCATTTGCCGTCCTTCGGGGCGCGGAAGGTCGCCAGCCGGAACCATTGCTGCTGCCCGGGATGGTACCACCACCCCGTGTAATCCGTATGCCCACCCTCCGGACGGCAGGTCAGCCAGAACTTCTGCGCTTCTCCAGTCTTCCATGGATAGACGAAATGACTGTGCCCACCGGTACCCTCGCCGCCAAAGGCACTGGCCTCGACCCCTTCCCCCTTCGCAAGCAGCTGCACATGATTCTCCGGACGAACGTCCTTCCGGGAATCAGCCCCAGCCCCTTCCGCCGCATCCCAGACCGAGAAAATAATGCGGCGCTCCGTCTCCGAATTCACCTGCATGCCAAAGTAGCCACGGGCAAATCCGCAGGCCATGTAGAAGGTCGTCACCGGATCGTCCACGGCCGTGACCTCATTGTAGAATCCAACCACTTCCAGATCCTTCGGTACCTGATAGGCAAGATGCACCGACGCCGCATTGCGACGCGGCTTCCGGTTGAAATGCGCTCCCCCGGCGGCTGCCCCGTCCAGCACCAGCTCGACAATGTCCCCGGTCTCCGAACCCTGCGGACCCGCCGGCGCCAGCAAAATCCGCTCGTACCCCGGACCGGCTACCGCAAAGTTCCCGAAATCCAGCCGCTGCACGTCTCCGGTTCCCGTGAACTTCCGTTCCCTCGACTGACCCGCCACTTCCAGCCGTAGCCCCCCCGCAGCACCCGCCTTCAGCTTCACGGACAGCTGAATCTTCAGCTCTCCACCCAACGCAAACTGCCCGAACCAGACAGCCCGCTGGCCAGGATCACTCCAGCCCCGTACCACCTGTTCCCGTTCCGACATCTCAATGGCCTCGGGATCCGGATGACTGTAGGCCGTACCGCCAGGAACCCGCAGCTCCGCCGCAGCCACACATGGCAACAACAGCAGCGCCGGAATCATCGGAAGGCGGAAGAGCATTCCTCCGTTATGCGCCCATCCGCGGTTCCTGTAAAGGCAGAGCGGTCACCCGGTTGTCCTACTTTTCACACGCCGCCAGCAGTTCGTCCGGACTGAGCGTGGCCGTTCCGACCTTGCCCACGACAATGCCGCTCGCCATGTTCGAAAGTTCCGCCGCATCCGGCGCGCTGGCTCCCGCCGCAAGGGCCAGCGTAAAGAGAGCAATCGCCGTATCCCCAGCGCCCGACACATCAAAAACCTCCCGCGCCCGCGTCGGCGTGTGATAGACCGGCTTGCCCGGTTCCAGCAAGGCCATGCCATGCTCGCCCAGCGTGATCAGCAGCATGCGCGTCTCCCATTTGGCAAACAGGGCCTCGCCCAGCGATACCAGCGCTTTCATCAGCTCAACCTCGCTCACGTCACCAGGATCCATCAACCCTGCCGCCGCAAAGGCTTCCCGGCGGTTCGGCTTGATCACCGTGGCCCCATGCCATCTCAGCGGATTACCCGGGTTCGGATCCACTGAAACCGGCACTCCTGCCGCCGCCGCTTCCCGCAGCACCACATCGACCAATTCCTGAGTCAGAAATCCCTTCGCATAATCCTCAAGGATCACCGCGTCGGTCTCCGGCAACTGCGCCCGGAACCACGCAAGGGCCCGCGCAAGAGTCTCCGGAGAAGGCGGACGGATGGTTTCCCGGTCAATCCGCGCCATCTGCTGACTGCGCGCAATGATGCGGGTCTTCACAATCGTCTCGTGCTCAGGACTGACCAGAATCCCATCCGTGGCAATGCCTCCAGCCTCCAGCAGCCCCAGCAACTGGTCAGTCAGAAGCCCCGCTCCAGTTACCCCGAGCACATCAACCCGCCCCGCAAATGGCGCCAGATTACGCGCCACATTGGCCGCCCCTCCGGGATAGGCATCCTCCCTGACCACATGCACCACAGGAACGGGAGCCTCAGGAGAAATCCGCGTCACATTCCCCCAGATGAACCGGTCCAGCATGATGTCCCCGATCACCATGACCCGCAGCCCCCGGAACCGGGACAGTTGATCCTCCATGAATTGCCTTTGCATCGCCTGTGCTTAACCGCTGCCAGCGCCAACGCAACATGCGCCTCGCACCGCCGTCGGGAAAACGCTGCCAATGGGCAAACCAAGGCCGCACCCCCTCGCCTGCCAAACCCGTCAATCCAGGAGATCGTCCGGAAGCTGCCCGCCATTCGCCGCAATGCGCTGCAGCATTTCCCGGTGCAGCCAGATGTTCATCTTCGCGGAATCCTTCATGTCTCCCTTGTAGCCCAGTTCCTCCGCGAGTTCGCGCCGTGCCGAAAGACTGCTGTCGATGCCCACCAGCTTCATCATGTCCACAATCGATTTCCTCCAAT
>Ga0315907_10000458_pt1 | contig 59090 bp, 48 predicted proteins | sample LakEriMetagenome_3_FD_203525 | JGI IMG/M metagenome (GOLD analysis project Ga0315907, IMG submission 203525) | Freshwater fungal communities from buoy surface, Lake Erie, Ohio, United States - Buoy 12 MA123 | ecosystem: Environmental > Aquatic > Freshwater > Lake > Lake biofilm | place: USA... | reverse complement strand
TGATGCCCAAGTCGTCGGCGATCTGCTTGTTCAGGCGTCCCGCCACGATGCGTTCCAGCACCTGGGCCTCGCGCGTGGTCAGCCGACCCAGCAGAGCCTCACGGCTGACGGCCTCTTGGTGCTGGCTGAAGGCGTCGCGTGCCTGGTCGAGCATGCGTTCCACCAGGCCCAGCAACTCTTCTTCCTTGAAGGGCTTCTCGATGAAATCCATCGCGCCCTTCTTCATGGTGGTCACGGCCATGGGCACGTCACCGTGACCGGTGATGAACACCACGGGCAGGGGGCTGCGACGTTCGATCAGGCGGTCCTGGAGTTCCAGGCCGCTCATGCCGTCCATGCGGATGTCGACGATCAGGCAGGCCACCTCGCGGGAGTCGAAGCGTGCCAGGAAGGATTCGGCCGAATCGAAGCACTTCACCCTGTAGTCCTTGCCCTCCAGCAGCCACTGCAGGGAGTCGCGCACCGCCTCGTCGTCATCCACGACGTACACGGTTCCTTTCTTGGGGATCAGGCTCATGGCGTGGTCTGGGCGGTGGTTTCCAGGGGGATGTCGGATTCGGCTGGCGCAAAGCCTGAATCGAGGCGAACGGGGAGTTCCACGGGCAGCGTGAAGGCGAATCGGCAGCCCACGACAACGTTGGCATTGTAGAGGTTCTGGGCTTTCATCCGGCCCCGGTGGGACTCCACGATGGATCGGCACAGCGACAGGCCGATGCCCAGGCCCTCGGCCTTGGTGGAGAAGAAAGCCTCGTACAGACGCGACAGCACTTCCTCCGAGATGCCGGGGCCGGCGTCGGTGACGCTGAACTCGATGGTGCCGCCTTCTTCTCGCGTGTGCCGGGGCACGACGCGCAACTCAATGTGTCGGCGCGACGCGGGCAGTTGTGCTGCATCGATGGCCTCGGCGGCGTTCTTCATCAGGTTCATCAGCACCTGCTCGATGAGGATGGGGTCGACCTGCAAGATGGGCAGGCGCTGTGCCACGTAGGTGCGGATGGCGACCTGTCGGCGCCGCAGTTCGATGCCGGCGAGTTCCACCGCGTTCTCGACGATGGTGCGCGCCTCGGAAGGCTGGCGCTGCGGCTCGCTGCGCTTCACGAAGGAGCGGATGCGATGGATGATCTGCCCCGCGCGTGCCGCCTGGTTGGCCGTCTTCTTCAAGGCGGCGACAAGATCGTCCTTCTCGATGCTCTCGGCATTCACGCGCGAGACCATGCCGTTGCAGTAGTTGGTGATGGCGGTCAGGGGCTGGTTCAGTTCATGCGCCACCGAAGAGGCCATCTCGCCCATGGTCATGAGCCGGCTGGTGACGGCGGCCTTCTCCGCCTGCTGCCGGGCCTGCTCTTCGGCGCGCAGCCGGGCCGTGATGTCGGTGGCGATGACCATCTGGGCCAGGCGTCCGTCGGTCCACTGCAGGTAGCGGGAACGGACGTCGAACCACTTCTTCAGCGATTCCACGTAAACCTCACGCAGGTCGCCCGAGGACTCTGTCAACTCCTGCACCGGCAGGCCGGACAGGGGGTCCAGGTCGTCCTCCGAATCCTGTTCGAAGAGTGTTGGTGCGTGGCCGTCCGTGAGCCGGGCATGCCCGCGTGCGTCGGCCCCGAACCACAGGCGGTAGGAGCGGTTGGCGAACAGCAGGTCGGCCTGCTGTACGGACAGCACCGACACCGAGGCATCCAGGCCCTCCAGCACGGTGGTGAATCGTTCGTGGGAGGCGGAGAGCTGATCGCGGATGCGCTTGGCCTCGGTGATGTTGGTCATCGAGGTCATCCAGCCGGTCTGCTGTCCTTTCGGGTCGATCAGAGGCGACACATACATGCGTGCGTCGAACAACTGCCCGTCCTTGCGCATCAGACGCACCTCGATGCCACCGGCGGGGCTGCGGCCCTGCATCTCCTGCTGCAGCAGCCGGTTGTTCTCTTCGATGCGGTCCGGCGGCCAGTAGGGGTAGGGCGGCTTGCGCCCCAGCAACTCCCCTTCGGAGAACCCGCTCATCTGGCAGAAGGCGGCGTTGACGTAGGTGATGCGGCCTTCCAGGTCCAGCGCGCGCATCCCGGTCAGCATGGAGTTCTCCATGGCCCGCCGGAACTGCGTTTCCTGCACCAGGGCCGACTGGATCTGGGCGCGCCTTCGCATGTGCCGCCAGGTGCCCAGCAGCATCCACAGCGTAAGCACGGACAGCGCCACCACCATCCAGAACAGCGTGTTGCTGATCAGGCCGATGGAAGTGCGCCAACCCTCGCCGCGCAGGACGACGCCGTTGAGCGCCGGACTCAGGGGCAGGTCATGCACCAGCGCACCGCGTTCTCGGGCGCGTCCGGGCATGGGCGTGCTGGTGCTGGCCAGGCTGGCGCCGTCAGCGCCCAGCGCGGTGATGCGGTGGCGCAGCGCAACGTCAGCCGGTACCAGGCGCCACACCAGTGTCGGCACCGAGTACTCGGCCACCAGCGTGCCGGCGAAGGTGCCGCGGTCGATCAGCGGCACATGCAACTGGAAAACGGCCTGTCCGGCCAGATCCGTGAAGGGTTCGGAGTAGGCGGGCTGGCGGCGGTCACGCGCGGCCGTGAAGGCGGCCTCGCTGGCCTGGCGTGTCCCTTCTACGGGGAGCTTGAGGTCCGGCCAGGGTTCGGCCATGCCCGATTCGGTGGGCAGCAACGGGCCGCGCGAGGTGGCACGTACCCCGCGGCGTGCGCTCAGCCAGGTCACGTGCGTGATCTCGGGGCGGTCGGTCGTCAGGGTGCGGGCCTGCTGGCTGAACTCGGCATTGCTGATCTCCCGAGTGACCAGCTCGCGCGCCAGACGAACGAGCTGCTCCTGGTTTTCGATCAGGCGCAGCCCCACTCGCTGCTGGGTGATCTCGGTGTCGCGGACCACCGACTCCAGTTCCCGGCTGATTTCTTCCTGCCGCAGGTACCAGAAGGCGCTGGTGATGGCGGCCAGGAACAGCAGCACCGATACCAAGGGCCCTATCGTGGCCAGGCGGTCTTGCCGTGAGGGGGGCAATCTGCGCCACCAGCGCGTGGCCAGCCGGGTGATCCGGGCGGGCCACACGGGTCCGTGCGTTTGCACCGAGGCGCGGGGTTGCATGGCCGGATTATCCTGGGCCATGCCTGCTCGGCAGGGTGTGAAGGTTGGAACTCACGTAATTCCATAATACGGAATACAAGGTCACTATTTGAAAAGTAAGTGTTCCGTGCGACACTTGCGAGAGCAACAGTTTTCAAGCCAAGGAGACGGTCTCATGTCCTCTGAATCGCCCCCGGCCGCCGGCCAGACCCCCTACGACATCGACGCCCAGGAAACACGCGAATGGCTGGACGCATTGACCGCCGTCATCGAGGCGGAAGGTCCGGACCGAGCCCACTTCCTGCTGGAGCAACTGCTGGAAGAAGCCCGCCAGCACAGCGTGGACATGCCGTTCTCGGCGAACACCGGCTACGTCAACACCATCGAGCCCGATCAGGAAGAACACAGCCCGGGCAACCTGGAATTGGAAGGCCGCCTGCGCGCCTACATGCGCTGGAACGCCATGGCGCTGGTGGTCAAGGCCAACCGGCTGGATCCCGCCGACGGCGGCGACCTGGGCGGCCACATCAGCTCCTTCGCATCGCTGGCGCATCTGTTTGCAGCCGGCTTCAACCACTTCTGGCATGCCGATGGCAACGGCCATGGTGGCGATCTGCTCTACATCCAGGGCCACAGCGCGCCAGGCATCTATGCCCGCGCCTTCCTGGAAGGACGGATCACCGAGGAGCAGATGCTCAATTTCCGTCAGGAGGTGGGTGGCAAGGGGCTGTCGAGCTACCCGCACCCCAAGCTGATGCCGGAGTTCTGGCAGTTCCCCACCGTCTCCATGGGCCTGGGGCCCTTGATGTCCATTTACCAGGCTCGATTCCTGAAATACCTGCATGCGCGTGGCATTGCCGACACCTCCAAGCGAAAGGTCTGGGTGTTCTGCGGTGACGGCGAAATGGACGAGCCTGAGTCCTTGGGCGCCATCGGCCTGGCCGCACGCGAGAAACTGGACAACCTGATCTTCGTCATCAACTGCAACCTGCAGCGCCTGGACGGGCCGGTGCGCGGCAACGGCAAGATCGTGCAGGAGCTCGAAGGCGAGTTCCGCGGCGCGGGTTGGAACGTCATCAAGCTGCTGTGGGGCAGCAACTGGGACCCGCTGCTGGCGCGCGACAAGGACGGCGCCCTTCGCAAGGTGATGCTCGACACCCTGGACGGGGATTACCAGGCCTTCAAGGCCAACGACGGCGCCTTCGTGCGCAAGCAATTCTTCGGCCGTGATCCGCGCACGCTGGAGATGGTGTCCAAGATGAGCGACGACGACATCTTCGCGCTGCGCCGTGGCGGCCATGACGCGGCCAAGGTGTACGCGGCTTTCCACCGGGCCAACAACCACACGGGCGGCCCGAGCGTCCTGCTGATCAAGACCGTCAAGGGCTGGGGCATGGGCAAGGCCGGGGAGGGCAAGAACACCGCGCACCAGGCCAAGAAGCTGGGCGACGATGACATCCGCCACTTCCGTGACCGCTTCAACATCCCCATCCCCGACAGCGAGCTGCCGAAGATTCCCTTCTACAAGCCGGCCGACGACACGCCGGAGATGAAGTACCTGCACGAGCGCCGCCAGGCCCTGGGCGGCTACCTGCCGCACCGGCGCACCAAGGCTGACGAGCACTTCACCGTGCCGGCCCTGGAGACGTTCAAGTCGGTGCTGGACCCGACCGCCGCAGGCCGCGAGATCAGCACCACGCAGGCCTACGTGCGCTTCCTCACGCAATTGCTGCGCGACCAGGCCCTGGGCCCGCGCGTGGTGCCCATCCTGGTGGACGAGGCACGCACCTTCGGCATGGAAGGGCTGTTTCGCCAGATCGGCATCTACAACCCGGAAGGGCAGAAATACACCCCGGTCGACAAGGACCAGGTCATGTACTACCGCGAGGACAAGGCCGGACAGATCCTGCAGGAAGGCATCAACGAGGCCGGCGGCATGAGCAGCTGGATCGCAGCGGCAACGTCGTACTCGACGAACAACCGCATCATGGTGCCGTTCTACATCTACTACTCGATGTTCGGGTTCCAGCGCATTGGCGATCTGGCCTGGGCGGCGGGCGACATGCAGGCACGCGGCTTCCTGCTGGGCGGCACCTCCGGGCGCACCACGCTCAACGGCGAAGGCCTGCAGCACGAGGACGGTCACAGCCACATCCTGGCCGGCACCATCCCCAACTGCGTGAGCTACGACCCCACCTTCGCGCACGAGGTGGGCGTGATCCTCCACCACGGCCTCAAGCGCATGGTGGAGCGGCAGGAGAACGTCTTCTACTACCTGACCCTGCTGAACGAGAACTATCCGATGCCTGGCCTCACCGTGGGCACGGAAGAGCAGATCATCAAGGGCATGTACCTGCTGGAGGCAGGCGAGGGCGCCAAGGGCGCGCCGCGCGTGAACCTGCTGGGCAGCGGCACCATCCTGCGCGAGAGCATGGAGGCGCGCAAGCTGCTGGCGGTGGACTGGGGCGTGGCGGCCAACGTCTTCAGCTGCCCGAGCTTCAACGAGTTGGCCCGCGACGGTCAGGATTGCGAGCGCTGGAACCTGCTGCATCCCACCGAAACGCCACGCGTGTCCTTCGTGGAGCAGCAACTTGCAGGCCATGCCGGCCCGGTGGTGGCTTCCACGGACTACATGAAGAACTACGCCGATCAGATCCGCGCCTTCATCCCCAAGGGCCGCAGCTACAAGGTGCTGGGCACCGATGGCTTCGGGCGCAGCGACTTCCGCAGCAAGCTTCGCGAGCACTTCGAGGTCAACCGCCACTACATCGTGGTGGCCGCGCTGAAGACCCTGGCCGACGAGGGTGCGGTGCCCGCCGCGAAGGTGGCCGAGGCGATCCGCAAGTACGGCATCGATGCCGACAAGCTCAACCCCCTGTACGCCTGAACCGGCGCTGACCCTGCAAACCAAGGAGAACAGGACATGGCCCTGGTCGAAGTCAAGGTCCCGGACATCGGGGACTTCAAGGACGTGGCAGTGATCGAGCTGCTGGTCAAGCCCGGCGATGCGGTGAAGGTTGATCAATCGCTGCTGACAGTGGAGAGCGACAAGGCGTCGATGGAGATTCCGTCGTCGCACGCTGGCGTGGTCAAGGAACTCAAGGTGGCGGTGGGCGACACCGTGAACGAAGGCTCGCTCGTGCTGATGCTGGAGGCCGCCGAAGGTGCGGCTGCATCCGCACCGGTCGCGGCGCCTGCGGCAGCGCCGGCTGCACCGGCACCCACGCCCGCGCAAGCACCTGTGCAAGCGCCCGCGCCTGTGCCCGCCGCACCGGTGGCGGTTGCAGCGCTGTCGGCAGCGAACCCGCCGAACCCGCCCAATCCGCCGCATGAGCCCGCGGCCACGCCCGCGCTGGGGCTGGCCCATGCGTCGCCCTCGGTGCGCAAGTTCGCTCGCGAGTTGGGTGTGCCGCTGGAGGAAGTCAAGGGCTCCGGCCCCAAGGGACGCATCACGCAGGACGACGTGCAGGCCTTCACCAAGGCGGTGATGGGTGGCTCGGCGCAGACCCAGGCCATCGCCGCTGCCGTGGCCGCGGCGGTTGCCAAGGCCCCGGGCGCCGGCGGCGCGGGTGCGGAACTCGGTCTCATTCCCTGGCCCAAGGTCGACTTTGCCAAGTTCGGCCCCATCGAGCGCAAGGAGCTGGGCCGCATCAAGAAGATCAGTGGTGCCAACCTGCTGCGCAACGCCGTGATGATCCCGGCCGTCACCAATCACGACGACGCCGACATCACGGAGCTCGAAGCCTTCCGCGTGCTCACCAACAAGGAGCAAGAGAAAAGCGGCATCAAGGTCACCATGCTGGCCTTCCTCATCAAGGCCTGCGTGGCGGCGCTCAAGAAGTTCCCCGAGTTCAACAGCTCGCTCGATGGCGACGCGCTGGTCTACAAGCAGTACTGGCACATCGGTTTTGCCGCGGACACGCCCAACGGGCTGGTGGTGCCCGTGATCAAGGATGCCGACAAGAAGGGCGTGCTGCAGATCAGCCAGGAAATGGCCGAGCTGGCCAAGAAGGCCCGCGACGGCAAGCTGGGCCCTGCCGACATGAGCGGGGCGACCTTCACCATCTCCAGCCTCGGCGGTATTGGCGGGCGTTACTTCACGCCCATCATCAACGCGCCGGAAGTGGCCATCCTGGGGGTGTGCAAGAGCGAGATGGCGCCCAAGTGGGATGGCAAGCAGTTCGTGCCGCGCCTGATGCTGCCGCTGTCGCTGACCTGGGACCACCGTGTCATCGACGGCGCCGCGGCTGCGCGCTTCAACGCCTATCTTGGGCAAATCCTGGCGGACTTCCGCCGGGTGTTGCTGTGAAGGAGCCGGACCATGAACCCCCACGCTCACATTCGTTCGCTGCCCCCCGAGGGGGCGCAAGCCTCCCTTGAGGCGGCTCGGCGGGAGGCTTGACATGGACCCCCACGCTCATATTCATTCGCTGCCCCCCGAGGGGGCGCAAGCCTCCCTTGAGGCGGCTCGATGGGAGGCTTGAACATGTCCATCATCGACATCAAGGTGCCTGACATCGGCGACTTCAAGGAAGTGGCCATCATCGAGGTGCTGGTCAAGCCCGGTGACGTCATCAAGGTCGAACAGTCGCTCATCACCGTGGAGTCCGACAAGGCCTCCATGGAGATCCCGTCATCGCACGCTGGCTTGGTCAAAGAGTTGAAGGTCAAGCTCGGCGACATGGTCAGCGAGGGCTCGGTGGTGCTGAGCCTGGAGGTGGCTGCTGATGCGGCGGCTGCGACATCCGCTGCGGCCCCGGCCCCGGCTTCCGCCACCACAGCACCCGCGCCGGCCGTGGCGGTGGCCCCCGCCACGGCGCCTGCGTCCCCGGCTTCGGCCCCTGATGCGGCCTGTTCGGCTGCCCCCGCTTTCGCCGGGTCGGTCGACCTCGAATGCGATCTGCTGGTGCTCGGCGCCGGGCCGGGCGGTTATTCCGCGGCCTTCCGCGCGGCAGACCTCGGGCTGAAGGTGGTGATCGTGGAGCGCTACGCCACCCTGGGGGGTGTGTGCCTGAACGTGGGCTGCATCCCGTCCAAGGCCTTGCTGCACGTGGCCGCCGTCATGGACGAGGTCAGCCACATGGCCGATCTGGGCGTGGACTTTGGCGCCCCCCGCCTGAACATCGACAAGCTGCGTGGCCACAAGGAAAAGGTCATCGGCAAACTCACCGGTGGCGTGGCGGCCATGGCCAAGATGCGCAAGGTGACCACCGTGCGCGGCGTCGGCGCCTTCGTCGGCCCCCACCATGTGGAAGTGGATGAAACCACCGGCACCGGGCAGGACAAGACCGGCGGCAAACAGGTGGTGGCCTTCAAGCGCTGCATCATTGCCGCGGGCTCGCAGGCGGTGCGCCTGCCCTTCATGCCGGAGGACCCGCGCGTGGTGGATTCCACCGGCGCCCTGGGCCTGGCCTCGGTACCGAAGAAGATGCTCATCGTCGGCGGCGGCATCATCGGCCTGGAAATGGGCACGGTCTACAGCACGCTGGGCGCCCGCCTGGACGTGGTGGAGATGATGGACGGCCTGATGCAGGGCGCTGACCGGGATCTCGTCAAGGTCTGGGAGAAGATGAACAAGCACCGCTTCGACAAGATCATGTTGAAGACCAAGACGGTGGGGGCGCAAGCCACGCCCGAAGGCATCAAGGTGACTTTCGAAGGCCTGGACGGCACGAAGAGCGAGGGCACCTACGACCTGGTGCTGCAAGCGGTGGGCCGCACGCCCAACGGCAAGAAGATCGCTGCCGACAAGGCCGGCGTGGCCGTGACCGACCGGGGCTTCATCAATGTCGACATCCAGATGCGCACCAACGTGCCGCACATCTTTGCCATCGGCGACGTGGTGGGCCAGCCCATGCTGGCGCACAAGGCGGTACATGAGGCGCACGTGGCTGCCGAAGTGATTGCCGGCGAGTTGCAGGGGAACAAGGAACTGGCCAGCGCCGCCTTCAACGCCCGCGTGATTCCCAGCGTGGCCTACACCGACCCCGAGGTGGCCTGGGTCGGCCTGACCGAAGACCAGGCCAAGGCGCAGGGCATCAAGGTCAAGAAGGGCCTGTTCCCGTGGACCGCCTCGGGCCGGGCGATTGCCAACGGCCGCGACGAGGGCTTCACCAAGCTGCTGTTCGACGATTCACCCGAGGCAGGTTCAGAAGGCGGCCATGCTGGCCGGGGTCACGGCAGGATCCTGGGCGGCGGCATCGTGGGCACGCACGCCGGCGACATGATCGGCGAGATCGCGCTGGCGATCGAGATGGGCGCGGATGCCGTGGACATCGGCAAGACCATCCACCCGCACCCCACGCTGGGCGAAAGCATCGGCATGGCAGCGGAAGTGGCGCACGGCTCCTGCACTGACGTGCCGCCAGCCAGGCGCTGAAGCTGCCGGCTTCGGCAGCCCCCGGCTGCGTCTGGCGCGAAACAAAACGGGCCCCGCGGGGCCCGTTGTGCTGTGCATCCTGACCTTGCGGACAGGAGCGGGAAGAAAGGCCGATCAGGCCTTCTTGACCCAGGCCGAGCACCAGCCCTCGCCAGCGACCTTCTTGCCGGCGAACAGCGGGCAGCCACCCCAGGGATCCGTGGCCTTGGCTTGATACAACTGGCAGTTGTTGCACTTCTGCGCAGGAATAGCCGTCTTCTCGACGTACTTCAGGCCGGTGGCCTGGGGGCTCTTGGGGTCCAGCGCGTCGGCCGGGCGGGCTTGGGCCAGAACCTCGCGGCCGGCCAGAAGGGCGGCGCCGGCGACGGGGACGATCTGAATGAACTTGCGGCGGGTTTGCATTGCGTTTTCCTTGGGAATCAAGCGTTGAAAGGGCGGCGGTCTGTCTGCTCAAGGGCGTGTAACCCTCTTGCAGACTGACCTCCATGGCCTAGCCGGCGCGCAGGGTAGACAGGAGCCGACGATCTTGCAAGCGGGGCCCACAAACCCGAGTTACAGCCTGTGAATGGGAATCGATGCCAATTGGCCTGCCGCACGTCTGCACTGCGTGTTTCCTCAACGTTCCAAACCGGTGCACCGTTGACCATGCCGTGTGTCCGCCCTGTCTTCACAGGCCTTTGACTTGGCTCTGCGCCAATGGCTCACCCGAGGTCCCCTGCTGCCGGTGTGTGCGTCTCTCGGGTGTCCGCCGGCTGCACCTGCCGGCGCCGTGATCACGTGTGCCTGGCAGTCCGCCGCCGGGGACCGGGAAGCCCCCCAGGTGCAGGAACTGGCAGCGTGGCTGGTGTCGAGCACCTTGCAGCAGTGGGTCCGGCAGGTGCCCGGCAGCTTCTGGGGCCAGACGCCAGCGGGCACGGGCCTGCTGCTGGTGCCCGTCCATTCGCAGGCGCAGCAAACGGCTCAGGTCCTGCGCAACTTTCTCGACGCCGCCGTCCAGGCCTTGGGCTGGGCAGGCGGGGAGGGGGACTGGGGGTTTCGCGTCATCGGACCGCTGGCGCCGGGGCCGGCGCGCGAGGTGCGGCGCCAGTTGGCGCAACTCGGTTGGCCGATCAGCTGACGTCCACGCAGTGGATGCCGAACGCGCCCGCGCGGCGGTCCGCGAAGTAGCGCTCCAGTGTCAGCTTTACGGTACGGAAGGCCAATTCATCCCAAGGCACTTCGTCTTCGCGGAACAGGCGCGCCTCGATGGTTTCCGGGCCGGGTGCAAACCGGGTGTCCTGCAACCGTGCGCGGTAGAAGAAATGCACCTGGCCGACGCGCACCACGTTCAGCACCGTGAACAGGCCTTCCACGACGATGCGGGCCCCGGCTTCTTCGTCGGTTTCGCGCACGGCGCCTGCTTCGGTGCTTTCGCCCAATTCCATGAAACCGGCCGGCAGCGTCCAGAAACCGTGGCGCGGTTCGATGTTGCGGCGGCACAGCAGCACGCTGTCCTCCCACACCGGCACCGTGCCCACCACGTTCAACGGGTTCTCGTAGTCGATGTGCTGGCAACTGCCGCACATCGCGCGTTCGCGGCTGTCGTCGGCCGGCACCCGGTAGGTCACGGCGCTACCGCAGGCACGACAGTGGCGGATGCGGGGACGGTGCAGCATGGGATGAGTGTAGCCAGGGCCCACGCCTGGAGGCCCATGGCATCATCAATGCTGGCTACCCGCACGGAATCACCGCCCATGGAACTGTTCAACTACTTCCGATCCTCGGCCTCATACCGGGTACGCATTGCCCTTGCGCTGAAGGGGCTGGACTATGACTACCTCAGTGTGCATCTGCAGAAGAACGAGCAACTGGGGGAGGTCTACGCCTCGGTGTCGGCGGCGCGGCTGGTGCCGCTGTTGCGCGATGGCGAACATCTGATCACCCAGTCGCTGGCCATCATCGAGTACCTGGACGAAACCCACCCGGAACCGCCGTTGCTGCCTGGGGATCCTGCAGCCCGCGCCCGTGTGCGTTCCCTGGCCATGGACATCGCCTGCGAGATCCACCCTCTGAACAACCTGCGCGTGTTGCGCTACCTGGTGGGCGCGCTCAAGGTGTCTGAAGAGGACAAGGACCGCTGGTACCGCCACTGGGTGGAAACAGGCCTGGAAGTGGTCGAGCGCCGCCTGGCCGAGCATCCCTCCACCTATTGCCATGGCGAGGCGCCCACCCTCGCTGACTGTGTGCTGGTGCCGCAGATCTTCAACGCTCTCCGGTTCAGCGCGCGGCTGGACCATGTGCCGAACGTGATGCGGGTGTTCGATGCCTGCATGCGTTTGGACGCCTTCGAGAAGACGCGGCCTGAAGCCTGCCCTGATGCCAGCTGACGCAGGCCTTGACGGCAGGAAGCCCGCTATCGGTTCTGGCGCGGAGGCTGACGGGGCCTCCGCCTCGGCCCGGCTGCTGCCCGTGGTCTGGAACGCTCCTGGCAACGTGGGCGCACTGATGTCCACCCGCCAGGGGGGCACCAGCCGGGGCGCGTACGACAGCCTCAACCTGGGCGACCGCGTGGGCGACGACCCCGCTGCCGTGGCGGCGAACCGGGAGCGTTGGAGCGGGCTGATGTGGCCGGCGCGTCCGCTGTGGCTTCGGCAGGTGCACGGCGCGGTGGTGGTGGAGGCCTCCACGGCGCTTCGTGCGGCAGACAGCCCGCAGGCTGATGGCTGCTGGACCCGCGAGCCAGGGGTGGCCTGCGTCGTGCAGGTGGCCGACTGCCTGCCCGTGCTGATGGCGGCCGCGAACGGCCGTGCCGTGGGGGCTGCTCACGCCGGGTGGCGCGGTCTGGCTGCGGGGGTGCTGGAGCGAACGGCCGAAGCCGTTGCGCAGGCGGCAGGCTGCGAACTGGAGGCCCTGAACTGCTGGTTCGGGCCTTGCATCGGACCTCGGCAGTTCGAGGTGGGCGCGGACGTGTTGCAGGCCTTTGGCGCAGCCGAGCGCTTCTTCACCCCGCGACCGCGCCCCGATGGACAACCCCGCTGGCTGGCGGACCTGTCGGGGCTGGCGAAGCAACGCTTGCAGGCGCTTGGTGTGCACCGGGTGGCCGGCGGCCACTGGTGCACGGTGGAAACCCCTTCAGACTTCTTTTCTTTCCGGCGCGACGGCGTCACCGGCCGCATGGCCGCCGCTGTCTGGCTTCGGGGCTGAGGCGGCAGCTTCTGCGGGGCTCTGCGAGGCCTGGTGCTCACGTCCGGCCTCAGCGTCTGCTTCGGCCGCACGCAGGGCCCGCCGCCGCATCGGTGTGCCCAGCAGGTACATCACGATGCTCAGCGGCAGCAGGCCGTACAGCAGCAGCGTGAATATCGCCCCCAGCACGGTCCCCTGTGGCGACAGGGCCTCGGCCAGTGCCATCATGACCACGACGTACATCCAGGCGATGGCAATCAGGTACATGATGAATTCGGCCCCTTGCCGGTAGGGTGTTGCGTCATGGCGTGGTAAGTTCTATTGCCTATAGTGGAGGGTGATCCAGGTAATTGTGGGCGCATAAGGCGGACGCGGGGCCTGGAGGGTGAAATACAAGGGCGGTCTGCCATCCGGCAGGCGTCCACCAGCAGGAGCCCGCGTGAAGGCCAAGTCCCCCCCCAGCATGCCGGACCCGGTGCAGGGTGCCCAGATGTTCGGCAACGCCCTTGGCGAGATCTGGAAGACGCTGCAGGGGGTCAGTCTGGCCCCCGGTGCGTTGGGCGGCCTTCAGGCCGAATATCTCAAGAGCGCCACGGCCCTGTGGAATGACTCTCTGACGGCGCTTTCTCCTTCCACGGCGGGCCAGTCTGCACCAGCCCCCAAGCTGAAGGACCGCCGCTTTGCTGCCGATGAGTGGGCTTCCAATCCTGCGGCCGCCTACATGGCGCAGATGTATCTGCTGAATTCGCGCACGCTGATGCAGATGGCCGACAGCGTGCAGGGGGACCCCAAGACCAAGGCCCGCATCCGGTTTGCGGTGCAGCAGTGGATTGACGCCGCCAGCCCCAGCAACTACCTGGCCACCAACCCCGAGGCGCTGCAGCGCGCGCTGCAGACCAAGGGCGAGAGCCTGTCCAAGGGGATGCAGCAGTTGATGGACGACATGCGCAAGGGCCATGTCTCCCAGACTGACGAGAGCGTGTTCGAGGTGGGCCGCAACGTGGCCAGCAGCGAGGGCGCGGTGGTGTTCGAGAACGAGCTGTTCCAGCTCATCGAATACAAGCCGCTGACGGCCAAAGTGCACGAGCGGCCCATGCTGTTCGTGCCGCCGTGCATCAACAAGTACTACATCCTGGACCTGCAGCCCGAGAACTCGGTGATCCGCTACACCGTGGAGCAAGGCCACCGCGTGTTCGTGGTCAGCTGGCGCAACCCGGACGAGTCTCTCAAGGACAAGACCTGGGACGACTACATCGAGCACGCGCCCATCAAGGCCATCGAAGTTGTGCGCAGCATCACCAAGGCCGAGACCATCAACACCCTGGGCTTCTGCGTGGGCGGCACCATCCTCAGCACGGCGCTGGCTGTGCTGGCCGCACGCGGCGAGCACCCGGCCCACTCCGTGACGCTGCTGACCACGCTGCTGGACTTCAGCGACACCGGCATCCTGGACATCTTCGTCGACGAGGCCTTGGTCAAAGTGCGCGAGATGACCATCGGCGCCGACGCGCCCAACGGGCCGGGGCTGCTCAAGGGCCAGGAATTGGCGACCACCTTCAGCTTCCTGCGCCCGAACGACTTGGTGTGGAACTACGTGGTGGGCAACTACCTGAAGGGCGAGGCGCCGCCGCCCTTTGACCTGCTGTACTGGAACGGGGACGCCACCAACCTGCCGGGCCCCATGTACTGCTGGTACCTGCGCCACATGTACCTGCAAAACGAATTGCGCAAGCCGGGCGCGCTGACGGTGTGCGGCCAGAAGGTGGACCTGGGCAAGATCAAGGCGCCGTTCTACATCTACGGCTCGCGCGAAGACCATATCGTGCCCTGGATGGCAGCCTATCGCTCCGTGCCGCTGATCAAGGGCAAGCGCCGATTCGTGCTGGGGGCCTCGGGCCACATCGCCGGCGTCATCAACCCGCCGGCCCAGCGCAAGCGCAGCCACTGGACGAACGACAAGTTGCCTGATGACGCTCAGGCCTGGCTCGACGGTGCCACCGAGCATGCGGGTAGCTGGTGGCCGGACTGGGCCGCCTGGTTGAAGTCCCAGGCTGGCGGTCAGGTGGCTGCACCGCGTGCCTACGGCAGCCGGGCCTTCAAGGCGATCGAGCCCGCCCCAGGACGCTACGTCAAGGCCAAGGCCTGACACTCGGCGCCTGCATCCCGATACCGTTCTTCACACCAACAACCAAGGAGAGAGAGATGACAAAGAAAGTGGCTTACGTGACCGGCGGCATGGGCGGCATCGGCACCGCTATCTGCCAGCGCCTGGCCAAGGAAGGCTTCAAGGTCATCGCCGGCTGCGGTCCGAGCCGCGACTACAACAAGTGGCTGGACGAGCAGAAGGCCCTGGGCTATGAGTTCTACGCGTCCGTGGGCAATGTGGCCGATTGGGATTCCACTGTCACCGCCTTCACCAAGGCCCAGCAGGAGCACGGCACCATCGAAGTGCTGGTCAACAACGCCGGCATCACGCGTGACCGCATGTTCCTGAAGATGTCGCCCGAGGACTGGAAGGCCGTCATCGACACCAACCTGAACTCCATGTTCAACGTCACCAAGCAAGTGGTGCCGGGCATGGTGGAGAAGGGCTGGGGCCGCATCATCCAGATTTCCTCGGTGAACGGCGAGAAGGGCCAGGCCGGTCAGACCAACTACTCGGCCGCCAAGGCCGGCATGCACGGCTTCACCATGGCCCTGGCCCAGGAAGTCGCCAGCAAGGGCGTGACGGTCAACACCGTGAGCCCGGGCTACATCGGCACCGACATGGTCCGCGCCATCAAGCCTGAGGTGCTGGAGAAGATCGTGGCCACCATCCCGGTCAAGCGCCTGGGCACGCCCGAGGAGATCGGCTCCATCGTCGCCTGGCTGGCAGGCGACGATTCCGGTTTCACCACCGGTGCCGACTTCAGCTGCAACGGCGGCCTGCACATGGGTTGACCCGCGGGCGAAGCCCACGGGTCAACCCTGCGGGTGTCCGTTGGGCTCCCCCGGCCCCCTCCAGGAGGGGGTTCCAGCCAGAAGAACAAAACGCCGGCACTGCCGGCGTTTTTCATGGTGGGCCGGGGGCTGGGTCAACTGCCGGCAATGAAGAACTTGATCACGCCCTTGGCCACGAAGCCCAGCAGGCCGAATCCCAGCGCCAGAAAAAGCACGAAGGTGCCGAAGCGGCCCGCCTTGGATTCGCTCGCCAGCTGGAAGATGATGAACACCATGTAGAGCATGAAGGCGCTGACCCCGAAGGTCAGGCCGAACTGCGCGATCTCTTCCTCGCTGAAGCCGAACATGGTGACGGGGCGGCCTGAGGCTCAGCGCCAGGGGCGTGTTTCCAGCCCTGCGGGTTTCACCAGGTCCCGGTAGGCGTGCCAGCTGGCGTGGGCCAGCCAGGGCACGATGGGGATCAGGCCCAGCAGGCCCGTGGCCATGCCCAGCAAGGTGAGGGCCATGATCAGGCCGGCCCACAGGGCCATCGGCGCGGGGTTGTCCATCACCACGCGCCAGCTCGTCAACACGGCCGTGAGGACCCCCACCTGCCGGTCCAGCAGCATGGGCAGTGCGATCACTGACGAGGCGAACACGGGCGCGGCCAGCACGCCGCCAATGGCCAGCCAGGCTTCGAACAGCATCGACTGGTCAGACAGCACCACATGACGCAGGAAATCCTGCGGGTTGTGGATAGGCACCGGTGAGAAGCCCGTGATCAGTGACGCGGAGGTGAACACCCAGCCCGTGCCCGCAAAGCCCAGCAGGAGGCCGAAGACCACCAGGCGCCCGTCGGTGGGCTTCCATACCGCCAGGGCGTCGGCCAGTCGGGGTGATTGCTTGCGGTCCAGGGCGCGGCTGATCTGGTAAAGCCCGGTGGCCAGCACGGGGGCGACGATCAGAAAGCCGGAGAAGGCGCCTGACAGCAGCCAGAAATGTTCATGGGCCACGGCGATGACCAGCGCGCCAAACAGGGCGGCAGCCGCTCCGTGCAGCAAGCCCGGCCAGGGGCAACGGCGCAGATCCTGCGCACCGCGCAACAGCCAGCCCAGGGGCCTGCCCAGGGGCACGCGGCGGGTGCCGAACAGGCGGGACTCGGCGACAGCCTGCAAGCGCTCCATGCGCAGCAGTCTAGGGGGGCGGGGCCTTGGGCGGCTTGATCTGGAACAGGCTCAGCACTTGCTCGGCCACGCGGGCCATGTCGGCCTGGGAGCCGCTGCTGATGATGAGCTGCGGCGCGGCATCGAAGTGGGCGAAATTGCGGCCCATCGATCGCAGGTAGATGGGGTCGTAGTGTTCGCACAGCAGCCGCGTCACGGCTTCGTCCAGGCGGCCCTGCTGGATGGCCTCCTGCCACTGTCCGACCACCTCATGGCCGCGCACCTCGCGCAGGCTGTCCAGGCGCTGGCACAGCAGCGTGGGGTCCAGTGCGAAGTGGGCGTAGTCTTCCATCAGCAACTGCACGCGCGCCGGCACCGGCATGTCCACGCGCAGGCAAGGCGATGCCCGCATGCGTTGCAGCAGGGCCTCGGCCACGCGCAGGCGGCCGATCAGACGGCTCTCGCTTTCCACGAACACCGGGCGCTGCTGATCGAAGCGTTGCAATGTCTGCCACAGCCGGGTCTCGAACTGCTTCTGCGAAGGTTGCGGCACCGCGGGATGGGCCCCCAGCACCGAGCCGCGATGCTCGGCCAGCGCCTCCAGGTCCAGCACCTGGGCGCCCTGCGCGGCCAGGTGCTGCAGCAACCGGCTCTTGCCGCTGCCGGTCTTGCCGCAGATCAGCCGCAATTCCAGATCGGCGCCAGCCGTCTCCAGGGCGCTGACCACCCGTCTGCGGAACTCCCGGTACCCGCCCTCCAGCACCTGCACCTCAAAGCCGATCTGGCTGAGCACCAGGGCCAGGGAGCCCGAGCGCTGGCCGCCGCGCCAGCAGTACACCATCGGGCGCCACGTGCGCGGCAGGGCCAGGGCGTGCTGCTCCACGTGCCGCGCGATGTTGCGCGCCACCAGCACGGCCCCGCGCTTGCGCGCCTCGAAGGCCGAAACCTGCTTGTACTCGGTGCCCACCAGACGCCGCTCCTCGTCGTCCAGCGAGGGCCAGTTCACCGCCCCAGGCAGGTGGTCCAGCGCGAATTCGGCGGGGCTGCGGGCATCGATCACGGCATCAAGGCGCTGCAGCCCCTGCGGGGGGGCCAGCGCGTCGTCGATGGTGATGCGATTCAGCGGCATGGAGGGCGCTTCACCCGGCCCGCATCAGGCCACGGCGTCCAGCAACTCGCTCTCGATGAGCAACTGCGCCCGCGACTGCTGCAGTTCAGGACCGTCGACCAGGAAGGTGTCTTCCACCCGTTCACCCAGCGTGCTGACCTTGGCCAGTTGCAGGTTCACGCGATGGCGCGCCAGGATGCGTGCAATGGCATACAGCAGGCCGGCGCGGTCGGTGGCGCTCACGCTGAGCAACCAGCGCTGGGCACGCTCGTCCGGCCGCAGCGACACCCGGGGGACCACAGGGAAGGACTTGACGCGCCGCGATACCCGGCTGCGTGTGGGCTCGGGCAATGAGCCCTGGGCTGCCAGCGCCTGCACCGCCTGGGTCTCTACCAGCGAGATCAGGCTTCGGTAGTCCGACAGCGTGGCGCCTTCCAGGGCCGTGCTCACCACCTGGAAGGTGTCCAGCGCATAGCCCTTGCGCGTGGTGTGCACCCGGGCGTCCTGGATGCTGAAGCCGGCGCTGTCGAAGTAGCCGCAGATGCGCGCGAACAGGTCCTGGCGGTCCGGCGCGAATACGAAGACCTGCAGGCCTTCGCCCACCGAAGAGGGCCGCGCCTGCACCACCGGCACCGGCGTGTCCAGGTGGCGCCAGAGCGACCGGGCGTGCCAGGCGATCTCGGCGGCGTCGTGGCGCGCGAAGTAGCTCACGTCCAGCGTCTTCCACAGGGGTTGTTCCGTGCCGGGCAAGGCCGAATGCAGGGCCAGGATCTGCAGCGCCTCCTGCTTGCGGTGCTCGATCTCCGCCTCCAGGTGCGGACGCGCGCCGCCCAGCGCCCGCAGCGTGGCGCGGTACAGGTCTTCCAGCAGCTTGCCCTTCCAGGCGTTCCACACGCGGGGGCTGGTGCCGCGGATGTCGGCCACCGTCAACAGGTACAGCCCCGTCAGTCGGGTCTCGCTGCCCACCAGACGGGCGAAGCGCGAGATCACCTCGGGGTCGCTCAGGTCTTCCTTCTGGGCCACCCGGCTCATGGTCAGGTGGTGCAACACCAGGAACTCGATCAGTTCCATGTCTGCACGGGCTACCTTGTGGTCGCGGCAGAAGCGTCGCACTTCCTGGCCGCCCAGCACGGAGTGGTCGCCGCCGCGGCCCTTGGCCACGTCGTGGAACAGCGCGGCCACGTACAGCACCCAGGGCTGCCCCCATTGCGCGGCCAGTTGCGAGCAGAACGGGTACTCGTGCGCGTGCTCCGGAATGAAGAACCGGCGCACGTTGCGCAGCACCATCAGGATGTGCTGGTCCACGGTGTAGACGTGGAAGAGGTCGTGCTGCATGCGCCCCACGATGCGCCTGAACACCCAGAGGTAGCGCCCCAGCACCGAGGTCTGGTTCATCAGGCGCAGCGCATGGGTGATGCCGCGGGGCTGCTGCAGGATCTGCAGGAACAACGCGTGGTTCACAGGGTCATGGCGGAAGGCCGCATCCATGCGTTCACGTGCGTTGTACAGGGCGCGCAAGGTCCGGGCTGACAGGCCCTGGATGCCAGGACTTTGCTGGAAGACCAGGAAGGTTTCCAGAATGGCGTGGGGCCGGCGAAGGTACAGGTCGTCCTGCGCCACCTCCAGCATGCCGCCGCGGTCGAGGAAATCAGCGTTCAGGGGGCGCATGGGCGAGGCCTCTGAGCCGGCGATGCGCTCTTCCATGTTCAGCAGCAGGATCTGGTTGAGCTGCGTCACCGCCTTGGCCGCCCAGTAGTAGCGGTGCATCAGCGCTTCCGAGGAACGCTGGCCCTTGCCCGTGACCAGGCCGAAGCTGTCAGCCACCGCCGTCTGCAGATCGAAGACCAGTCGGTCTTCGCGCCGGCCCGCCACCGCATGCAAGCGGGCCCTGATCAGCTTGAGCGTGCCTTCGTGGCGCTGCAGTTGACCCACCTCGAAAGCTGTCAGCAGACCGCCGGCCGCCAACTCGCGCCAGGTCTTGCCGAAGCCCGCTCCCCGGGCCACCCATACCAGCACCTGCAGATCGCGCAGTCCCCCGGGGCTTTCCTTGCAGTTGGGCTCCAGCGAGTAGGGGGTGCTCTCGTACTTCACGTGCCGCTGCTGCATTTCCAGCGTCTTGGCTCGCAGGAAGGCGCGCGGATCGAGCACCGCGGCCGTGGCTGCGCGAAAGCGTTCGAACAAGCGACGTTTGCCGGCCACCAGGCGCGACTCCAGCAGCGCGGTCTGCACGGTCACGTCCCGCTGGGCCTCGGCCACGCATTCCTCCACGGTACGCACCGAGGAGCCGATCTCCAAGCCCGTGTCCCAGCAAGCGGTGATGAAATCCGCCACACCGTCGGTGGAGGCTGCCTGGGGCAGCAGCACCAGCACATCGACATCGGAGTGCGGAAACAGTTCGCCGCGCCCGTAGCCGCCCACGGCCACCAGGGCCAGGCCTTCGGGCATGGGCAGCGCCGAGATCAGTTCCTGCAGCGTCAGGTCCACGTGCTGGGCCAGGCCCTTGAGCAGACGCTGAGAGGACCGGCCGGAGGGCCGCTCGCGCATGAATTGCTCGATCAGCGCCGCCTTGCCTTCGCGGTAGCGCTGGCGCAGGGACTTCAGCAGTTCCGGGTCCACAGGGTTGCTCAGGCCGGAACCGCCACCGATGCGGGCGTGACGAAGGCGGGCACCGGCGGACTGCCGGCCGACAGTGTCAGCACCTCGTAGCCTGTCTCCGTGACGAGCACGGTGTGCTCCCACTGCGCGGACAGCGAACGGTCGCGGGTGACGATGGTCCAGCCGTCGTAGGGACGGTTGCCGCGCCGGTCTTCCTTGATGTCGCGCCGCCCGGCGTTGACCATGGGTTCGATGGTGAAGGTCATGCCCGGCACCAGTTCTTCCAGCGTGCCGGGGCGGCCGTAGTGCAGCACCTGCGGTTCTTCATGGAACTTGCGGCCCACGCCGTGCCCGCAGAACTCGCGCACCACCGAGAAACCGGCATGCTCGGCGTGCATCTGGATGGCGTGGCCGATGTCGCCCAGCCGAGCGCCCGGGCGTACCTTGACGATGCCCTTCCACATGGCCTCGAAGGTCACGGCGCACAGGCGGCGGGCGGCAATCGAGGTCTCGCCCACCAGGTACATGCGGCTGTTGTCGCCGTGCCAGCCGTCCTTGATGACGGTGACGTCGATGTTGACGATGTCGCTGTTCTTCAGCGGCCGATCGTCCGGAATGCCGTGGCAGACCACTTCGTTGAGCGAGGTGCACAGCGAGGCGGGGTAGGGCGGATAACCCGGGGGCTGGTAGCCCAGCGTGGCCGGCACGGCCTGCTGCACCTGGGTCATGTACTCGTGGGCGATGCGGTCGATCTCACGCGTGGTGATGCCGGGCTTGACGTGCGGCGTCAGCATGTCCAGCACCTCGGAAGCCAGTCGGCAGGCCTGGCGCATTCCCTCGATCTCGTCGGCAGTCTTCAGCGATTTCGGCATGCCCGAATTATCCCACCCCCCTCTCTAGAATGTTGGCGGTCGGGGCCTGGATGCGCGCGGTGCGTCCTTCCAGGCTGCTTCTGCCCACCCCCCCGCTCCCCGCTCCCCTTCCTCGGCCGCGTCACTGCGCCTCGCCTTCCATGCCTTCACCGTTCCTCCATCTGAGTCCCTTCGAAGGGGGGGCGGCCTTGTCCGACTTCCGTGCGGCCGCCTTGCTGGCGCGACTGCAGGAGGTGGAGCCCTCCATCTCGGCGCTCAGCGCGCGCCATGTGCATTGGGTGGCCACCGAACAGGCGCCGGACGAGCGGCTGAGGCAGCGCTTGGCGGCCTTGCTGGACCAGGGCAGGCCCGTGGCGCCTGCTTCTTCACAGCCTTCGCTGCCCACAGACCTGCTGCTGGTGGTGATGCCGCGGCTGGGCACCGTGTCACCGTGGTCCAGCAAAGCCACCGACATCGCCCGTAACTGCGCCCTGCCTGTGCGGCGCGTGGAACGCGTGACCGAGTTCCGCCTGCAGCGCGCCACGGGCTTGCTCAAGGGCTTGCTGGGTGGCCCGGCCCCGCTGGAGGATGGCGTGATGGCCCGATTGGCGGCGTTGCTGCACGACCGGATGACGGAAAGTGTGGGGCGCGCACGCGATGCCGCGCACGGCTTGTTCGACGAACACCCCGGTGTACCCATGGCGCACGTGGACCTGCTGGGGCAGGGCCGGCAAGCGCTGGTGCAGGCCAATGGCGATTTCGGCCTGGCGCTGTCCGACGACGAGATCGACTACCTGGTGGAGGCCTTCACCCGGCTGCGGCGCAACCCCACGGATGTGGAGTTGATGATGTTCGCCCAGGCCAACTCTGAGCACTGCCGGCACAAGATCTTCAACGCCCGCTTCACCATCGACGGCGTGGAGCAACCACAGTCCATGTTCGGCATGATCCGCCACACCGAGGCCACCTCGCCGCAGGGCACGGTGGTGGCTTACAGCGACAACGCCGCGGTGATGCAGGGCGGCCCGGTCCACCAGTGGCTGCCCAGCGCTGGCGAGGCCGCTGCGCCTTACGCGGCGCGCGAGCTCACGGCGCATGTGCTGATGAAGGTGGAGACGCACAACCACCCCACGGCCATCTCGCCCTTTCCCGGTGCGGCCACCGGGGCGGGTGGCGAGATCCGCGACGAAGGGGCCACGGGCCGCGGCGCCCGGCCCAAGGCGGGCCTGACGGGCTTTTCCACCAGCCACCTGCGCCTGCCGGGCACGGATGAGCCCTGGGAGCGCGGCGACCCGGGCAAGCCGGCGCACATCGCCAGCGCGCTGGACATCATGATCGAAGGCCCGCTGGGTGGCGCCGCCTTCAACAACGAGTTCGGCCGGCCCAACCTGGCGGGCTACTTCCGCACCTTCGAGCAACCGGTGGCCGGCGTGATGCGCGGCTATCACAAGCCCATCATGATCGCCGGTGGCCTGGGGCAGATCACCGAGGGGCAGACGCACAAGAAGGTGTTCCCCGCGGGCACGCTGCTGGTGCAGCTGGGCGGGCCGGGCATGCGCATCGGCATGGGCGGCGGCGCGGCCAGCTCCATGGCCGCGGGAACCAATACCGCAGCGCTGGACTTCGATTCCGTGCAGCGCGGCAACCCGGAGATCCAGCGCCGTGCCCAGGAGGTCGTCAACCACTGCTGGGCGCTGGGCGAGGCCAATCCCGTCCTGGCCGTGCACGACGTGGGTGCCGGCGGCATCAGCAACGCCTTTCCGGAACTGGTGGACGGGGCCGGGCGCGGCGCGGTCTTCGACCTGCGTCAGGTGCCGCTGCAGGAAAGCGGTCTGGCGCCCAAGGAGATCTGGTGCAACGAGAGCCAGGAACGCTACGTGCTGGCGCTGGACCCGGCCCGGCGCGCGCTGTTCGAGCGCCTGTGCGAGCGCGAGCGCTGCCCCTGGGCCGTGGTGGGCGTGGCCACCGACGATCCCACGCTGGTGCTGGAAGACGGCCCGCGCGGTGAGCGTCCCATCGACATGCCCATGGACGTGCTGCTGGGCAAGCCGCCCAAGATGCACCGGGACGTGACCCGCGTGGCGCGCGAGGCCGAACCGCTGGACCTCACCGGCGTGGCCCTGTCCCAGGCGTGTCTGGACGTGCTGCGCCACCCCACGGTAGCCAGCAAGCGATTCCTCATCACCATCGGCGACCGCACCGTGGGCGGCCTGACGCACCGCGACCAGATGGTGGGCCCCTGGCAGGTGCCGGTGGCCGACTGCGCGGTGACGCTGGCGGACTTCCAGGGCTTCCGCGGTGAGGCCATGAGCATGGGCGAGCGCACACCGCTGGCGGCGCTGGACGCCCCCGCCTCGGGCCGCATGGCCGTGGGTGAGGTCATCACCAACCTGCTGGGTGCGCCCATTGATCTGGCCCGCATCAAGCTCAGCGCCAACTGGATGGCCGCCTGCGGCGAGCCGGGCGAGGACGCCGCGCTGTACGACACCGTGCGCGCCGTGGGGCTGGAGCTGTGCCCGGCGCTGGGCATCGGCATCCCGGTGGGCAAGGATTCGCTGTCCATGCGCACGCGCTGGACGGGTGAGGACGGGCAGGCCCACCAGGTGGTGGCGCCGGTGTCGCTCATCGTCTCGGCCTTCGCCACGCTGGACGATGTGCGCGGCACCGTGACGCCGCAGTTGCAGCCCGGAGACACCACCCTGGTGCTGGTGGACCTGGGCCAGGGCCGCATGCGCCTGGGCGGCTCCATGCTGGCGCAGGTGCTGGGCGGCTTTGGTGACCGCGTGCCGGACCTGGACGACCCGCAGGCGCTGAAATCCTTGGTGGCCGCCGTGAACGCGCTGCGCGAGCGCGGCTGGCTGCTGGCCTGCCACGACCGCAGCGACGGCGGCCTGTGGGCCACCGTGTGCGAGATGGCCTTCGCCGGCCATCTGGGCGTGAGCCTGAACGTGGACATCCTGGTCACCGAAGGCGACGGCATAGCCGACAGCCGCGCCGAGTACGGCGATTCCAAGAACTGGGCCACCCAGGTGGGCGAGCGCCGCAACGAGCTGACCCTGCGCGCCCTGTTCAACGAGGAACTGGGCGTGGTGCTGCAGGTGCCCACCGCCGTGCGCAACGAGGTGATGGCGCTGCTGCGCACCCACGGCCTGAGCCGCCACGCGCACTTCATCGGCAAGCCCAACGACCGCGGCGTGGTGGAGGTGTGGCGTGACACCAAGCTGCAGTTCGGCGCGCCCCTTCAGCAACTCCACCAGACCTGGGACGAGGTGAGCTGGCGCATCGCCGCGCTGCGCGACCACCCGGCCTGCGCCGATGCCGAGCATGCGGCGGCCGGCCAGGCGGACGACCCCGGTCTGCACGTGCACCTGGGCTTTGACCCGGCGCAGGCAGAGGCCGCGCACGCAGCAGCCTTCGGCCCTGCAGCCCCTGCCGTGCTGACCGCCCGCCCCAAGGTGGCCGTGCTGCGCGAGCAAGGCGTGAACTCGCATGTGGAGATGGCCTGGGTGTTCGACCAGGCCGGCTTCGAGGCCTGGGATGTGCACATGAGCGACCTGCAGGCCGGCCGGGCGGATCTGGCCGATTTCCGCGGCCTGGTGGCCTGCGGCGGCTTCAGTTATGGCGACACGCTGGGCGCTGGCGAGGGCTGGGCCCGGTCCATCCGCTTCAACCCGGCGCTGGAGGCAGCGTTTGCAGCCTTCTTCGGCCGCACCGACACCTTCGCCCTGGGTGTGTGCAACGGCTGCCAGATGCTGGCCGCGCTCAGCCCCATGATTCCGGGCGCCCAGGCCTGGCCCCAATTCGTGCGCAACCGCAGCGAGCAGTTCGAGGCGCGCTTGTCCATGGTGGAGGTGCTGGAAAGCCCCAGCCTCTTCTTCAGCGGCATGGCGGGCAGCCGGCTGCCCATTGCGGTGTCACACGGCGAGGGCTATGCCGACTTCTCCATCCGGGGCGACGCCGCCACCGTGCACCGCGCGGCCCGCTTTGTGGACCACCACGGCCGGCCCACCGAGGCCTACCCCTTCAACCCCAACGGCAGCCCCGAGGGCCTGACGGCCGTGACCACCGCCGACGGCCGCTTCACGGCCATGATGCCGCACCCGGAACGGGTGTTCCGCGAGGTGCAGATGAGCTGGAGCGGGCGCGACAAGTCCGCGCTCAGCCCCTGGATGCAGATGTTCCGCAACGCCCGGCGCTGGGTGGGGTGAACCCCCCGCAGCCCCCTTACTCCGGCTTGATGCCCGCGCGCTGGATCAGGGCCTTCCAGCCCTCGGATTCGTCGCGGTAGGTCTTGGCGAACTGCTCGGGCGTGCCGCCTGCGGGCTCGGCGCCCACCTTGTCCAGGCCCTCGACAAAGTCTGCGGCTTTCACCATCGTGTTCAGCTCGCGGTTCAGCCGGGCCACCACCTCTGCCGGCGTGCCGGCCGGGGCGAACATGCCGAACCAGTTGCCGAACTCCATGCCCGGCACGCCCACTTCCTTGAGCGTGGGCACGTTGGGCAGGGTGGCCGAGCGCTTGGTGCCGCTGACGGCCAGCGGCTTGACCTTGCCGCTGCGGATGTGGGTCTGCGCCGAGACGATGCTGTCCATCAGAAAGGCGATCTGCCCGGCCACCAGGTCCGTGATCACCAGGCCGGTGCCGCGGTAGGGGATGTGCACCGCAAACAGCCCGCCGGCACGCCACTTGAACATCTCGGCCGACAGGTGCGGGTAGGTGCCGATGCCACTGGACCCGAAGTTGTACTTGCCAGGGTTGCGCTTGACCAGGTCGATCAACTCCCGGGCCGAGTTGGCCGGGAAGTTCTGCCCCACCACCAGCACGCTGGGCGCGTTGGCAATGTGGGACACGGGCGCGAAATCCTTCACCGCGTCATAAGGCATCTTGGGGTTGAGCACCGGCCCGATGGAGTGGGTGGAGCTGGTGGCCATGAGCAGGGTGTAGCCGTCGGCCGGCGCCTTGGCCACGAGGTCTGAGCCGATGGCGCCGCCCGCACCGGGCTTGTTGTCCACCACCACCTGCTGGCCCAGCGCCACCGACAGCTTCTGGGCCACCTGGCGGCCGATGATGTCCGTGGCGCCGCCCGCCGGGAAGGGGATCACCAGGCGGATGGGCTTGGCCGCGGGCCAGGCCTGGGCCCAGGCGCCGGAGGTGGCGGTGGCAAGGCTCAGCAGCAGCGCGAAGGTATGGAGCAGCTTCATGGTTGTGGTCAGGTAGATGTTGATGTGTTGTCTGGCGGCGCGGCAGCGTTACACGTTCTCGGTGCGCAGGCGCAGCGCCGCGCCGTCGATGGAGCTGCGCAGGCTGGCGTAGTCGTGGTGCACCGGGAACTGCGGGAACTGGGCCACGATGCTCTCGGGCGGGTGGATGAAGAAGCCCGCATGCGCGGCGCTGAGCATGCCCGTGTCGTTGTAGGAGTCGCCCGCGGCCATCACCTGGAAGTTCAGGCCCTTCAGCGCGTTCACCGCGTGGCGCTTCTGGTCGGGCTGGCGCAGCTTGTAGTCGGCCACGAAGCCGTCGGCATCGATCTCCAGCTTGTGGCAGAACAGCGTGGGGCGGCCCAGCTGCCGCATCAACGGGTCCGCAAACTCGTAGAAAGTGTCTGACAGGATGATCACCTGGTAGTTCGAGCGCAGGCCGTCCAGAAAGTCCTTGGCGCCTTCCAGCGGCGCCATCCCGGCGATCACGGCCTGGATGTCGGCCAGCTTCAGACCGCGCTCGCGCAGCAGCCCGATGCGAAAGCGCATCAGCTTGCCGTAGTCCGGCTCGTCACGCGTGGTGCGGCGGAACTCCGGGATGCCGGTGCACTCGGCGAACGCGATCCAGATTTCAGGGACGAGAACGCCTTCTAGATCGAGGCAGACGACTTGCATGCGGGGCTCCAGGGCGGCCAAGGGATGTGCGGGGCCGGAATCGTAGCCCAGGCCTTCTGAGGCGTGCTTTCAGTTGCCTGGGGCGGTGCTGCGTTTGGCGCGTGTCGTTCTTTCAAAGTCTCGCCACAAATTAAAGAATGCTTTAGTTTTAATACTTGGCGCGCTCATGCAAGGCCGTTTTCACACCATGCGCACCACCGGCACGACGCCAGGGCCCGGGCTGTGAAAATGCACCGTGTGGCCGGGCCCTGGTGGCCTGCCGTTGGCGCTCCGCTTGAGCGAATACGAAGGGACTTCCCCAATCCTGTCACGGTATCGATGTACCAAGATTGACGTGTGAAAGCTCAATCTGATCGGAAAGGGGAAGTCATGGCGGAGGTTACACGCGGTGCGGTCGCACGGGTAGGGGTGGACCTGTCCAAGCGCGTGTTTCAGGTGCACGCGGTGGACAGTTCGGGGCGAGTGGTGACGGCCAAGCCGATGGCGCCGGAACGGTTTTTTGCCTGGTGCGCCGAGTTGCCAGCCGGCTGCCTGGTTGGGATGGAAGCCTGCGGCGGTGCGCACCATGCGGCACGACGCCTGCGCCTGTTGGGCCTGGACGCACGGTTGATCGCCGGCCACTTTGTCACCTCATATCGAATGGCGGCAGGTCACAAGGGCGGGAAGAACGACGTCAACGACGCAGCGGCGATCTGCGAAGCTGCGGGCCGACCACACATGCGGTTTGTGCCGGTAAAGACAGCCGAGCAGCAGGGCCAACTCAGCGTGCACCGCTTGCGCGAGGGCTACAAGGCTGAGCGCACCGCGCTGATCAACCGTATCCGCGGCGTGCTGGCCGAGTTCGGCCTGGCATTCCCGCAGAGTCCCGAGGTTCTGCGCCGGGTGCGGGCCGAGGTGCTTGAGGATGCCAGCAACGAGCTGACGGGAATAGCCCGGCTGGTACTGCAGCGCGTGCACCTGCACTGGATCGATTTGGACCTGCAGATGAAGTGGTGCGACGAACGCATCAGCGCCCACGTCCGCAGCGACGAGCGCGCCGCCAAGGCAGCGGCGCTGCAGGGGGTCGGTCCAATCGGGGCCTCGGCGCTGGTGGCCAGCGTCAGCCACTTCAGTCAGTTCGCCAGCGCCAAGCAGTTCGGCGCGTGGCTGGGATTGGTCCCCAGCCAGAACACCACTGGCGGCAAGGCGCGCCTTGGGCGCATCACCAAGCGCGGCGATGATTACCTGCGCACCTTGCTGATCCAGGGCGCGAAGTCGGCGGTGATGACCGCAGGCAAGCGAAGCGATCTCATCAGCCAATGGCTGGTGCAGTTGAAGGAAAGGGTCGGCTGGCAGAAGGCAGTCGTGGCACTGGCCAACAAAAACGCGCGCATCTTGTGGGCGGTTCTCACGCGGAATGGCCGATTCGATCCGAATCATGTTCCCGAGGCGCCAGCACCGCACTGTGCTCTGGGCCAGCGACCGGCGATTTGACGAGTTCGTTCCCTCCCGCAGACGCGAAGCGCAGATAGCACCACAGGTCAGAGCGGCGGCAGCCAAACCCGGTAACCCTCAAGGGCAGAACGCCCGGTGAGCGAATGGGGCACTGCCGAGCGGTTCGTATCTGGGGCCTCGGCCAAGGCCGAAACAAGCCCGCCTGTAGATGTGCAGTCTGTTCCTCGTCGGTGTTGTCACTGCGCGCTGCCTATGGCGGTCAGAACTGATTCGTAATTCACTCGACCATGTTGACTGAAAGGGGAGTCCCTGTAGAAGGGTTATGCATCAGCGGCGCGAAAGGTGAGCCGTTGCATTTGGTTCGAGAGCAGTGCTCTACAGCGACTTAAGGGCCAGCGTGGGAGCAGTCGCGGTACTCTGCATCTGCGGCGCTTGCAAGGGAGACTTGCATGGCGCGCAGCGCCTTGCAGGGTGAAACGCGGTACAACGTGGTTCGTAACGTGCCAGAAACCGGCGGGCTAGCCTATACATTCCGGTAGTGCAGATGGAGATTTCGGATGAATCCTGACTTCAAGACGTTGACGCCAACACAGTTCGAGAACCTCGCGTACGACTTGCTAACAGCGCGCGGCCTTGCAAACGCGACTTGGCGCACCCCTGGTGCGGACGGTGGTAGAGACATTGAAGGCACATGGTCCCATGTTGACATCAGTGGCGAACAGACTACGCAGGTTTGGTATGTTGATTGCAAGCACCACACGAAGTCAGTCAATTGGCCAACCGTCTTTGAAAAGGTAAGCTATGCTGTAAGCAACGCCGCCGACTATCTACTTATAGTATGCACTCCTTCGTTGTCTCCGGCATGTAGAACTGAAGTCAAAAAGTGGAATGACCAAAGGAAGAGGCCATTAATTCGTGCATGGGAGTCTCATTACCTCTCTGCCCTATTGGCGGGCTATTCCGAAATTGCCGCGAAGTACGGTTTTTTACCAGCAACCATTTTGCAGCTTCCGGGCTTCGTGGATATCGTGGTAGAGGCGAGCAAATCGGCCGCATCGGCTTACACTCGTGCGTCGATTCTAAGCGCCGAGGGTCCGTCAAAGGAGTTGGAGTTGGCCGCCGCGCTAGCGGGTTTCGTATCGGAGAAGATGCAACAGTTTTCGCTGAGGGGCACTCTACTTGAAGTGTCTCCATTTACGCTGCCGGAGGACGGCTACGACTGGGTCAATTGGTCAGGTCTTTCAAAGGCTAGTATTGATCGTTCCGCAGTTCGGGCAGTCTTGAGCCTAACGAGGCTGTCAAGCAAACAAAAGACGTTCTCAGCAATAGTTGCCACCAATTCCATTCGTATAGAACCGTCGACTAAGCCGTTCGAGGTGGATGCTAATTCGATGACTCTGCTTCGGAAGATCTGTCTACTTGGTAGTGTCGAGTATTTACTGGACGAACATTCGCTGAATCTAACCGGAGCAAAGATATGAGTGATACGCCGACAGGCTTGTCCCAAGCCCAGACGATTGACCTATTGTTCTTGGGAAATTTCGTCCATCAGGTCATTAATCCTCTGAATGGTATTGCAGGCACGCTGGACAATGTCGCTCATGGCGTTTATTCATTCGAAGACTCGAAGCGCAAGGTCAATGCCGCTCGCGCGCAACTGGAGGGTTGCATCTCATTGGTTCGAAATCTCGCCTTCTTTTCGGAGGTGTCGTCAACGAACAAGCAGCTGTCTGCGCCACGATCAAACGCAGTGAGTGTTTTGCCGCAGATAATAATTGAGGCGGCCATGTTTTACCAAGATGCTGCTCAGTCGATGCAAATCGACATCGAGTTGCTGGATCGAGAAACCCAATACAGAATTAATGGGCGTCCCGAGGTACTTCGTCAAGTTTTTATGAACTTGTTCGATAATGCGACGAAGTACGGGGACTCTCACTCAAAAGTGACTATTGAGCCTCGCGTTCAAGAGAAGAATAGGACCTTGCTAGTTGAGATCCGAAATTCAGGTATCGGGTTCAGCGGGGACGAGGCTAGGAAGTTCTTCCAGCTGGGTGTTCGTGGGCGGCAAGCGAAAGAGAGTAAAGCACTTGGCACGGGATTAGGCCTATATATTTGTCGTCGAATAATGGAAGACTTTATTGGAGGGACTATCTCCGTCTCACACAACTCCAAGAGGAGAGAGACAACGTTTCAAATTCGATTCCCCTCAAATGTATGGAGTGTATCATGAGCCAGTTGCCATATTTGTCGGATACCATCTTAGTGATTGATGACGAGCCGATGTACTTGGAGTGGCTTGCCGACTATCTCACATCGAAGGGTCTGAAGGTCAAGTTCTCTGAGACAGCAGATGATGCATTGCGTCTGAGTAAACTGGCTACCTATCGAGCATACATAATAGACTTGAATATGCCTGCTTCCGATGGACTGAAGCATGACCCAAAGAACAGGACGTTGCTCGATGCGGAATATCCTGGCCTTATTGTGGCAAGGACAATAAGGACAGCGGGGGAATCAGGATCGCGCGTGGTTGTCTATTCCGTTTATGTCAGCGAACCCCTATACGATGAGGTCAAGCGGCTAGGGTGCACCTTCGTCCAGAAGGGGCGTCCAAGGGTGATCAAGGAGCAAATCGAGCAGGTTCTGAGGATGGATCCCAAGAAGCCACCTCACTCCTAAAGTGCCGCGACTTGCATACCCAATACGCCTTGTAGGGCCTAAGTGGCCGTCCAGTTCATGTCGAGGAGCGTATTTTTTTCTGGAGCAATCACTCGGCAGGAATCTGAGGCCTAACGTACTATACGCATCACGCGTTCGTTTTGACACATATCCAATTGTCGTCGGCGAGCTGCGCTTCGACGACATTTGAAGTTTTCTAATTTGCCAAAGGTATGGGATCCTGACGGATTTTTCATGAAGGAAAGTCCGGGGACTCTGTGAGACGTGGGATTGGTGCTTTGGCTGTTCTCGGCGGGGGCGGGCGAAAGGAGTTTCCTGTGAGGCCTAACCCTGTATAGGGTTTGCAGGTGAATCGGTTGTGGCCGGCCCGAATCGGTCACTGCTCATCGTCATCAGCCTGCTACTTTCCTCTTCGGTGGGCCCAGTCCTGGACGATGTGCGCCTGAAATAGGCCGCCTAAATTCTTGCGGATGCGCAGGCCCATCAAACCCGGCACGCAAACACCTTGTCGGGCCGTACTTTTGCCCGCAGTTCCCCCGGATGTCAATCCACCCAACGTTCGATCGACATTGGAGGGGGAGCAGATCACCGGAACGCCATAGCGCTCCCTCCGCTATTCCCCCGTCCCCAGCACCACCGCTTGCTTGCGCGTGGCGCCGTTGCGCCAGACCGTCAGGGTGACGGTGTCGCCGGGGCTGCGCTGCTCCAGCTGGTTGAGCATGTCGTCCAGGTCGGCCACGGGTTGGTCGTTCACGGCGGTGATCACATCGCCCATCACGATTTCGCCGTTGGCGCCGCGGCGGAAGGGGGCCAGGCCGGCGCGGGAGGCGGGGCTGTTGTTGGCCACCTGCACCAGGGCCACGCCCTTGGGCAGGTTCAGGGCCCGCTGCAGGCCGACGGGGCCGGCTGTCACGCCCAGGGCCGGGCGCACGAAGCGGCCGTCCCGAATCAGGCGGGGCACGATGCGGTTGACCTCGTCCACGGGAATGGCGAAGCCGATGCCCGCACTCGCGCCACTGGGGCTGTAGATGGCGGTGTTCACGCCTATCAGCCGGCCGGCGGAGTCCAGCAGCGGGCCGCCGGAGTTGCCGGGGTTGATGGCCGCATCGGTCTGGATGACGCCGCGGATGGTGCGCTGGTTGACGGACTCGATCTCGCGGTTCAGGGCGCTGAGGATGCCGGTGGTCAGCGTCTGGTCCAGGCCGAAGGGGTTGCCGATGGCGTAGACCTTCTGGCCGACCACCAGGTCTCGGCTGCTGCCCACCGCAATGGGCGGGGCCTTGGCGGCAGGCAGTTCGATCTTCAGCACGGCCAGGTCGCGGTCGGGGAAGGCGCCCACCAGGGTGGCGCGGTGCGTGCTCTGGTCTGACAGCGTCACGCGCGCGCCGCTGCCGCCCTGGATGACGTGGAAGTTGGTGACGATGTGGCCGCGATCGTCCCAGATGAAACCGGTGCCGGTGCCGCGCGGCACCTGCTGCGCGTTCAGCGAGAAGAAGTCGCGCTGGGTCTCCAGGGTTGTGATGTGCACCACCGAGGGCGAGGTGCGCTTGAAGACGTCGATCTGCGCCTGCTCTTCGGCCAGCAGCGGCCCGCGCGGGGTGACGGCGCGCGGGGTGGCGTCGGTGCGGCTTTCCACCAGGCGGGGCAGGCCCAGGACGGCGGCCGCGGTGAGCACGGCCGCGCCGATGATCCAGGGCCCGTGACGGGTGCGGTTTGGCTTGTTCATGACGCGGCAGATGGAGCCGGTGGGCTGTGGTTCAAGGCGGGGGTTGAAAGCGGTGATTCAAGGCGGAGGTTCAAGGCACCAGCGGGTCGCCGCGCAGGCTCAGGACACGATGAAGGACGCCGCCCCGGTGGCGATCAGCGTGCCTTCGTCGTTCACGAAACGCATCTGGGTGGAGGCCACCCGGCCGCCCAGGCGTGTGACCTCGGCCGAGGCGATGAAGTGCTGCCCGATGCCCTGGCGCAGGAAATCGATGCGCAGGTCGATGGTGCCCATCTTGGCGAAGCGGCTCATCACCTGCAGGGCGTTGTCGTGCGGATGCCGCTCCGCGATGCCCACCATGATGGCCAGGCCCCCCATGGCATCGAGCACCGAGGAGATGACCCCGCCGTGCAGCCGCCCGTGGGTGTAGCTGCCGATCAGCTCCGGCTTCATCGCGATGCGGGCCCGCACGTCGCCCGGGCGCACGGACATCACCTTCAGGCCCAGCACCTGGTTGAAGCTGATGCGGTGCTCGAACAGATCGATCAGGGCGGTCTCGAAACGCGCCTGTTCCTCGGCGCTGCGCGGTGTCAGATGGGCGCTGGCGGTCATGGGGCGGGGCTCCATCAGGCCCGGCCCGGTAAGGTGCTTTCGAGCTTGCAGATGATGCCCAGCATCACCTCGTCGGCGCCGCCGCCGATGGAGGTGAGGCGGCCGTCGCGGTAGAACTGCGACACCGGGTTGTCGGCGGTGAAGCCCATGCCGCCCCAGTACTGCAGGCAGCTGTCGGCCAGCTCGCGCCCCAGGCGCCCGCACTTGAGCTTGGCCATGGAGGCCAGGCGGGTGACGTCCTGGCCGGCCACGTACTGCTCGATGGCGCTCCAGGTGAGCGCACGCAGCGCCTCCACCTCGGTGCGCAGCTCGGCCAGGCGGAAGTGCACCACCTGGTTGTCCAGCACGCTGCGGCCGAAGGCCTGGCGCTGGCGGGTGTAATCAATGGTGGCGTCGATCAGCCGGTCGAAGGTGCGCAGCGAGGAGGCGGCCGCCCACAGGCGCTCTTCCTGGAACTGCATCATCTGGTAGGTGAAGCCCTTGCCCTCCTCGCCGATCAGGTTGCGGCGCGGCACGCGCACGTTGTCGAAGAAGAGCTGCGCCGTGTCGGACGAGTGCATGCCGATCTTGTGGATCTTCTGCTTGCTGATGCCTGGAGCGTCCATGGGCAGCACGATCAGGCTCTTGTTGCGGTGGGCTGGGCCATCGTCGGTGTTGGCCAGCAGGCAGCACCAGTCGGCCTTCAGGCCGTTGGTGATCCACATCTTGGTGCCGTTGATGACCCAATCGCCGCCCTCGGCGCGGGCCGTGGTCTTGATGGCGGCCACGTCCGAGCCACCGCCGGGCTCGCTCACGCCCAGGCAGGCCACCATGTCGCCGCGCAGGGTGGGGGCCAGGATGTCGCGCCGCAGTTCGTCGGAGCCGAAGCGTGCCAGCGCGGGCGTGGCCATGTCGGTCTGCACGCCGATGGCCATGGGCACACCGCCGCAGCCGCACACGCCCAGGGCCTCGGCCATCACGGCCGAGTAGCTGAAGTCCAGCCCCGCGCCGCCAAAGGCCTCGGGGTACTTCAGGCCCAGCAGCCCCAGGTCACCCAGTTGCTTGAAGACCTGGTGGCTGGGGAACTCGCCGGCGGCCTCCCAGGCGGGCACGTGGGGGTTGACCTCGTTGACGATGAAGCGCTCGACGGTGTCAGCGATCTGGCGGTGTTCGGCGGTGAGTTGCATGGGATGAATTCCGTCTGGATTACTTGAGAACCTCGGGTGTCACGGCCCGGTGGAAGCCGTCGAAGGGGACGGAGCGTGCCTCGTCGCCCAGCGGGAAGATGTCGCTGCCCAGCGAGGCCGCGCCGTCGATCTGCACGGTGATGCCGGTGATGAAGGCTGCGGCCGGCGAGAGCAGGAAGACGATGGCTGACGACACCTCGGCCTCCACCCCCATGCGCCGCAGTGGCACGTGCTGCTTGAGCTTGGGGATGAAGGCGCGCATGGCCCCGCCGTAAGTGTCCATGCCGCTGGAGGCTATCCAGCCCGGGGCCACGGCGTTCACCCGCACCCCGGCATGGGCCCATTCGTAGGCGGCGGTCATGGTGAGGTTGCTCATGCCGGCGCGCGCGGCGCCCGAGTGGCCCATGCCCGGCATGCCGTTGCGGAAGTCCGACGTCATGTTGACGATAGCCCCGCCGCGTTCCTGCATGCACTGCGTGAACACCTCCCGCATCATCAGAAAGCCGCCCGTGAGGTTGTTGGCCACCACGGCGTCAAAGCCCTTCTTGCTGATGGCCAGCAGCGGCGCGGGGAACTGGCCGCCGGCGTTGTTGACCAGGCCGGCGATGGGGCCGTGCTGTTCGATCACCCGGGCCACGCCTTCGCGCACGGCGTCTTCGTCGCGGATGTCGAAGGCGGCGATGCTGCAGCGGCCGCCGTCCTCGGCAATCTCTGCCGCCACGCGCTCCAGCTTCTCGGTCTTGCGTCCGCTGATCAGCACGTGCGCGCCCAGCGAGGCCAGCTCGTGCGCCACGCAGCGGCCGATGCCGCTGCCGCCGCCCGTCACCCAGATGAGCTGGCTGGCGAAGAGGCCGGGGCGGAAGACGCTGGCATAGGCGCTGTGTACCGGGGCAGGCGCTGGGGCAGGGGATTGAGGGTTTTCCAGCATGGGACCATCGATGCAAAGGGGACGATTCGCTGGGAGACTAACCGGCCCGGCGCCGCCGCACCATCGGTGCGAACACCGGCCTGCGGGCGTTCTCTGGACGCACGAATGCGCTTGAGAATGCCCGTGAGAACGCCCTTGACCTTGAACCGACCTCTGGAGACTTCCCCCATGGACCTACCCGCCATCACCGACGCGATGCGCCAGAAGATGGGCGACGACAGCGGCCTGAACGCCATCCTGAAGTTCGACTGCGGCGAGGACGGTGTCGTCGTGCTGGACGGGCGCTCTTCGCCCAACCGCGTGGTGAACGACAACATCGACGCCGACTGCACGATCAAGATTTCCCGCACGAACCTGGTGGCGCTGATGACCGGCAAGATGGACCCGACCATGGGCTTCATGACCGGCAAGTTCAAGGTGTCGGGCGACATGACGGTGGCCCTGAAGCTGCAGAAGGTGCTGTGATGAGCGAAGCCTTCATCTACGAGCATGTGCGCACGCCGCGCGGCAAGGGCAAGAAGGACGGCGGCCTGCACCAGGCCACGCCCGTGTGGTTGCTGCGCACGCTGTTCCAGGCGATGCAGCAGCGCCTGGCGCTGGACACCGCGTTGGTGGACGACGTGGTGCTGGGCTGCGTCACCCCCTTGGGCGAGCAGGGCGCCGACATCGCCCGCACGGCGGTGCTGGATGCGCAATGGGCGCAGACCGTGGCCGGGGTGACGCAAAGCCGCTTTTGCGCCAGCGGCCTGGAATCGGTGAACCTGGCTGCCGCCAAGGTCAAGAGCGGCTGGGAAGACCTGGTGGTGGCCGGCGGGGTGGAGAGCATGAGCCGCTGGCCCATGGGCAGCGACGGCGGCGCCTGGGTGCTGGACCCGCGCGTGAACCAGACACTGGGCTTCGCCCCGCAAGGCATCGGCGCTGACCTCATCGCCACGCTGGAGGGTTGGGGCCGTGAGGATGTGGACGCCTTCGCCCTGCGCTCGCACCAGCGCGCGGCCGCGGCCCGCGCGGACGGGCGCTTTGCCCGTTCGGTCGTGCCCGTGCACGACATCGCCGGCCTGCCGATGCTGGACCACGACGAGACCATCCGCGCGGATGCCAGCGCCCAGGCCATGGCCTCGCTCAAGCCCTCTTTTGCCGCCATGGGCCAGATGGGGTTTGATGCCACCGTGCTGCGCAAGTACACCACCGTGGAGCAGGTGAACCACGTGCACCATGCGGGCAACTCTTCGGGCATCGTCGACGGTGCCGCCCTGATGCTGGTCGGCTCCAAGGCCGGCGGGCAGGCGGCGGGCTTGAAGCCCCGCGCCCGCATCCGCGCCGCGGCCGTGATCGGCTCCGAGCCCAGCATCATGCTCACGGGCCCCACGCCGGCCTGCCGCAAGGCTTTGGCCAAGGCCGGCATGAGCGCACAGGACGTGGACCTGTGGGAAATCAACGAAGCCTTCGCCGTGGTGCCCATGAAGACGGCGCGCGACCTGGGCCTGGACATGGACCGGGTGAACGTCAACGGCGGCTCCATCGCCATGGGCCACCCGCTGGGGGCCACGGGCTGCATCCTGCTGGGCACGCTGCTGGACGAGCTGGAGCGGCGTGACCTCGCCACCGGCGCGGTCACGCTGTGCGTGGGCGGCGGCATGGGCATCGCCACCATCATCGAGAGGGTCTGAACATGAGCGATGCAGTGAGCCTGCAACTGGGGGAGGACGGCGTCCTGGTCGCCCAGATGAACCTGCCGGGCCGGCCCATGAACGTGGTGGGCGACGCCCTGATGCAGGGCCTGGACCAGGCCGTGCAGCGCCTGGTCGATCCGGCCGTCAAGGGTCTGGTGCTGACCTCGGGCAAGGCGGACTTCTGCGCCGGCGGGGATCTGGACCGCATGTCGCGCTGGGCCCGACCGGAAGAGCCGTTCGAGGCCTCCATGGCGATGAAGGCCGTGCTGCGCCGCCTGGAGACCCAGGGCAAGCCGGTGGTGGCCGCCCTCAACGGCCACGCGCTGGGTGGCGGCCTGGAGATCGCCCTGGCCTGCCATGCGCGCATCGCGCTGGACGATGCGCGCCTGAAGATCGGCCAGCCCGAGGTGAAGTTCGGCCTGCTGCCCGGTGGTGGCGGCACGGTGCGCTTGCCAAGGCTGATCGGCATCCAGGCCGCGCTGCAGCTCATGACCGAGGGCACGGATCTGTCTCCACACAAGGCGCTGTCGCTGGGCTTGGTGTCCGCGCTGGCGCGCGACCGGGACGACCTGCTGGCCCAGGCCCGCGCCTGGGTGCTGGCACGCCAGAGCGGGCCCACACGCCAGCCCTGGGACGAGCCCAAGTTCCGCTTTCCCGGCGGTGATTCGCGCTCGCCGGCCATGGCGCAGCTGTGGACGGTGGCGCCCTCGGTGGCCTCTGCCCGCACCTGGGGCAACCTGCCGGCCGTGCAGCACATCATGAGCAGCGTCTACGAGGGCGGCCTGCTGGGCTTCGAGGCCGCCTGCGAGGTGGAAAGCCGCTATTTCGCCGCCTGTGTGATGTCGCAGGCCAGCAAGAACATGATCAGCACGCTGTGGCACCAGCTCAACGCGCTGAAAAAGGGGGCCTCGCGCCCGGCCGGGCAGCCCGCCAGCAAGGTGCGCAAGCTGGGCGTGCTGGGGGCCGGGATGATGGGGGCGGGCATCGCCTACACGGCGGCCAAGGCCGGCCTGGAGGTGGTGCTGATCGACACCACGCAGGAGGGCGCCGAGCGCGGCAAGGCGTACTCGCAGGGCCTGCTGGACGCGGCGCTGAAGAAGGGCCGCAGCACGCCGGAGAAGCGCGACGCCCTGCTGGCGCTCATCACCCCCAGCACCGACTTCTCGCGCTTGGCGGGTTGTGACCTCGTGATCGAAGCCGTGTTCGAGGACCGCGCGGTCAAGGCCGACGTCACGGCCCGGGCCGAGGCCGTCCTCGGTGCCGACGCCGTGTTCGCCTCCAACACCTCCACGCTGCCCATCACCGGCCTGGCCCAGGCCAGCACCCGGCCGGCGAACTTCATCGGCCTGCATTTCTTCAGCCCCGTGGACAAGATGCCGCTGGTGGAGATCATCGTCGGCCGCCAGACCTCGGATGCCACGCTGGCGCGCGGCTTCGACTTCGTGCAGCAGATCGGCAAGACGCCCATCGTGGTGAACGACGCGCGGGGCTTTTACACCAGCCGGGTGTTCGCCACCTACGTGATGGAAGGCATCGCCATGCTGAAGGAGGGCGTGCACCCGCGCAGCATCGAGGTGGCCGGGCAGCAGGCCGGCATGCCCATGCCGCCGCTGGCGCTGCAGGACGAGGTGTCGCTGTCGCTGGGCCTGCACGTGGCCGAGCAGACGCAGCGCGACTTGGCGGCCGAGGGCCGCAGCGTGGCCGAGCACCCGGGGCTGTCGGTCATCCGCGAGATGTGCGCCCTGGGCCGCGTGGGCAAGAAGGCCGGCCAGGGCTTCTACGACTGGCCCGATGCCTCACAGAAGGCCGCCGGTGCGCAGCGGCGCCTGTGGCCCGGCCTGGCCGAGCGCTACCCGGTGGCCCAGGCCCAGCCGGACCCGGGCGAGCTGCGCGACCGCCTGATGTTCATCCAGGCCAACGAGGCCGCACGCTGCCTGGCGGAGGGCGTGCTGCGCTCGGTGGCCGACGGCAACGTCGGCAGCATCCTGGGCTGGGGTTTCGCGCCCTTCGAGGGCGGGGCCTTGCAGTTCATCCATGCCCGGGGCGTGGCGGCCTTCGTGGCGCGCTGCCGCGAGCTGGCGGCCCGGCACGGCCCGCGCTTCGAGCCCGCGCCGCTGCTGGTGAAACTGGCAGCCGAAGGCAAGGCGCTGGGGGATGGCTGAGCCGCCGGGCGTGACCCGGTTTCAGCGCCTGGACGCCCTGCGGGGGCTGGCCATCGTCTGGATGGCCGCCTTCCACTTCTCATTCGACCTCAACCACCTGGGCTTCTGGGCCCCGCGCCAGAACTTCTACGCCGACCCGTTCTGGACCTGGCAGCGCACCGCCATCGTCAGCCTGTTCCTGTTCTGCGCCGGGCTGTCGCAGGCGGTGGCGCTCCAGGCCGGGCAGGGCGTCCAGGGGAATCCTCGCAGACCGCAGTTCAGCGCCCGCTTCGACCTTCGATTCTGGCGGCGCTGGGCGCAGATCGCCGGATGTGCGCTGCTGGTGAGTGCTGGTTCGGCTGTGATGTTCCCCGGCAGCTGGATCAGCTTTGGTGTGCTGCATGCCGTTGCGGTGATGTTGATCCTGGTACGCCTGGCCGCCCCGCTGCGGGGCGCCTTGTGGCCGCTGGGCCTGGCTTGCCTGTTGCTGCCCGTGCTGGTGGCGCACCCCTTCTTTGATGCCCGCTGGACCAACTGGGTGGGCCTGGTCACGCGCAAGCCCATCACGGAAGACTTCGTGCCGCTGCTGCCCTGGCTGGGGGTGATGCTCTGGGGCCTGGCCGCCGGCCGCTGGCTGCTGGCGCACCGGCCAGCGGCCCTCGCAGGCCCCGTGCCGCCATCGGTGCGCCCACTGGCCGTGCTAGGTCGCTGGAGCCTGAGCTTCTACATGGTCCACCAGCCCGTGCTGATCGGCGTGCTGATGGCCGTGGCGACAATGCGCGCATGACCCACAAAGTGTTGTTCGGCTTCCATGCCGTCACGGTGCGCCTCAAGACCGCCCCCGCTTCGGTGACCGAGGTCCACGTGGACGCCACCCGGCGCGATGCCCGCATGCGCCAGTTCGTCGAGCGCGTGCAGGCCGCTGGCGTGAAGCTCATCGACAGCGACGACGCCCGCCTGGCGCGGCTGGCCGGCTCGGGCCGGCACCAGGGCGTGGTGGCCCGCGTGACGCCCCTCAAGACCTCGCACTCGCTGGACGATGTGCTGGACGCCGTGGAGGACGAAGGGCGCGGCCCCGCGCTGGTGCTGGTGCTGGACGGCGTGACCGACCCGCACAACCTGGGCGCCTGCTTGCGCACGGCCGATGGCGCCGGCGCCCACGCTGTGGTGGCGCCGAAGGACCATGCCGTGGGGCTGAACGCCACCGTGGCCAAGGTGGCCAGCGGCGCCGCCGAGACGGTGCCCTACTTGATGGTGACCAACCTCGCGCGCACGCTGGGCGAGCTGCAGGACCGGGGCGTGCGCGTCATCGGCACCAGCGACGATGCGCCGCGCACCCTTTTTGATGCCGACCTCACCGGCCCGGTGGCCCTGGTGCTGGGCGCCGAGGGCGCGGGCATGCGCCAGCTCACGCGCAAGACCTGCGACGAACTGGTGCGGATTCCCATGCAAGGGGCCGTGGAGAGCCTGAACGTCTCCGTGGCCTCGGCCGTGTGTCTTTACGAGGCGCTGCGCCAGCGCCAAGGAGTTACCTGATGCCTGTGATCGAAGTTCGCCACCCCCTGGTCAAGCACAAAGTCGGCCTGCTGCGCGAAGCCGACATCTCGACCAAGAAGTTCCGTGAGATCACGGGCGAACTCGCCGCCTTGCTCACCTATGAGGCCACGGCGGACTTTCCGCTGGAAAAGCACGGGATCGCCTGCTGGAGCGGGCCGGTGGAGGTGGACCAGATCGCCGGCAAGAAGGTGACGGTGGTGCCCATCCTGCGCGCCGGCCTGGGCATGCTGGACGGCGTGCTGATGATGGTGCCCAACGCCAAGGTGAGCGTGGTGGGCCTGAGCCGCGACCACGACACCTTGCAGCCCCGCCACTACTACGAGAACTTCGTGGGCCGGCTGGAAGAGCGCACGGCATTGATCGTGGACCCCATGCTGGCCACGGCCGGCTCCATGATCGCCACCGTGGACCTGCTCAAGGAGCGCGGCTGCAAGGATGTGCGCGCGCTGGTGCTGGTGGCGGCACCCGAGGGCATCCGCGCCCTGGAGGCGGCGCACCCTGACGTGCGCTGCTGGACGGCGGCCATCGACAGCCACCTCAACGAGGTGGGCTACATCATCCCCGGCCTGGGGGACGCGGGCGACAAGATCTTCGGCACCAAGGGGTGATCACACCCAGCCCAACACCCCGGCCACTGCGCCCACCGCAATCGGCCACAGCGGGCTGAAGCGGGTGCGCACCATCCAGGCCAGGGTGGCGGCGAACAGCACCCAGGCCGTCCAGGTCTCCCTAGTGGGCTCGGTCAGGATCCAGCTCGTGGCCACCAGCAGGCCGATGGTCAGCGGTGCCAGGCCCTGGGTGAAGGCTTGCACCTCGCGCCGGTCTTTCCGATCCCGGCCATAGCGGCCGGCGGCAATGGCCAGCACCGCCGAGGGCACCAGGCTGCCGCCCAGGGTGGCCAGCACGCCCACCAGGCCGGCCACGTTGAAGCCGATGACGGCCACGAACAGCACGTTGGGCCCGGGGGCGGCCTGCGCCAGCGCCACGCTGGCGCTGAGTTGCGCATCCGTGAGCCAGGAATGCTTCACGACCACATAGCGGTGCATGTCCGGGACCGTGGTGATGGCCCCGCCTACGGCCAGCAGCGACAGCATGGTGAAGTGGATGAACAGACCCCACCAATCGGCCGGGCCCAGGCCCAGCGTGCCGAACCACAGGCTGTTCAAGGCCGCAACTTCCACCACGCCAGGGCCCAAGCCGGCGGCACCAGGGCCGCGAGCACCGCTGCCATGGGCCAGCGCATCACGCCCACGGCCACCACCGTGGCCGCCGCCAGCAGGGCGCACCATGCAAGCCCCATCCGGTTGGTCTTGAGCGTGGTCGTGACCTTCCAGGCGGTGGACAGGATCAGGGCCGCGGCCACCACCCCCATGCCCCGCAGGGCGCCCGCCACTTCCGCCGAACCGGCCGCTTGACGCGCCAGCAGCGTCAGCGCCAGGACGATGATCAGTGGCGCCACCAGCAGGCCCGCCAACGAGGCCAGGGCGCCGCGCCAGCCGAAGTGCCGGTCGCCGAACATCAGCGCCATGTTCACGATGTTGGGTCCGGGCAGGATCTGGCCCAGCGACAGCAGTTCCACGAACTCCGCCTTGGTCAGCCAGCGCTGCCGCTCCACCAGCTCGCGCTGGGCCACGGGCAGCACACCGCCGAAGCCCTGCAGGGCCAGCCGGCTGAAGGCGAAGAACAGCTCGGCGGCCGAGCCCGGCGTGGCGCCGGCGGGGGCCGTGGCCGTTGAGGTCTGAGGCCCGGCCTCGGGCATCAGCGCTTCACCTTCAGGGCCTCCGGGTTGACGATGTTCGTCGGCTCCCCCTGGATGAAATTCACCACGTTCTCGAAGGCGGCGCGGAAGTACAGCTCGTAGCTGTCCTGCTCCACGTAACCCAGGTGCGGGGAGCACACGGCGTTCTCCAGACGCAACAGCGGGTGGCCTTGGAGGATCGGCTCGCTCTCGAACACGTCCACCGCGGCCATGCCGGGCCGGCCGCGGTTCAGGGCTGAGACCAGGGCCCCTTCCTCCACCAGCTCGGCGCGCGAGGTGTTGACGAACAGGGCCGTGGGCTTCATGCGGGCCAGGTCTTCGGCGGTCACGATGTGGCGCGTGGCATCGTTCAGGCGCAGGTGGATGGACACCACGTCGCACTCGGCGAAGAAGGCCTCGCGGCTGTCGGCGACCGCGTAGCCGTCGGCAGCGGCTTTGTGCCGGGAGGGTTCGCGGCCCCACATCACCACGTTCATGCCGAAGGCGCGGCCGTAGCCCGCCAGCAGCTGGCCGATCTTGCCGTAGCCCCAGATGCCCAGTGTCTTGCCCCGCAGCACCATGCCCACACCGAAGTTGGACGGCATGGAGGCGGCCTTGAGCCCGCTTTGCTGCCAGGCGCCATGCTTGAGGTTGCCGATGTATTGCGGCAGCCGTCGCATGGCGGCCATGATCAAGGCCCAGGTCAGCTCGGCCGGCGCCACGGGGGAACCGACCCCTTCGGCCACGGCGATGCCCAGCCGAGTGCAGGCTTCGACGTCGATGTGCGCGCCAACCTTGCCGGTCTGCGAGATCAGCTTCAGCTTGGGCAGCTTCTCCAACAGGGCGCGAGGAAAGTGCGTGCGCTCACGGATGGGCACCAGGACTTCGGCATCCCGCAGCCGCACCGACAACTGGCCAGTGCCCTTGACCGTGTTGGTGAAGACCTTGGCTTGCAAGGGTTCCATCAGGGCGGCGCAGGGTAGCTTGCGCACCGCGTCCTGGTAATCGTCGAGGATGATGACGTTCATGGGTCTCGGGGTCGCAGGTGCTGGCCTGCGAAGCAGGTTCCGCCCATGGCGGAACCCTGACAGAGAGCTTCCGCAGGCGAAAGCACGAGGGGGGATTTTGCCCCCTAAGCTTCGCGGTATCTTCCCCGTGCCGGCTTCGCCGACGGCGCGGCTAGGATGCCCCTATTCCAGGCCCTGCCTGTGCCGCCCGGCTGCGGCCAGGCTGGCGTGGTGTGTACACCTTTCCCGAGGAGAAGATGAGATGAACGTTTCAATGCATTCCGCCAGCGCGCCGGTGTTCCTGCGCATGCTTCGCAACATGCTGAACTGGCTGGACAAGGCCGAGGTGCATGCCCAGGCGCGAGGCTTCGACCCCGCCAACTTCCTGGGCCTGCGCCTGGCGCCTGACATGTTCCCGCTGTCGCGGCAGATCCAGATCGCCAGCGACGCCGCCAAGGGCTGCATGGCCCGCCTGGCCGGGCAGCAGCCGCCCTCGTGGGCCGATGACGAAGCGACGCTGGACGATCTGCGCGCGCGCATCCGCAAGACCATCGACTACGTGGCGTCGTTCCAGCCCGAGCAGATCGATGGGTCCGAGGCCAGGGAGGTTCAGCTCGTCAAGCGAAACGGCGACGTCCTGCGCTTCCAGGGCGAGGAGTACCTCAAGCACAACGCCATGCCGAACTTCTATTTCCATGCCACCACCTTGTACGCCTTGCTGCGCCAGGCTGGGGTGGCGGTGGGCAAGGGCGACTACCTGGGGGGCTGACGCCTTGATACCGCTGCGGCCTTCACGCAGCGGCTACATCAACATCGTGTTGCGGATCAGGCCCACGGCAACGCCTTCGAGCTCGAAGCTGCTGTCATCAGGCGCCACCACGATGGTGCTGAAGTCGGGGTTTTCGGGGATGAGCTCGATGTGGCGCTGGGTCTTGCGCAGGCGTTTGACGGTGACCTCGTCACCCAGGCGCGCCACCACGATCTGGCCGTTCTTGGCCTCGCGCGCCTTTTGCACGGCCAGCAGGTCGCCGTCCATGATGCCGGCGTCGCGCATGCTCATGCCACGCACCTTCAGCAGGTAATCCGGCTTGCGCTGGAACATGGTGGCTTCCACCACGTAGGTCTGGTCGATGTGCTCCTGCGCCAGGATGGGGCTGCCTGCGGCCACGCGGCCCACCAGGGGCAGCGTGAGCTGCGCAAAGCCCGGCAGGGGCAGCGAGAACTGCTTGCCGTAGGGGTTGGCGCGCGCCTCGTTCAGCGCGCGCAATGTGTCAGACTTCAACCGGATGCCGCGTGAGGTGCCGCCCACCAGTTCGATAACGCCCTTGCGCGCCAGGGCTTTGAGGTGCTCCTCGGCCGCGTTGGCCGACTTGAACCCCAGTTCTGCAGCGATCTCGGCCCGGGTGGGCGGTGCTCCGGTGCGTGCGATGGCGCTTTGCACCAGGTCCAGGATCTGCTGCTGGCGGTCGGTCAGCTTGGGCGTGTCATCGATCATCGGGCTCTCCTGGTGATTCATCCAGTCACTGTATTTTCATCCAGACCAGGCACCCATGGCAAGCGAAAGCATTCACGAAAGCGCACCGTTGCAGATCGTTGAACCGGAGCAAGCGCCGCACGTCCTCGATGCGCGCGGCCAGCGCGTCGTGCTGCTGGGCACGGGCGGCACCATCGCGGGTGCGGCTGCCAGCGCCACCGACAACGTCGGCTATGCCTCGGCGCAGCGTGGCGTGCAGGCTCTGGTGGCGGCCGTGCCCGCGCTGGCCGCCTGGCCTCTGGAGGCCGAGCAGGTGGCGCAACTGGACAGCAAGGACATGGGGCCTCAGGTATGGGCGGTGCTGCTGGCGCGCTTGCAGGCGCACCTGGCACGGCCCGAGGTGCGCGGGGTGGTGATCACGCACGGCACCGACACCCTGGAAGAGACCGCCTGGCTGCTGCACCGGGTGCTCGCGCCGGCCCTGCAGGTCAAGCCCGTGGTGCTGACGGCCGCCATGCGGCCGGCCACCTCGCTGCAGGCCGATGGCCCGCAGAACCTGCTGGACGCCGTGACCGTGGCGGCCCAGCCCGGCGCGGGCGGGGTGCTCGTGGTGATGGCCGGTCGGGTGTGGGTGGGGGCGGAGGTGCGCAAGGTGCACAGCTACCGGCTCGAGGCCTTCGACGCGGGGGACGCCGGGCCGCTGGCGCAGGTGAGCGAGGGCCGCTTGAGCCGCTTTCGCCCCTGGCCGGTGGAGGGGCCTTCAAACCCAGAGGCCGTGGCGCGCACGTCTCCCCTGTCCTTGCATGATCTGCCGCAAGACGCTGAGGCCTGGCCCTGGGTGGAGATCGTTGCCAGCCATGCCGGTGCAGGGTCGCGTGCCGTCCAGGCCCTGGTGGCCGCGGGTGTGCAGGGGCTGGTCGTGGCTTGCACGGGCAACGGCAGCATCCATCAGGAGCTTGAGGCGGCCCTGGAGAACGCCCATGCCGGTGGCCTGCCGGTGCTGCGCGCCACCCGTTGCCCGGCGGGTGGCATCGTGGCGGGGGGCGCTTCCCGGCTGCCCTCGGCCGAGGGCCTCACGCCGGCGCAGGCGCGGGTGGAGCTGATGCTGCAGCTGCTGCAGGCGCGCAGCGCTCACTGAGCCTGCGCTTGCAGGGCCTCCACCTGCTCGTGCAACGCCAGCCAGCGCTCTTCCAGCATCGCGGTCTCGGCTGCGATGTGGTTGAGGCTGCGACCCAGGTCGGCGATCTCGGACGGGCTCGCGGTGCCGGTGGACAGCGCCGTCTCCGCCGCCGTGCGTTCCTGGCCCAGCTTTTCCAGGCGCTTGTCGATCTGGGCGATTTCGCTGCGCATGGGGCGGGTGGCATCCGACAGACGCTGGCGCGCCTGCGCGCGGGCCTTGCGATCGTCAGCGCCACCTCCGGCGTCTGCGCCGCCTGATCCGCCCGTTTTGGCACCAGTCCCATTCCGGGCTGCAGCGCCCGAAACTGCCGCAGGAGGCTGCTGCCGCGGTGGCGCTGCATCAGGCCCATCGACAGAGCGGTGGCCCTGGCTTGCGGTTCCGTTGACGAGGGTGGACACCAGGGCGCCAGGCTTGGGAATTTCCTGCCCACGCGCCACGGCCCGGCTCACCTCCAGCAGCCAGCGCTGGTAGTCGTCCAGGTCGCCATCGAAGGGCTCGACGCCGCCGCGCGTGACCAGCCAGAACTCGTCGCACACCTCGCGCAGCAACGCGCGGTCGTGGCTCACCAGCAGCACCGTACCCTCGAACTCGTTGAGCGCAATCGACAACGCCTCGCGCGTGTTCAGGTCCAGGTGGTTGGTGGGCTCGTCCAGCAGCAGCAGGTTGGGCCGCTGCCAGACGATGGTGGCCAGCACCAGCCGCGCCCGCTCGCCACCCGACAGCGTGCCCACGGCCTGCTGCACCATGTCGCCCTCGAAGCGGAACTGCCCCAGGTAGTTGCGCAGCGCCTGCTCGCGCGTGTCGGTGCCCGGGGGGGCGGCCTCGCGGGCCAGGCGGGTCATCAACTGCAGCGGCGTGTCGTCGGCATGCAGCAGGTCCATCTCCTGCTGCGCGAAGTAGCCCACGGCCAGACCTTTGCCTTCCGTCACCGTGCCGCCCAAGGCCGGCAACGCGCGTGCGATGGTCTTGACCAGCGTGGACTTGCCCTGGCCGTTGGCCCCCAGGATGCCGATGCGCTGCCCGGCCATGACGGTGCGGGTGACGTGGCGGACGATGGCCGTGGTCTTTTCCCGCGGCGGCGCCCCCGCGCCGTCGTCTTCCGCGGCCCTGTATCCACATTCCACGTCGCGCAGCGCCAGCATCGGATTGGGCAGGCTCACGGGCTCGCGGAACTCGAAGGCAAAGTCGCTGGCCGTCAGCACCGGGGCCAGCTTTTCCATGCGCGCCAGGGCCTTGACGCGGCTCTGGGCCTGCTTGGCCTTGGTGGCCTTGGCCTTGAAGCGGTCGATGAAGCGCTGCAGGTGGGCGATGCGCTCCTGCTGCTTGTCGAACGCGGACTGGGCCTGGTTCATGCGTTCGGCGCGCATGCTTTCGAAGGCCGTGTAGTTGCCACCGTAGCGTGTGACCTTGCACTCGTCCAGATGCAGCGTCACGCGGGTCACGGCGTCCAGGAACTCGCGGTCGTGGCTGATCACCACCAGCGTCCCGGCGTAGCGTTGCAGCCAGGCTTCCAGCCACACCAGGGCGTCCAGGTCGAGGTGGTTGGTGGGCTCGTCCAGCAGCAGCAGGTCGGCCGGGCACATGAGGGCACGGGCCAGTTGCAGGCGCATGCGCCAGCCGCCGGAAAAGCTGTTGACCGCAGCGTCCAGCTGCGCTGTTCGAAACCCCAGTCCCAGCAGCAGGGCCTGCGCCCGAGCACGGGCGTCGAAAGCGCCGGCCTCGTCCAGCGCGGCGTGTGCCTCGGCCATGGCGTTCCCGTCGTCTGCGGCCTCCGCGGCGCGCAGCGCGGCCTGGGCTCGCTGCAGCGGCAGGTCGCCCTCCAGCACGAAGTCGGTGGCGCCGTCGCCGGTCTCAGGCATGTGTTGCGCCACCTCGCCCACCTGCCAGCGCGGCGGTATCGCCACGTCACCTGCATCGGCGTGCAGGCGGCCGGTCAGCAGGGAGAAGAGGCTGGACTTGCCGGCACCGTTGCGGCCCACCAGGCTGGCCTTCTCGCCCGGGTTGAGGGTGAAGGTGGTGCCCTGCAGCACCACCTTGGCGCCGCGCCGCAGCGTGACATCGCGCACGGTGATCATGGCTGCAGGTCCTTGCGCGTGAGCAGCAGCACCTGATCGTCCCCGGCGCTGGTGCTCAGCCACAGAGGCGAGAGCGCGGGGAAGGCCGCCTCGAAGTGAGGCCGCTCGTGGCCGATCTCCAACACCAGCACACCCTCAGGCTGCAAGTGAGCCGCAGCCTGGGCCAGCATCGGGCGGATGAAGTCCATGCCATCGGGGCCGCCGTCCAGCGCCAGCGCAGGCTCGGCGCGGTACTCAGGGGGCAGGGTCTGCATGGACGAGCGGTTGACGTAGGGCGGGTTGCACAGGATCAGGTCATACGGGCCCCGAGCGGCCGCCAGGCCGTCACCCTGACGCAGGCTCACCTGCGCCTGCAGGGCATGTCGCAGAACGTTACGTTCTGCCACGGCCAGCGCCTCAGCGCTCAGGTCGGTGCCGTCCACGTGGGCTTGGGGCCAGCACAGGGCCGCCAGCACGGCCAGGCTGCCGTTGCCGGTGCACAGGTCCAGCACGCGCACAGGACGGTCTTCTTGCGGGCTGAGCCAGGCGTCGAGCGCCCCCTCGCACAGCACCTCGGCGATCAGCGAGCGCGGCACGATGGTGCGTGGGTCCACGTGAAAGGGCACGCCTTGCAGCCAGGCTTCGCCCGTGAGGTAGGCCGCGGGCTGGCGCGTCGTGATGCGCTGCGTCACCAGCGCCTCCACGGCCGCGGTCTGGGCCGCGTCCAGCGCTTGTTCGGCCACGCGGTCCAGATCGTCCAGCGGCAGACCCAGACGCCACAGCACCAGCCAGGCCGCCTCATCGAAGGCGTTGGTGGTGCCGTGCCCAAACGAAACGCCCGCCTCCTCCAGGCGGGCGCTGCTGCGCTCGATCAGGTCAATGAGTTTCATGGGCGGGAGGCGGTCGGCATCCGACTCGTTCAGGGGTCTTCATCCGCCGCTCAGTTCGGGAAACCGGGGGGGCTGGATGCCGCTGGCCGTCGGCTCAGCCGAAAGCACCGCAGGACGCGCGTGCGCCTGTTCTGGCGCGTTCAGGCTTGGCGGCGCTTGAGGCGCCGGCCCGGCGGCTGCGCCGCCGGCGCCTTCTTGCTGCAGGCGCCACATCAGGTTGCTGGGCGAGTCCGCATTCGCAAGCGCCTCCTGTTTGCTGACCAGCCCCTGCCGGACCAGACGCGCGAGGTCCTGCTCGAAGGTCTGCGAGCCTGCGGTCATGGACTTCTCCATGGCGTCCTTCACGCCGTTGAAGTCGCCGCGCTCGATCAGCTCGCTGATGAACTTGGTGTTCATCATCATTTCCACGGCCGGGATGCGCCCGCCGCTGGTAGACCGAAGCAGCCGCTGGGCGATCACGGCTTTGAGCCCTGCGGCCATGTCGGCCAGCAAGGCGCTGCGCGCGTCCGCAGGGTACAGGCTGAGGATGCGGCCCAGTGTGTGGTAGCTGTTGTTGGCATGCAGGGTGGCCACTACGAGGTGGCCGGACATCGCGTAGGACAGTGCCGCGGACATCGTTTCGCGGTCGCGGATCTCGCCGACGAGCACCACATCCGGGGCCTGGCGAAGGGCGTTCTTCAGCGCCACGTGCAACGACGCGGTGTCGCGCCCCACTTCGCGCTGGTTGACCACCGATTTCTTGTGGGTGAAACGGAACTCCACCGGGTCTTCGATGGTGAGGATGTGGCCGCTGAGGGTGCGGTTGCGGTGCTCCAGCATCGCCGCCAACGTGGTGCTTTTGCCGGTGCCGCTGGCGCCCACCATGAGCACCAGCCCTCTGCGCTCCAGGATCAGGCTCTCCAGCGTGGTTGGCAGCCCCAGCGAGGACAGCGTCGGAATGTCCGCCGGGATGCAGCGCAGGACGGCGGCGATCGTGCCGCTCTGGCGAAAGGCGGACAGCCTGAACAGGCCCAGGTCGGCCAACTGCACGCCAATGTTGAGTTCGCCCGATGCGTCCAGTTCCCCCAGGTGTTCCGCGGTCACCACCTCGGACAGCAGGGACCGCACCTGGGCGGCGCTGAGCAACTGCTCGGACATCGGCACCGTGGTGCCATGGATCTTGAACTGAACGGGCGCCCCGCAGGACAGGTAGATGTCCGAGGCCTGGCGCTGCACCATCAGGCGCAGCACCTTCTCCATGTTGCCGGACATAACCAGGGGCGACGCCGCAGCCCGCAGCGGCTCAGGAGCGCAGCAGTTCGTTGATGCTGGTCTTGGCCCGGGTCTGGGCATCGACCTTCTTGACGATCACCGCGCAGTACAGGCTGTACTTGCCGTCCGCCGAAGGCAGGCTGCCGCTGACCACCACCGAGCCCGCGGGTACGCGACCGTAGTGCACTTCGCCCGTGGCCCGGTCGTAGATCTTGGTGCTCTGGCCGATGTAGACGCCCATGCTCAGCACCGAGTTTTCCTCGACGATGACGCCTTCCACCACCTCGGAGCGCGCGCCGATGAAGCAGTTGTCCTCGATGATGGTGGGGTTGGCCTGCAGCGGCTCCAGCACGCCGCCGATGCCCACGCCGCCGGACAAGTGCACGTTCTTGCCGATCTGCGCGCACGAGCCCACGGTGGCCCAGGTGTCGACCATGGTGCCGTCGTCTACATAGGCACCGATGTTGACGTAGGAGGGCATCAGCACCACGCCCTTGCCCATGAAGCTGCCGCGCCGCGCCACCGCGGGGGGCACCACGCGCACGCCGCTGGCACGCAGGTGTTCCTCCGACAGGCCTGCGAACTTGGTGGGCACCTTGTCGAAGAAGGTCAGGTCACCGGCGTGCATGGGCCGGTTGTCGTTCAGCCGGAAGCTCAGCAGCACGGCCTTCTTGACCCACTGATTGACCTTCCACTGTCCCACCGCCTCGCGCTCGGCCACCCGCAGCCGGCCGCTGTCGAGCTCGGCGATGGTGTGCTCGACGGCGTCTCGCACCTCGGACCGGGCCAAGGCCTGCGCGTCGGTGCGGAGTTCCCAGGCGGATTCAATGATCTGTTGCAGCGCGTTGGTCATGAGAGGGATCGGGTGTAGTAGACGATGCGTTCGGCGGCTTCCACGCATTCTTCGGTGCCCGCCACGAGGGCGAGCCGGATGCGGCCGGCGCCGGGGTTGAGGCCGTGGGCCGGGCGGGCGAGGAGCGATCCCGGCAACACTGCCACATTGTATTGAGCGAGCAATCCCAGCGTGAAGGCCACATCGTCGCCGCCCGGCACGCCCGCCCAGAGATAGAAGCCCGCGTCCGGCAGGCGCACGTCCAGCACCTCGGCCAGCATGGGGGTGACGCTGGCGAACTTCTGCCGGTACAGCGCCCGGTTGGCCACCACATGGGCTTCGTCGTTCCAGGCGGCGATGCTGGCGCGCTGCACCACGGTGCTCATGGCGCTGCCGTGGTAGGTGCGGTACAGCAGGAACTTCGAGATCAGATCCGCATCTCCGGCCACGAAGCCCGAGCGCATGCCCGGCACATTGCTGCGCTTGGACAGGCTCGTGAAGGCGATCAGCCGCCGGAAGTCGCTGCGCCCCAGGGCTGCCGCGGCTTGCAGGCTGCCCAGCGGGGGTTCATCGCCGAAGTAGATTTCCGAATAGCACTCGTCGCTCGCGATGACGAAGCCGTGGCGGTCGCTGAGCTCGAACAGTCGGGCCCATTCCTCCAGGGGCATCACCGCCCCGGTGGGGTTGCCTGGCGAACACACGAACAGCAGTTGTGTGCGGGTCCAGGTGGCGTCGTCAATGTCGTCCCAGCGCACGGCGAAGTTGCGCGCGGGGTCGCTGTTGGCGAAGGCGGTCTGTGCCCCGGCCAGCAGGGCGGCGCCTTCGTAGATTTGGTAGAACGGGTTGGGACACACCACCACCGCGCCCGGCTGGCTGGCATCCACAACCGTCTGGGCCAGGGCGAACAGGGCTTCGCGCGACCCATTGACCGGCAGCACCTGCGTGTGCGGCTGCACGCTCACGCCGTAGCGGCGCTGCAGCCAGCCGGCCACCGCTTCGCGCAGCACCGGCTCGCCGGCCGTGGCCGGATAGGTGGACAGGCCCGACATCGCCGCCACCAGGGCCTGCTCGATCAGGGCAGGCGTCGGGTGCCGTGGCTCACCGATGCCCAGGCTGATGGGCTTGTGCGCGGGCGAGGGCTGGATGCCCCGGGTGAGTTCGCGCAGGCGCTCGAAGGGGTAGGGGTGCAGTCGCTGCAGCAGGGGATTCATGGACGGATTATCCCGAGCAGGGGTGGCCCGCCGCCCCCGGGCCTCTGATGGGCCTTCAATCGTCCTGCCAGACGTCGTGCAGTTCCGCGGCCATGGCGGCGGCGGATTGACGGGCTCTTTCCATCGCGGCCTGCGCGACCTTCAGGCCGCCCAGGGGCTCGGCCAGATCGCGGGCCTGCTCGAGCTGGCCGGTCTCCAGGCAGCGCGCCAGTTCCAGCAGTTCGTGCCAGGGTCCGCTGCGATGGAGCAGCGCGTCCCGGGATTCGTCGGTCAGGCCGATCGAATCCAGCACCTTCTCCATGGGCTGTTGCATCATCACGTCCAGAAGTGACAGCAGTCCGGTGGTGTACAGAGTGGCGGCGGGCGCCCAGATGGCGTGGGCCAGATCCTCCATGAAGTGAGCCCGGGTCAGGGCCAGCTCGTGCAGGGCCACGGCGGTGGGCCGGCTGTCCGAACGCGCCACCAGCAGAACCGTCAGCAAGCGGAACAAGGCCTGCCGGCCCATCAACTGCAAAGCGTCTTCGACCGAGTCCACCTTGCGCCGCAGCCCCAGCAGCGGGCTGTTGGCGTGACGCAGCAGCCGGTAGGTCAGGTCGATATCGCCCCTAATGTCCCGGCCCAGCACGCGCGTATCGGGCTCGATCATGGCCCGGTTCAGCAGCTTGCACAGGCTGACGACATTGGGCGTCAGCGTGCCGGATTCACGCCGTTCCCCGACCCGGTCGAAGAGCCCGGCCGCCATATCGAACGGCCCGGAGAGCGCGACTTCCAGGTCGTCGATGGTGCGCAGCCCTGTGGCCACCAGCTGGCAGCCAGGCGCTGCGGCGCGGCAGGCGCGGCCGCGCTCCATCAGGGTGCTGATTGGTATGCCCGTCGCATCCAGAACCACGAACGAGGCCCCGGCGCGGGGAATGGCCAGCGTGCCCAGCAACCCACCGCGGCTTCTGACGTCCTGAACCCACGGCAGTTGGGTCGAAAGGGGCGTGGCGGCATCGGCCACCGCGAACCACATACCGCTGGCGATCTGGTCCAGCACGGCAGGCAGGCGCAGGTCCTGCTCGGAGAGGGTGGCCAGCGCCACCCGGCCGTTCACGGCCGTCAGCGCCATGCCCTGCAGCAGCGCCTCAGCCTGAAGGTTCGCCCCGTCAGCATCGGCCGGCGGGGCGACCAGCGAGACCTCGAAACCGGCCAGGTGACCGCCGCGGTGCAGCAACGGCCGGCGCTGCAGGCTGGACGCCAGCCGGTCAGCGGCCTCCTGATGTCCTCCCGGGCTCAGGTCCGTGCTCGCGGGCGCCGTGTCGTCAGCGGAATGATCCGGCGTACCCGTGCCGCTCGCGCCAAAGATCTTGCGCAGCCAGGAACACATGTCAGTGGTGTGGTGGGACCTGAGGTGCCGTCATCGTGCCCCGCTGTCGGGCGACGAGGGCATGGCACTTGCGCTGCCCGTGGCCGGCAAGGGCACCAGGTGCACGTATGGTGCCGGCTTCCAGCCGCGCTTGCGATGCTCGGCCGTGACATAGGTGCGGATGCCGCCGCGCACATACCAGTCGGCGCTGATGCGAACGAAGCGGGGCGAAAGAGCCTTCACGAGGTCTGACAGGATGGTGTTGGTCACCTTCTCATGGAACGCGCCCTCGTTGCGGTAGCTCCAGAAGTACTGCTTCAGGCTCTTGGTCTCCACGCAGTAGCGGTCGGCCACGATCTCGATGAGGAAGTGGGCGAAGTCGGGTTGGCCGGTGAGCGGGCACAGGCAGGTGAACTCCGGAATGTCGAAGCGGATAACGTAGTCGCGATCGGACGCAGGGTTCTCGAAGGTGTCGAGCTGGCGGCTCGGGGCGCTAGGAGGAATAGCGGGCTTGGCGCGCTGGGTGCGAGTGGGCATGGGCTGAGAACGCGCCAGGGCGCGACGGGGTCTTTTCAAGGGGCGCGATGATATCATCCGCCCGGCTTTCCGTGGGTGCTTCGGGGAAAAAAATTCAATTAAATCAATAGCTTAGAGGTATTGCGGTCGGGTGTTCGCCAAAGTCCCGAACCCGAACTCCCATGCGTCTGAACCAGATCAAGCTCTCGGGCTTCAAGTCCTTCGCCGAACCCACCACCTTTCAGCTGCCCGGCCAGCTGGTGGGCGTGGTGGGGCCCAATGGCTGCGGCAAGTCCAACATCATGGATGCCGTGCGCTGGGTGCTGGGCGAGAGCAAGGCCAGTGAGCTGCGCGGTGAGTCCATGCAGGACGTCATCTTCAACGGCTCGGGCCAGCGCAAGCCGGCCAATCGCGCCAGCGTGGAGCTGGTGTTTGACAACGCCGACGCCCGTGCAGGCGGGCAGTGGAACAGCTTCAGCGAGATCGCCGTGCGTCGCGTGTTGACGCGCGACGGCACCAGCAGCTACTACATCAACAGCCAGCCCGTGCGTCGGCGTGACGTGCAGGACGTCTTTCTGGGTACCGGTCTGGGGCCCCGGGCCTACGCCATCATCGGCCAGGGCACCATCAGCCGCATCATCGAGTCGCGCCCGGAGGAGCTGCGGCTTTTCCTGGAGGAAGCCGCGGGCGTGTCCAAGTACAAGGAACGCCGGCGCGAGACCGAGAACCGGCTCAAGGACACCCGGGAGAACCTGAAGCGCGTGGACGACATCCTGCGCGAGCTCAACGCCAACCTGGACAAGCTGGAGAAGCAGGCCGAGGTGGCGCAGACCTACCGCAGTCTGCAGGATCAGGGCACGCTCAAGCTGCACCAGTTGTGGTTTCTGAAGCAACGCGACGCGGCGGGTGAGGAGGCGCGTGTTCGCCAGGCGGCGGCGGATGCGGCCACCGCGCTGGAGGCGCGTCTGGCCCAGCTGCGTCAGGTGGAGGCCGAACTGGAGACTGTGCGCCAGGCGCACTACGCCGCGGCCGACCGGCTGCATCTGGCCCAGGGTGCCCTGGCCGATGCCGCGCTGGAAGTCAGCCGGCTGGAAGAGCGCATCCGCTACGTGGTGGAAAGCCGGCAGCGCGTGGAGCAGCGCATGGCCGATCTGCGGGCCCAGCAGGCGCAGTGGGCGCAGCGCCAGGACGAGGCGCAGGCCGAACTCGAGGGCATGGCCGTCGGGATCGAGGCGGCCCAGGAACAGGGCGAAGTGCTGGAGGCCCAGGCGCAGGAGCAGGCCGATGGCCTGCCCGCCCTGGAAGACGCGGTGCGCGCCGCCCAGGGCGTGGCCAACGCGCAGCGCGCGGCTGCCGGCCAGGTGCAGCAGCAGATCCAGGTGCTGGCCGCGGAGAGCCGCAGCATCGAAGAGCAGTCGCGCCAGTTGCAGTCGCGCCGTGAGAAGCTGGTGGCGGAGCGGCAGGGCCTGGCACGGCCGGACCTGACCCGCCTGGAGGAACTCAAGCGCGACCTTGACCTTGCGGCGCAGCACCACGCCGTGGCCGAGGCGCAGTTGCACGAATTGCAGGACGAGGTGCCGCTGCTGGACGAGCAGCGCCGTGCCCAGCAGCAGGCGGCCAACCACGAGGCGGCTCGCCAGGCCGATCTCGCGGCGCGCCTGGAAGCCCTGCGTGCGCTGCAAGAGAAAGTGCAGACCGAAGGCAAGCTCAAGCCCTGGCTGTCCCGGCATGGCCTGGACGCTCTGCAAGGCTTGTGGACGCGGGTGCACATCGAACCTGGCTGGGAGACGGCGCTGGAGTCCTCGCTGCGCGAGCGTCTGAGCGCGCTGGAGGTGGGCCGCCTCGACACGGTGCGGGCCTTCGCCGCCGACGCGCCGCCGGCCCGGCTGGCCTTCTACAGCCCGCCAGCGGCCGTGTCGCCAGACGAGCACCGCACCTTGCCGCGCCTGGCGGACTTGCTGCGGCTGGGCGATGCCAGCCTCAAGGCCCTGCTGTCGGACTGGCTGGAGGGGGTGTACACCGCATCCAGTCTGGAGCAGGCGCTGGCCGACCGGTCGCGCCTGACCCGAGGCGAGGTCATCATGACCCGTGAGGGCCATGCGGTCTCCCCGTTCGCGGTCACGTTCTACGCGCCCGATTCCGAACAGGCCGGCATGCTCGCTCGTGCCCAGGAGATCGAGAACCTGGACCGCGCCTTGCGCGGCCAGCAACTGATGGCCGACGAAGCCCGCACCGCGCTCGTGCGGCTGGACGCCGCCTACACCCAGGCCAGCCAGCGCCTGGCCGGCGTGCGCCGCGAGGCGGCCGAGGCCCAGTCCCGCGCGCACCAGCTGCAGGTGGAATGGATGCGCCTGTCGCAGCAGGCCGAGGCCGCCCAGGCCCGGCGCGGCCAGCTCGACGACGAAGTGGGCGAACTTGACGCCCGCCTCGAAGAGCTGCAGGAAAGACGTGCCACGGGCGAGGCCCGCTTCGAGGAGCTCGATCTGGCGCTGGCCGAGGCGCAGGAGCGTCATGCCCAGCTCGAGGAGGCCGTGATCGACGCCGAGCGCACGCTGTCAGATGCCCGGGAGCAGCAGCGCTCGTTGGAGCGCCAGGCACAGGAGGCCCGCTTCCAGGTGCGCGCCCTGGCCGCACGGCGCGATGAACTGCACCGTCTTGTGGAGACGGCGGCCCAGCAGATGGACAGCGGCGCGCAGGCCGGCACGCAGCTTGAGATCGAGTTGGAGGCGTTGAACGACGCAGCGGCTCAGGCGGGCCTGCAGGCGGCGCTGGCGTTGAAGCTCGAGCGTGAGCAGCACCTCGGCGCGGTGCGCAGCGAGTACGACGACCTCACCTCCCGCATGCGCCGCGGTGACGAACAACGCATGGAGACCGAGCGCAGCCTGGAACCCCTGCGCGAACAGATCACGAAGCTGCAATTGGAGGTGCAGGCGGCCCAGTTGGGCGGCGCCCAGTACCTGGAGCAGTTGCAGGCCGCTGCCGTCGACCTGGAGGCCCTGGCCCGCTCCATCGAGGAAGGCGGCGTGCGCCTGTGGGGCCTGCAAGGCGAAATCGACCGCATCCAGCGCGAGATCAACGCCCTGGGCGCGGTGAACCTGGCCGCGCTGGACGAGCTGACGGCCTCACGCGAGCGCAAGACTTTCCTGGATGCCCAGAACGCCGACCTGAACGACGCCATTGGCACGCTGGAAGATGCCATCCGCAAGATCGACCTGGAAACCCGCGACCTCCTGCGCCAGACCTTCGAGCAGGTCAACGAGCACTTCGGCCGCATGTTCCCCAGCCTGTTCGGCGGCGGGGCCGCGCGCCTGGTGATGACGGGCGACGAGATCCTGGATGCAGGCGTGCAGGTCATGGCCCAGCCCCCGGGCAAGAAAAACTCCACCATCCATCTCTTGTCCGGTGGTGAAAAGGCGCTGACCGCCATCGCTCTCGTGTTCGCCATCTTCCAGCTCAACCCCGCGCCGTTCTGCCTGCTGGACGAGGTGGACGCGCCGCTGGATGATGCCAACACCGAGCGCTATGCGAAGCTGGTCAGCGAGATGAGCCGCGCCACGCAGTTCCTGTTCATCAGCCACAACAAGATCGCCATGGAAATGGCGCGGCAGTTGATCGGCGTGACCATGCAGGAGCAGGGCGTCTCGCGCATCGTGGCGGTGGACATGGAGTCGGCCGTGGGCATGGCCCAGGCCGCTTGAGGCGAAGGCGAATTGCGATGGACCTGACGGTTTCCCTGGCGGTCGTGGCAGCGCTGGTGCTTGGCGGCTTGGGGCTGCAGGCCTGGTGGTCGGCGCGCAAATCTCGCCCTCGGCAGGGGCCACCCCCGGGCGAGGCTCATGTGCCCTCGGTCGGCGGCCCTCGTCAGGAGCCCTCGCTTGGAGAGGCTACGTCTGCTGACCGTGCCGAGGATGAACCAGGGAGACCGGATCCTCACCTGGGTGAGGCCCCGGCAGTGCATCCGCACCCGGTCCTGCCCGGATCGAACCGCTTGTCGTCACTTCGCCCCGCAGCGCGACTGGATGCCTTGATCGATGCCATCGTCGTCCTCACGCTGGAGTCCGCTGTCACGGGTGACTTGGCCGTGGCGCATTTGCCGGCCAGTTGGCGCGCGGGCAGCAAGCCGCTGTATGTGGAAGGGCTGAACGCTGCCACGCAGGCCTGGGAACAGCCATTGCATGGCCAGATGTATTCGGAGTTCCAGGCTGGTGTGCAGTTGGCCAACCGGGCGGGGGCGCTCAACGAGATCGAATACTCCGAATTTGTCCAGAAGATCGAGGCCTTTGCGCAGGGCGTGGGCGCCATGGCCGACTTCCCGGACATGCTGGAGGTCGTGGCGCGCGCGCGGGAACTGGACGCCTTCTCCCAGCCGCTGGATGCGCAGTTGGGCCTGCTGCTGCGGGCCCGTTCGGTGGCCTGGTCTCTGGGCTATGTACAGCAGGCCGCGACGCGCCACGGCTTCATCCCGGGGGTGCTGCCCGGGCGCATGGTGCTGCCGGGAGCGCAGGACGGTGACCCGCCCGTGCTGGTGTTGTCCTTCGACCCGCAGGTCGCCCTGGCCGACGACCCGCAGGACGCCGCCC
>Ga0315907_10000456_pt1 | contig 59219 bp, 54 predicted proteins | sample LakEriMetagenome_3_FD_203525 | JGI IMG/M metagenome (GOLD analysis project Ga0315907, IMG submission 203525) | Freshwater fungal communities from buoy surface, Lake Erie, Ohio, United States - Buoy 12 MA123 | ecosystem: Environmental > Aquatic > Freshwater > Lake > Lake biofilm | place: USA... | reverse complement strand
ATCGACGCCCCGCGCAGCAGCCCACCACGGGCCGCAACAAACCACCCCCCTCTGCACTCCTCCAGGCTCATTCCTCGCTGGAATCACGGGCCCGCCTCCAGGCTCAAACCTCGTTGGACAAGACTAGCACTTGACATGGCCCAGGAGGTCGGGTTTATCGTCAGCCCCATGCACCGCCCCACCCGCCGCCCCGCCCGCCGACGCTTCCTGCTGACCACCCTGGGCGTCAGTGCCGCCGCCACGGGGCTGGGCATCGGCTGGAGTCTGATGCCGCCGCGCCAGCGCCCGGTGCCTTCGCAGCCCTTGCCCGCCCCGGAAGGTGAGCGGCCGTTCAACGGCTGGCTGCGCATCGGCCTGGACGGCCACGTCACGGTGATGGTGCCCAAGTCCGAGATGGGCCAGGGTGTCCTTACGGGCCTGGCCATGGTGCTGGCCGATGAGCTGGATGCCGACTGGGCCCGGGTGCGGGTGGAACATCCGCCCATCGACGCGATCTACAACAACCTGGCCACGGTGGTGGATGGGCTGCCGTTTCACCCGGACGATCAGGGCCTGCTCAAGCGCCTGGCCGGGCGCATGACGGCGCGCACCATGCGCGAGATCGGCCTGATGATGACCGGCGGCAGTTCGAGCATGAAGGACCTGTGGCTGCCCATGCGCGAGGCGGGAGCGTCGGCGCGCGCGATGCTGGTGGCCGCGGCCGCGGCGCGGTGGGGCGTGCCAGCGGCCGAGCTGCGCGTCGAGGCGGGCCGCGTGCACCACCCATCAGGGCGCAGCGCGGGCTTCGGTGAACTGGCCGAAGCCGCGGCGAAGTTGCCGCTGCCCGGCGCCGTGACCCTGAAGACGCCGGCCCAGTTCAAGCCGATCGGCCAACCGTTGCCGCGCCTGGAGGCGCGCGCCAAGGCCACGGGCGGCGCGGGCTTCGGCATCGACGTGCGGCGCCCGGGCATGCTGTACGCCACGGTGACGATGTGCCCGACGCTGGGCGGCCGCGTCGCCTCGTTCGACGGCCAGGCCGCGCTGGCCTCGCCTGGGGTGAAGAAGGTGCTGGTGGTGGACGGCCACGCCGGCGGCACGGCTGGCGTGGCGGTGATCGCGGACACCCTCTGGCAGGCCCTGCGGGCCCTGGGGCAGGTGAAGGTGCAGTGGGACGAGGCCGTGCCTGCGGCCTCCTTCGACAGCGCCACCGCCATGGACCAGTTGGCCCGGACGCTGGACCAGGAGGAGGGCTTCGCGTTCCACCGCGTGGGCGATGTCGAAGCCGCGCTGGCCCAGGCCGCCAAGAAGCTGCGCGCCGAGTACCGCGCACCCTGGCTGGCCCACATGGCGCTGGAGCCGATGAACTGCACGGTGCAGTTCCGGGACGGGCGTGCCGAGGTGTGGGCACCCACGCAGGTGCCGGGTCTGGCGCGCAGCGCAGTGGCCCGGGCGCTGGGCATCGACGCAGACCGCGTCGAGGTGTATGTCACGCTGCTGGGCGGGGGCTTCGGCCGCCGGCTCGATGTCGACTTCATCGGCCAGGCCGCGGCCATCGCACGTGCCGCCGAGGGCGCGCCGGTGCAGACCTTCTGGAGCCGTGCCGAAGACACACGGCATGACTTCTACCGCCCGGCCTGCGTGGCGCGCTTCGACGCCGGCTTCGACGCGCAGGGCCGGCTGACGGCGTGGCGCAACGTCTCGGCCGGTCAGGCCATCGTGCCGGCGGTGCTGGAGCGTGCCTTCGGTCTGCCGGGCGCCGGGCCGGACAAGACCACGAACGAGGGGGCTTTCGATCAGCCCTACGAATGGCCGTCCGCCCGCATCGCCCACGCGGCCGTGCAGTTCCCCATGCCCGTGGGCTTCTGGCGTGCGGTCGGGCATTCGCACCAGGCCTTCTTCAAGGAGAGCTTCGTCGACGAGTGCGCGCACTTCGCCGCCCAGGACCCGGTGGCCTTCCGCCTGGGCCTGCTGGCCCGGCATCCGCGCGAAGCTGCCGTCCTCAAGCTCGCCGCCGACAAGGCCGGCTGGGGCCGACCCGTGCCACCGGCCCCGGACGGCGCCAAGGCGGCGCGCGGCGTGGCCTTGCACAACAGCTTCGGCTCGGTGGTGGCCCAGGTGGCGGAAGTGTCCCTGTCGCCTGACGGTGCGATCCGTGTGCACCGCGTCGTCTGTGCGGTGGACTGCGGCACGCCGGTCAACCCGAACCTGATTGCGCAGCAGATGGAAAGCGGCATCGTGTTCGGGCTGTCGGCGGCGCTGTATGGCGAGGTCACCGTGGTGCGTGGCCGCGTGGCGCAGAGCAACTTCCACGACCAGCCGGCGCTGCGACTGGACGCCTGCCCGCGCATCGAGACCCACATCCTGCCCTCGGACGCGCACCCCGAGGGCGTGGGCGAGCCCGGCACCCCGCCCATCGCGCCGGCGGTGGCCAACGCGCTGTATGCGCTGACCGGCCAACGCCTGCGCAGCCTGCCCCTGAAAACGAGCTGAGACCCGATGACAACGACCCTCACCCTCAACGGGCGCACCCAGGAGGTGCGCGCCGAACCCGACACGCCCTTGCTGTGGCTGCTGCGAGGCGAGCTGCAGCTCACCGGCACGAAGTTCGGTTGCGGCATGGCGCTGTGCGGTGCCTGTACCGTGCACGTGAACGGACAACCGGTGCGCGGCTGCGTCACGCCGCTGTCGGCCGTCGGCCGGCAACCGGTGACGACGATCGAGGGCCTGGCAGGGCCGGTGGCCGATGCGGTGCGCGCGGCCTGGGTTGCGCAGGACGTCGCGCAGTGCGGCTACTGCCAGAGCGGCCAGATCATGGCCGCCGTGGCCTTGCTGGCCGGCAACCCGAAGCCGGGTGACGCCGACATCGACGCGGCCATGAGCGGCAACCTGTGCCGCTGCGGCACCTACCCGCGCATCCGCGCCGCAGTGCACGACGCGGCGCGGCGGCTGTCCGGGGCTTGAACGCGTTCGGGCTTGAAGTGGCGCCACGACGGCGCGCGCTTCGTCCCGGTTCACTTCAATTGGGGGAGTTTGCAGCGGCCATGGGGCCTCGTCGGCTGGCCATCAGCGGCTCCGGCCTGAACTGGCATGACGTTGCGGCGCACTTGCGGACTGACAGCGGCGTAAGCAGCTGCTCGTGGGCCCTCACCGCGCATCGGGCACACTTGTGGGTGTGAAGTTTCGGCACCTTGATCCGCAGGGTTCGTTTCGGTCCTGTGTGACCGAACATACCGCTCTCTTCCGCCCACCCGGCCGCAGACGGATGCTTCAGGCAGCCTGTGCGGGGGCTTGGCTGTGGGCGCCCGCGGTGCTGCGGGCGCAATCGGGCGGGCCTGGCGTCGACGCCGGGCAGGTGCTGCGCGTGGGCGGGGTGGGGTCGGTCTCGCCAGTGCTCAAGCGGCTGGCCACTGCCTTCGGCCAGCAGCATGCAAACCTGAAGGTGCGGCTGGTCGAGCCGCCCCTGGGGTCGACGGGTGCCTTGCGTGCGCTGGCCGCCGGCGGCCTGGATCTGGCGGTCACGGGCCGACCGCTCTTGCCGCAAGAGACAGGCGTGGCCACGCCCTGGGTCCGTACACCGCTGGTGTTGGCCACTTCTGACGGAACAGCCCCGGGTTTGAGCCTGGCACAGGTGGCTGATGCCTACGCCGGCCGTCTGGGCACCTGGCCTGATGGCCGCGCACTGCGCCTAGTGTTGCGCAGCGCGCTGGAATCGGAAACGCTGCAGCTCAAGGCCCTGTCACCCGAGGTGGCCCGCTCGGTGGATGCGGCCTTGCAGCGGCGTGACCTGCCCGTGCCGGACAACGATCTGGCGGCGCTGGACCTGCTGGCCCGCCTGCCTGGTTCGCTGGGCAGCAGCTCGCTGGGTCTGGTGCTCAGCACCCAGGCCCGCGTCCGTGTCCTGCGGATAGAGGGCCGCGAGCCCACCCTGGCCAACCTGCTGAGCGGCGTCTATCCCTGGGACCGCACCTATTTCCTCGTGCAAGGCGCCCAAGCTTCGCCAGCGGCGCAGCAGTGGGTGGCTTTCCTGAAGTCGGACGCCGCGATGCGCATCCTGCATCCGCTGGGCTATGCAGCAGCACGCTGACATGCCGAACCCCCATCGTCCGCACCTTGCCGAGCGCAACAGTGTCGAAGGCCTGCGCCAAGACTCGCATCGCGCCGCACGGCTGCTGCGCATCATGGCGGTGCTGGCCGTACTGCTGGTGTGTCTGGGACCGCCCACGATGTTCAACATACGCCAGTTCAAGGAGTTGCAGGAACTGCTGTACCGCGATGCCGTGTTCCAAGCCCACATGCTGACCGAGTACGTGGTGGAAAACCCGGACACCTGGTCCTTCAAGGTAGAGCACTTCGAGCCGCACCTGCGGCGCTATCTCGAACCGGGCATGCGGGTGGAGGTGACGCAAGGCTCAGGCCTGCTGCTGTCCATCGGCCCGTCACTGGCCGCACCCGTGGTGACAGCCCTGCGCCCGGTGGAGGCCTTCGGCAGCCAGGTGGCCGATGTGAAGGTTTCCCAGTCGCTGCGTCCGCGTCTGCCGTTGATGATGGGGGTGCTGGTGGGGGGTGCCGGCATCGCGTTCTTCCTGCTGGTGTGGCTGCAGCGCTTCGTCTTCCGCCGGCTGAACGTGGCAGAGTCACGCCGTCAGGCGGTAGAGCAGCGGCTGTCTGACATTGCCGAGCTGTCGTCGGATGGTTTCTGGGAGACCTCGCCAGACGCGCGCTACACGGTGCACACCATGTTCCGGGACCACCCGGCCCTGCGTGACTGGCCGCTGGGCAAGGCGCTGTGGGATCTGCCCATCGAACTGGACGAGCAGGAGGCGCAGGCACACCGCGAACGATTGCGCTCGCGTGAGAGGTTCGTGCTGCGCTATGCCATCCACCTGCCCGGGATGGGTCTGCGCTGGCACGAGATCCACGGCAAGCCCTTGTTCGACGGCGGCCGGCGTTTCATCGGCTACCGGGGCACGGGGCGGGACATCACCCAGGACATCGAGCGTGAGCTGGAACTCGGCCGTCACCGGGACCACCTGCAGCGCTTGGTGGATGAGCAGACTGCCGATCTCATCTCCGCACGCCAGCAGGCGGATGCCGCCAACGAGGCGAAGTCGCTCTTCCTGGCCAACATGAGCCACGAGATCCGCACACCGATGAACGGCATCATAGGCATGTCGCACCTGGCCTTGCGTTCAGCCTCGGACCCCGTCCGCCAGCAAGACTACCTGCGGCAGATCCAGCGATCCGGCCAGCACCTGCTGCACGTCATCAACGACATCCTGGATTTCAGCAAGATCGAGGCGGGCAGACTGTCGCTGGAGCATGTGCGCTTCGGGCTGGACACGTTGCTGGACGACGTGACCGCGCTGATCCTGCCTCAGGCGCAGAGCAAGCGGCTGGAGTACGTGATCGACGTGCCGGTGGACCTGCCCCTGGACTACGTGGGTGACCCCCAGCGGTTGGCCCAGGTGCTGCTCAACTACCTGAACAACGCCGTGAAGTTCACCGCCCAGGGCTCGGTGCGGCTGAGCGTGCGCGCGCAACACTGCTCTGATACCGAGGACGAACTGCGATTCGAGGTGGCCGACACCGGCATTGGCCTCACGCCCGAGCAATGCGGGCGCCTGTTCCGCGATTTCGAGCAGGCCGATGCGTCGACCACACGCCAGTTCGGCGGCACCGGCCTGGGACTGGCCATCACCCGGAAACTGGCCGAACTGATGCAAGGCCAGGTGTGGGTGCGCAGCCACCCGGGCGAAGGCTCCACCTTCGGGTTCAGCGCCCGGGTAGGACGGGCGGCGTACCGCGGTGCACCGCAGAACAAGGCGCTTGCGCTGGTTGATCTGAGGGCCCTGGTGGTGGGTGACCCCGCACTGGCGCGCGATGTGTTGGCGGGGTGGCTCGCCACCTGTGGCCTGGAGGCTGACTTCGTGGGCGTTCGGCCCGAAGTGCAGACCATCCTGGTCGATGCGGCAGCCCAGGGGCGGCCTTATCGCGTGATGTTTGTGGATGTGCAGGCGCCGACCGAGGCGGTGCGTCAGATCTGCCAGGCAGCCCGGCGGGAGCACGGCGCGTCCCGGCTCCGCGTGATCGGCCTGACCTCCGCGCCGGTGGAGGACATTCCCCTGGCCGACAGGCAGGCGTGTTTCGATCTGGTGCTGAGCAAGCCGCTCACACCGTGGAGCACCATGTCCGCTGTCTGTGGGGTGCTGCAAGCACCCGACGCGTCCCCGGCACCTGCCAGGGTGGAGGACGCTGTGGGTGGCGGACAGGGCGGCGAGGCTGCAGCCGGCCAGGGGCTGGCGGCATCACTGCCGGGCTGCCGGGTGCTGCTGGTGGAGGACAACGCCGTCAACCAGATGGTGGCCAGCCAGATGCTGGAAATGGCCGGCGTGCGGGTGGAGGTGGCTGACGATGGTGCGCAGGCCCTGGCCCTGCTGGACACGCCTGGTGCACCGCTTTTTGACCTGGTGTTGATGGACATGCAGATGCCGGTGATGGACGGACTGAGCGCCACGCGCGAGATCAGGCGCCGCCCGGAGCTGGCGGGCTTGCCGGTGGTGGCCATGACGGCCAACGCGCTGGACGACGACCGGCAGCGCTGTGAGGAGGCGGGCATGAACGATTTCCTGGTCAAGCCCGTGGATCCGGAGGCCCTGTGGGCCTTGCTGAGGCGTTGGGTGCGGCAACCGTAGCGTTCGGAGCTTTCGAACGCTGTGGCCAAGGTGCCGAAGTCTGCGCGAGGCATGCCGGACTGAACAATGCGAGTTGTCAGTCGTTTCACCCTTTCACAACGCCCCTCCACAGGAGCCTCAAATGGCCAAGATCCTCGTTCTCCATCACAGCTACTACGGTCACATCGAGAAGATGGCCCAGGCCGTGGCCGAAGGCGCGCGTGAAGTGGCTGGCGCCACCGTCGACGTCAAGCGTGTGCCGGAAACCGTGCCTGCCGAGGTGTTCGCGGCGTCGCATGGCAAGGCCGACCAGGCCGCCCCCGTGGCGCAGCCGGCAGAGCTGGCGAACTACGACGCCATCATCTTTGGCGCGCCCACGCGCTTCGGCAACGTCAGCAGCCAGATGCGCTCGTTCATCGACCAGACCGGCGGCCTGTGGGCCACGGGCGCGCTCATCGGCAAGGTGGGCTCGGTGTTCACGTCCAGCGCCACCCAGCACGGCGGCCAGGAGAGCACCATCCTCACCTTCCACCCCACGCTGCTGCACCACGGCATGGTCGTCGTGGGCCTGCCGTACGCCGAGGCGCGCCAGATGGGCCTGGACGAGATCAAGGGCGGCAGCCCTTACGGGGCTTCCACCATCGCCGGTGGCCAGGGCGAGCGCCAGCCCAGCGAACAGGAACTGGGCATGGCCCGCTTCCAGGGCCGCCACGTGGCCGGCATCGCCACCAAGCTGTTCGGCTGAACCGCTGAACAGCTGAACCGGATTGCGGGGGGCCGCTACTTCGTCCCGAAGATCCGGTCACCCGCATCCCCGAGGCCGGGCACGATGTAGCCGTGCTCGTTGAGCTGGCGGTCAATCGCCGCGGTGTAGACCGGCACGTCGGGGTGGTGGGCGTGGAAGTTCGCCAGGCCCTCGGGGGCGGCCAGCAGGCTGACGAAGCGGATGGACTTCGGCCGCGTCTCCTTCAGCCGCTCCACCGCGGCCACGGCCGAGTTGCCCGTGGCCAGCATGGGGTCCAGCACGATGGCGTCGCGCTCGTGCATGTCCTGCGGCATCTTGAAGTAGTACTCCACCGCCACCAGCGTCTTCGGGTCGCGGTACAGGCCCACGTGGCCCACGCGCGCACCCGGCACCACCTCCAGCATGCCGTCCAGGAAGCCGCTGCCGGCGCGCATGATGACGACGAACACCGTCTTCTTGCCGTCGATCATGGGGGCCTGCATGGTTTCCAGCGGCGTCTCGATCTCCACCAGGTGGGTGGGCATGTCCCGCGTGACCTCATAGGCCATGAGCATGCTGATCTCGTGCAGCAGGCGCCGGAAGCTCATGGTGCTCAAGTCCTTCTGGCGCATGAGCGTGAGCTTGTGCTGCACCATCGGGTGGGAGATGAGGTGGACTTGGGGCTTGGTCATGCGCAGGGCTCCAGGGATCGCGAGGTGGAACTGGGGTTCAGGCCACCGGCCAGTTCGCGCACCACCTCGGCAGCAGGTACTGTTCGGCAGGCACGGGTGTTCTGGCCGGCCCAGAGCGGGGAGAAGTCGCCCTGCCCTGCGGCTTCGGCTGCCTGGCGCAGGCCGGCCAAGGCGCCAGCGGCCAGGGGAAACGGCGGGATATGCACCTGCACCGCGGCGGACTCCCGCACCCAGCGGTTGACCAGGGCCCGCGCCGGGCGACCGGTGAAGGCGGCGGTGACGGCGGTGTCAGATTCCACCCCCGGCAAAGCGCCTGCCAGGGCTGCGCGGTGCACTGCCGAGGTGCGGGCCTCGGGGCAGCACAGGAAGGCGGTGCCCGCCTGCACGCCGGCGGCGCCCAGGGCCAGGGCCGCACGCACGGAAGCGGCGTTCACGATGGCGCCAGCGGCGATGACCGGAATGTGCACGGCGGCCACGATGCGCGGCAACAAGGCGAACAGGCCGGCCTGGCCTGACAGGTCCAGATCGGGCTTCAGGAAATGCCCGCGGTGCCCGCCGGCCTCCCAGCCCTGGGCAATCACGGCATCGGCGCCGTTCGCCTGCAGCCACACCGCTTCCTCCACTGTGGTGGCCGAAGACAGCACCTTCGCGCCCCAGGCCTGGACGCGTGCCAGCAGATCGGGTGCGGGCAAGCCGAAGTGAAAGCTCACCACGGGCGGACGGAAGGGTTCGATCAGATCGGCCAGGGCCGCGCTGAACGGCGCGCGTGCCGCGCCGGCGGAGGCGGGCGGCGGCAGACCGGCCTGCCGCGCCCAGGGCGTGACAGCTTTGCACCAGGCGGCCTCGGCCTGCAGGGCCTGGGCGTCTGTGGGCCGGTGGCAGAAGAAGTTGAGGGCCCAGGGCAGGGCCGTGCCCGGGCCGTCCCGCGCGCCCAGCGCGGCGGTGAGTGCCTGCAGTTCTGCCTCCAGGACCTCGGCCGAGAACGTGGCGCTCGGCAGGCTGCCCAGCGCCCCGGCACGGCTGGCCGCCGCGGCGAGTTCATGCCCTTGCACGCCCGCCATGGGGGCCTGGATGATGGGGTGGCGCAGGCCCAGCAGCCGGCACAGGTCTTCAGGGGACGCACGGCTGGGCATGGTGAGGATTCAGGGGCGGGCCAGGTCGGGGCCGGGACGCTGCACCAAGGTTCAGAACACCGTGCCGTCGCTGTCGATCTTCACGGGCGGGGCGCCGCCCTCGCGCCGTTCCCGGGCGATCTGCCGGCCCGCCGCCCAGGTGCCGCCCTCCAGGATGCAGGCCAGCGGCATCTGCTCGGCGGACACCCCCAGTTCCTGGCGCACCAGCACCGCCAGTTCGTCCAGCAGCGTCACGGTCAGGGCGCGCCACTCGATGACGAACTCGCTGGCGGGCTTCCAGGTCTTGGTCAGATCGCGCGCATCGCGCGGCACGATCACGCCGCCGTCCAGCAGCAGACCGCCGTTGCGGTACTCGGGCAGGCCGGTCAGGGCGTCCAGGCCGGTGACCCGCACCCCCGCCCACTCGAAGGGCTCCAGCAGCGAGTAGGTCAGCCACTGGCTGAGCTTGTGGAAGGGCACCCAGCCGCCCGTGGCGCGGTCAGGTAGCAGGGCGTCGGCCGTGGTTTGCGCGCCCGCCCACAGGTGGGGCCACACATCGCCCGCCGGCAGGCCCAGCACGCGGCTGCCGCTGGTCCAGATGGGGGCATAGCCGGTGACCAGCGTGCGCAGGATCTCGCCCGCCGTGAGTTCGGTGCGTTGGCCGTGGTCGGTGAGCTGGTCGTACAGCCGGCTCGGTCGGGCCTCGCCGCCATCGGTCTGCGCTTGTGCCTGCAGCACCTCGCCCAGGCGCGTGAGCAGGGCAGCGCGGCCCTCCAGCCCCACCAGCGGGTTGGAGGGGCTGGCCTGGAACACGGCGCGCAGCGCGGCGGCGTCCAGCCGCTTGAGCGCCAGCGCGTCCACGCGCAGCGGATCGGCCGGGTCTGACGAGAAGACGCCTGCGACGAAGGCCCGGAAGCTTGCCACGCCCAGGCCTTCGGAGCGGGTGAAGCTGGCGCGCTCAGGCCTCTCAGGCCTCTCGTTCTGCTCGCGCCGCTCGCGTGGCTCGGGCTGCCCGGACTGCCCGGGCTGTCCTGGGGCGGTCTCCTGCGCTGCCGTGTCAGCAGGCGTCGCGGTCTGCGCGCCGGCGTCAGGTGCGTCGGCGGGGGCCCCTTCGGCTGCGTCCTTGGCTGAGTCCTCGGCTGCGACTTCGGCGGGGTCCTTCGTCTTGCTGGCACCCGTGGCTGCGCCCAGCATGGCCAGCAGGTCCTCGCCCTTTTGCCGGTGCACCGGCAGCGCCAGGGCGTCCAGCTCCGGGCGCTCGGTGTAGCGCCACTGCGGCCCGGCCCCGGCGTCCAGCAGCACGCTCACCACCGTGAGGTCGATGCGCGCGCGCGCCACTGCAGCAGGGGTGCGGCCCGCCAGCAGCGCGTCGAGCTCGCCCTTGCGGTCCACCCCGCCGGCCTCGAAGTGGCGCCAGCGGCTGTGGTACGGAATCTTCAGGTCCGGAAAGCGCTCGCGCGTGAGCGCCGCCACGCGCTGCGCCAGGGCGGGCAGGGCACTTCGGTCCAGCTTGAAGTGGCCCGAGCGGCCTTCCTCCACCGCACGGGTCACGGCCGCACAGCGTGCGCGGATGGTGGCGCTCTCGCGCAGCGCGGCCAGGGGGTCACGGAAGCTCATATGGAATGCACCCAGTTCTCGACCTGCAGATCCGGCACCCGCTCGAACTCCCGGCCATTGTTGGTAACCAACACCCAGCCCTGCGCGCGGGCGTGTGCCGCAATCCAGAGATCATTACCGCCGATCACACATCCCCGTTGCTGCAAGTCGGCCCGGATCTGGCCGTAGTGCTCGCCGGCTTCAGCCGGCAACGGGGCGACTTCGATGACCCGAGTGAGTTGCGCCAGGCGCGCCGTCGCAAGCGCCGGGTGCTGGCTGCGCTCGGCACCGAATCGCAACTCGCCCAGGGTCACCACGGACATGGCGAGATCTCGCGCTCCATGCTGCTCGAAGCGCTCCCGCACCTCCGGGGGGTTGTGCTTGGCCACATAGATGCAGATGTTCGTGTCCAGAAGGTAACGCTTGTGGTTCGTGTGAGACGCGCGCGGTGACGCAGACATCAGAACGGCTCACGCATCTGAGGCGGCTCGTCCTGACGCCCCTCGGGCCACAGGTCTTGCGGCAGCGCTGCCAGGGCTTCGAAGACGGCGGCGCCGCTCACGGGCACGGGCCGAAGAATGACCTCGTCGCCCCGACGCAGGATCTCCACCTCGTCCACGTCGAAGCGGAATTCCTTGGGCAGGCGAACGGCCTGGCTGTTGCCAGACTGGAAGATGCGGGCCAGGGTCAAGATCCTCTCCCAAAAATATATACGCAAAGTATATACAACATGCCGGGAGCCTGCTCCTTGGGCTGAGACGACCGCGCTCACTCCAGCCCCCGTCCCTTGACTTGAGCCAGGTCCTGCTGCGTGGGCACGCTGCCGTCGGTGAAGTAGCCTGCGGCGATCTTGGCCTCCATTTCCACCTTGGCATCGGCCGGCACGAGGTCGTCGGGGATCTTGACGCGTTCCCCGACCTCGATGCCGCTGCCGGTGATGGCGTCGAACTTGTCGTTGCTCATGCTCACCAAGCGGTGGATCTTGCGGATGCCCAGCCAGTGCAACACGTCGGGCATCAGCTCCTGGAAGCGCATGTCCTGCACCCCGGCCACGCACTCGGTGCGCAGGAAGTACTTGTCGGCGCGGTCCCCGCCCACCTGGCGTTTGCGCGCGTTGTAGACCAGGAACTTGGTCACCTCGCCCAGGGCGCGGCCTTCCTTGCGGCTGTAGGCGATCAGGCCCACGCCGCCCTGCTGAGCCCCGGCGATGCATTCCTCGATGGCGTGCGTGAGGTAGGGCCGGCAGGTGCAGATGTCTGAGCCGAAGACGTCCGAGCCGTTGCACTCGTCGTGCACGCGCGCGGTGAGCGTCACGTTCGGGTCGGCCAGGGCACGCACATCACCAAAGACGTACAGCGTTTGTCCGCCGATGGGCGGCAGGAAGACTTCCAGGTCGCTGCGCGTGACCAGTTCCGGGTACATGCCGCCCGTCTCCTCGAACAGCGCGCGGCGCAGGTCGGCCTCGCTCACGTTGAAGCGCCGGGCCACCCCGGGCAGCCACCACACCGGCTCCAGCGCGATCTTGGTCACCGCTGCCGACGCGTCCTCCAGCAGGATGCGCCCGTCAACGGCCAGGCGCTGGAACGCGAGGGCCTGCTTGATCTCCGGCAGGTGGATGTGCGCCTTGGTGACGGCGATGGTGGGCCGGATGTCGTAGCCCTGCGCCAGGTGCTCGGCGTAGACCTGCTGCACGCTGGCGCCCCAGGGGTCGATGGAGACGATCTTGTCGGGCTCACCCCATTGCGGATGGGGGCCGATGGGGTCGGTGGGCGCGGTGTCGGTCAGGTCGGCCCGGTGGCCGCGCGTGAGGTTGCCCGCCGCCACGGCCAGCGCCCGGTACACGCCGTAGCTGCCGCTGTGCGTGCCCACCACGTTGCGCTGGCTGCGGTTCGCTGTCGTGCCCACCAGCGGGCCGCGCACCAGCGGGTCGGCCGCACCCCAGTGGAGGGCCGGCGCACCGCTGGGACCCTGGCCGGGATGCGAGGTCAGACGGATGTGGCGTGCTGGAACGGGGGCTTCTGCGGCCATCAAGGGCTCCGTGAGGTGGCGCTGAGGCCAGCGCTGAGACGCGGCAAAGCATAGCCGTGGAATGCAGCCATGCAGACGCTGGGGTTCAGGCGGCCGGACAAGCCCAGTCTTGAATGCGGCAGAGCGCCGGGTCCTTGAGGTGATCCGGCAGGAACGACGCGTGAGCCGCCAGCAGGGACATGCGCTGGAGGTCTGCCCATGTGAGGCCCGCCTCGATCACCAGCAGCGCCGCTTCGCGGCTGGCGCTGGTGCGCGAGATCAGCCGGTTGTCGGTGTGGAACGACAGTGACACCCCCGCTTGCCACAGCGCCCTGATCGGGTGCGCCGCGATGGACAACGCGGCGCCGGTCTGGACATTGCTGGTCGGGCAGACCTCCAGGTGCAGGCCCCGCTCGCGCACTTCCTGCAGCACGGCGGCGCCTGGCGCGCCCTCGATCAGGTCCGCCAGGCGCACGCCGTGCCCCACGCGGTGCGCGCCCAGCCGGGCCGCCTCCAGCACACGCAGGCCCTCGTCGGCCTCGCCGGCGTGCAGGGTCAGCGGCAGGCCGGCCTCGCACAGCCGGGCCAGCAGCGCGGCATGTCGTGTGGCAGGCCAGCCGGCCTCGGGGCCGACCAGATCGAAGGCGATGACGCCGCGGCCGTGCCAGCGCAGCGCCAGCTCCGCCGCGCGCTCGATCAGCGCATCGCTCTCATGGCGCAAGGCACAGACGATCAGCCCGCTGGGCAGGGGGCTGCGCGCCAGGCCGGACAGCAGGGCAAGCACTGCCTCATCCCCCGGGATGCCGAAGGGCTCGAACAGCAGCGGCGCGATGCGGAACTCCGCCAGCACGCAGCCGTCCAGGCGGGCGTCTTCCGCGGCCTCGAAGGCCACGCGCTCCAGCGCCTCGGGCGAGGCCATGGCCGCCACGGTCAGGTCGAAGCCCTTGAGGTACTCCACCAGCGAGCCGGCGTAAGCGCGGTCATCGAACCAGCCCGCCAGGCCGGGCACGTCGGCGGCCGGGGCGGGCAGCCCGCGCGCGGTCAGCAGTTCCAGCAGCGTGGCCTCGCGCAGGCCGCCGTCCAGGTGCTCGTGCAGCAGCACCTTGGGCAGGGCGCGGGCCAGGTCCAGCAGGCCATCGGGCAGGCAGGGAGTCAAAGCCGGGGGAGGCATCTCAGCAGGGCAACGGTTGCATCGCGGCCGATCCTACGCCCCGCCGTCCTTGCCCGGCTATCCTGCGGCGCAGGCTTCGTCCCCTGTTGAAAACACTACCCCTTGAACATTCCCACCTGAACATTCCCGTTTCAACGCCTCATGACCCCGACACCGCCCCCCACCCTGCCAGACACCTTGCCAGACACCTTGCCAGACACCCTGCCCCCGCCGCACGAACTCGACGCCGACGCCAGCTGCCCCCAGCGCTGGGGCTGGATGCTGGGCAGCCCGCCGGCGCCTGACAAGGTGGTTCGCTTTGCCGACGGCAGCAGCCGGCAGTTTCCGCAGCTGCGCTGGAGCTTCAGCCACGCCCGCGAGCTGCACCCCACGCTGGACATTCCGCGCGGTGATGGCCCGGTGTCAGCCTTGCCCCAGGCCCTGCGCAGCGATCTGGACGACGTGAGCTTCACGCCGCTGGGCGCCAGCCGGCCGATGAGCTTCGCGCAGTCCCTGAAGGCCAACTACACCGACGGCATCCTCGTGCTGCACCGCGGCCGGGTGGTGATGGAGCGCTACTTCGGCGCGCTGGGCGCGCAGCGGCCGCACATCGCGTTCTCGGTCACCAAGTCCTTCCTCGGCACCCTGGGCGCGCTGCTGGTGGCCGAAGGGGTGCTGGACGAGTCGCGCCCCGTCATGCACTGGGTGCCGGAGTTGGCAGCGTCGGGCTTCGGCACGGCGTGCCTGGGCGAGGTCATGGACATGACCACGGACCTGGATTTCAGCGAGGTCTACACCGACCCGGCCTCGGGCATCGCTGCCTACGCCCGCTCGGGCGGGTTCGCGCCGCCTCACCCCGACCACCCCAGCGCCGACGGCCTGTACGCCTTCCTGCAGACCGTGGCGCCAGCCGGCGCGCATGGCCAGGCCTTCTCGTACCGCAGCATCAACACGGATGTGCTGGCCTGGATGATCCAGCGCGCCACAGGCCAGCGCATCGACGCCCTGCTGTCGCAGCGCCTGTGGGCGCCGATGGGGGCCGAGCGCGACGCCCACATCACCTGCGACCCCCACGGCATGCCCTTTGCCGCCGGCGGGCTGTGCACCACCTTGCGTGACCTGGCGCGCATGGGCGAGATGATGCGCTGCGACGGCGCCTTCAACGGCCGGCAGATCGTGCCGGCCCGCGCCGTGGCCGCCATCCGTGCCGGTGGTGAGCCCACCAAGTTCGCCCAGGCTGGCTACGCGTTGCTGCCGGGCTGGAGCTACCGCCACCAGTGGTGGCACAGCCACAACGCCCACGGCATGTACATGGCCCGCGGCGTGCACGGCCAGGCCCTCGTCATCGACCCCGCAGCGGAGATGGTGGTGGCGCGGTATGCCTCCCATCCGTTGGCGGCGAATGCGAATCTGGACCCGACGTCATTGCCGGCGTGGGAGGCGCTGGGGCAGCGCCTGAAGAGCGGATGATCTGACCCCGGTTTGCAGCCGGGTTCAGCCGATGGCCTGGAGCCACTGTGGTGGCTCCTCAGGCCGCCGCGGACGGCTCGGGCCTTCCCCACCGCAGCCGTCGCTGCCTTCGCTGCCTTCGCTGCCCTCGGTGCCTTGAGGAGGCGATGCCCCTGCTGGCCCGGGCTTTGCGGGCGGCGCCGCATACTGAACCCATGGATTTCGTGAACATCCCGCTGCTGGCGGGCGCGCTGCTGGTGTTCCTGAGCGTGCTGGCCGGGCTGTTCTCCACCCGGGTGGGGTTTTCGTTCCTGCTGGTTTTCCTGTGCGCCGGCTTGCTGGCGGGAGAGGACGGCCCGGGCGGCTGGAAGTTCGATGATTTCCGCCTGAGCTTCTGGGTGGGCAACCTCGCCTTGGCGGTCATCCTGCTGGACGGCGGGCTGCGCACCTCCATCTCCACCTTCCGCACGGGTCTGCGCCCGGCGATGCTGCTGGCCACCGCGGGGGTGGTGGTGTGCGCCGTCATCACGGCGCTGGCAGCCATGCTGCTGCTGGACCTGGACTGGCGCACCGCGGGGCTGCTGGGGGCGATCGTGGGCTCCACCGATGCCGCCGCCGTGTTCGCCCTGCTGACCCGAACCGGCATCACGCTGAACGAGCGCGTGGCGGCCACGCTGGAGATCGAGTCGGGCATCAACGACCCGATGGCCGTGTACCTGACCTTGACCTTCATCGCCCTGGCCTCGGCCGTGGCCGTGACCGCGGGCGCGGGGTCCTCATCGCTCACCGCACCGCCGGACGACTGGCAGGAGCAGTTGCAGACCGCCGCCCTGATCTTTGCCCAGCAGTTCGGGTGGGGCACGCTGGCCGGCCTGGTGGGTGGCGTGCTGATGGCGGCGCTGCTCAAGCGCGTGGCGCCCCGGGACATCAGTGGCGGCATCCTGGCCCTGCTGGTCGGGGCGGCTGGGTTGTCGCTCTTCGCCCTGACCGGCCTGGTGGGGGGCTCCGGCTTTCTGGCGATCTACCTCTTCGGGCTGGTGGTGGGCAACCGTGCCAGCACGCCGGTGGCCCCCACCTTGCCGGCCATGGACGGCTACGCGTGGCTGTCCCAGGCGGGCATGTTCCTGCTGCTGGGCTTGCTGGTCACGCCCTCGCGCCTGTGGCATGACGTGCCGGCCGGGCTGGTGATGGCAGCGGTGCTCATCCTGCTGGCCCGCCCCGTGGCGGTGTGGCTGTGCCTGAAGCCGTTTCGCTTCACGCCCAGGGAGATCGCCTTCATCGCGTGGGTGGGCCTGCGCGGAGCGGTGCCCATCGTGCTCGCGCTGTTCCCGATGATGGCCGGGCTGCCCCAGGCGCCCTTGCTGTTCCATGTCGCGTTCGTGGTGGTGCTCACCTCGCTGGTGGTGCAGGGCTCCACCATCGGCTGGGCGGCGCGCAAGCTGGGCCTGGCGCTGCCCAGCACGGTGGACGAACCCGCTACGAGGTCGGTGTTCCGTGACTTTGCCATCGACCCCGCCGCCCCCTTCGAGTCCGTGTGCCAGTTCTACGGTCTGCCGCCACCGGACACGCCTGAACTGTCGGTGGGCGCCTGGATGCAGCAGCAACTGGCCCGCCCGGCCGTGATCAGCGACGAGGTCGCCTGGGGCCAGGCGCGGTTTGTGGTGCGTGCCATGCACGAAGGCGACATCGTCAAGGTGGGCCTGGGCTTCCGGGCAGCGGATGGCCTGGGACAGCAGGGCTGAGCAAGGGCTCGGCAAAGGCTGAGACGGCCGGCCATCCCGGCCGCCAGGGCCGGCCTCAACCGCGCTTGGCCAGCAGCGCCCGGGCCGTTCGCACCGCGTCCAGCGTCAGACGGTTCTGCACCTGCTGCAGGCCCGCTTGCGCGTAGGCCTCCAGCAACAGCGGTGTCATCACGGCGGTGGCGGTGTCCTCGAAGCTGCGCTGCGTCTGGTCGAGCTGCGCGAAGAAACTGGTGCGCATGGCTTGCAGGTGCTGGCGCAATTCGTCCTCGAACGCCCCGCGCTTGTGCGCGATCTCCCGCCCCAGGCGGGCCTCGTTGTCCATGACCCACTTGACCAGGCCGGCCACCAGCATCGCCCCGGCCACCACAGGAGCGGCCGGCGCCACCACGGGCAGGACTGCAGCAGCCCCCAGGAAGTAGAGCGCGGCCCCGGTGCCGACACCGGCCACGGCCCCGCCTTTGAGCGTCAGCTCGGCCGCGCCCTCCAGCGCGTTCAACACCCGCGTGCCCATGCGCAGGCCAGGCATCACCGGGGCCAGCCGGGCATGGTGCACGCTGGCCAGCAGCTGGGTGACGGCATAGCCGTAGTCGCTGGCGAAGATGCTGACCTCTTGTTGCAGCAGGCTCAGCCTCTGGGCGTACAAGCGCTCGGCGCGCGTGATGCGCCGCTCCAGTTCACGCCCGAAGCTGGAACGGGCCAGCTGCTTCCACGTGCCCGGCTTTCGTTCGTCGGCTTCGCGAAAAAGGCCCAGGGCCTCGACCTCGAAGGCATTGCCGGCGTCGTTGATCAGGTCCTCCAGGCTCTCATCGAACTCCCGCTTTTCCAGATCAATCCGTGCGCGGATGAGTTGCAGCCGCTGTTCGATTTGCGTCTGCAGTTGCCGCGCCGCCTTCAGTAGCGCATCCCTCATGCCCTCGGTGCTGTGGGCCGTGCGAGCGGCCGTCTCAATGGCTTCCAGGGCCTCCAGGAAGCTCACGCGGGCCGCCGACACGCGGTGCGCCAGCGCGGCCGCATCGACATCGCCCTCGAGAAAGTCCGCCAGCGCCCTGGCCACCTCGGGGCTCCTGGTCGCGTGAAAGCAATCGCGGGCCGCCTGGATCTCGCCTGAAGCGGTGACCCGTCGAAGCGATTGCGCCGTGAACACCTTCCACAGCGGCGCGCCTGCCTGGGCTTGCAGCGTGGCTCGCTGGGAAGGCGGCAACTCGGCCTGCAAGGCTTGGGCGAATCGCTCGGCATGGCTAAGGGCCTCGCCCCCTTGCAGTGCGATGACGGGCAGCGCGAGTTGCAGCAGGCGGCTGCGCTGTGCGGCGTCCAGGTTGCCAGACTGGGTGCTCAAGAGCCGCAGGCTGGCGTCCATCGGCGGCCGCAGTTCGATCGACCTCAGTGCGGTGTAGACGCCGAGGTTGGATTCGTCCAGCTGCGTGGCCGCGTCGGTCACCGCCGAGATCTCCGGCAGGCTCACCACGCCGTCAGCGCACACCACCGCAGCCAGCGCCCGAACCAGCGCAACCGAGGCACTCGGCCCGGACTGCACGAAGGTCTCCAGAGCCTCGGTGTGGTCGGTCGTGACGGACGTGGTCTTGGTCATGCGGATCGCCCCGGCAACAGGCCTTCAGTCTGGCACACGAAGAGCGGCTCCAGCCCGCGTGGCGCCTGGGCGTGCAGTCCCGGCAACGCGTGGGCCTGCTTGGCGAGCCTCCTCTTCTAGGCCACGCCCAGCAAATCCCGCCCCAAGGCCTCCGCCACCTCGATCCCATCCACGCCAGCCGACATGATGCCGCCGGCATAGCCTGCACCTTCGCCGGCCGGGTACAGGCCGCGCACGTTCAGGCTCTGGAGGTCGCGTCCGCGCGGGATGCGCAGGGGTGACGAGGTGCGCGTTTCCACGCCCGTGAGCACGGCGTCTGCGCGGGAGAAACCCGGGATCTGGCGCTCGAAGGCGGGCAGGGCTTCGCGGATGGCTTCCAGCACCGCGGGCGGCAGGCTCTCGCGCCCGGGCTCGGCCAGGTCGGTGAGCTGCACGCCGGGCTGGTAGGACGGCAGCACGTCGCCGAACTCGCGCGCCACGGCGCGGCCGTGACGACCGGCCACGAAGTCGCCCACCAGCTGCCCCGGGGCGCGGTAGCCGCCGCCGCCCAACTCGTAGGCGCGCGACTCCCACACGCGCTGGAAGGCGATGCCGTCCAGCGGCGACACGGGTCCGTGACCACCTGGGTCCAGGCGGTAGTCCTCGGGCGAGATGCCCACCACGATGCCGGCGTTGGCGTTGCGCTCGTTGCGCGAGTACTGGCTCATGCCGTTGGTGACCACGCGCTCGGGCTCCGAGGTGGCGGCCACCACGGTGCCGCCCGGGCACATGCAGAAGCTGTAGACCGAGCGGCCGTTCTTGGCGTGGTGCACCAGCTTGTAGTCGGCCGCGCCCAGCAGCGGGTGGCCGGCACTTGGCCCAAAACGGGCACGGTCGACCATGCCCTGCGGATGCTCGATGCGAAAACCCACCGAGAAGGGCTTGGCCTGCATCGCCACGCCCCGGCCGTGCAGCATGGCAAAGGTGTCACGCGCGCTGTGGCCCACGGCCAGCACCACGTGGTGGGTGTGCAGCTCCTCGCCGCTGGCGAGAACCAGGCCGCGCATCTGGAGCTGCCCGTCAGCCCCGCCGTGGTCTTCGAGCACCAGGTCCGTCACCTGCTGCTCGAAGCGGATCTCCCCGCCCAGCGCTTCGATATCAGCGCGCATCTTCTCGATCATGCTCACCAGGCGGAAGGTGCCGATGTGGGGCTTGCTGACGTAGAGGATCTCCTCCGGCGCGCCCGCCTGCACAAACTCGGTCAGCACCTTGCGCGTGAGGTGGCGCGGGTCGCTGATCTGGCTCCAGAGCTTGCCATCAGAAAAGGTGCCCGCCCCGCCTTCGCCGAACTGCACGTTGGAGGCCGGGTTGAGCACGCCCTGGCGCCACAGGCCCCAGGTGTCCTTGGTGCGCTCGCGCACGGGCCGGCCACGCTCCAGCACGATGGGGCACAGGCCCATCTGGGCGAGGATGAGCGCGGCGAACAGGCCGCAAGGACCGAAACCGACGACCACCGGCCGCGGGCGCTGTGACGCACGGAAGTCCGCCGGCGCCTGCGCGACCAGCCGGTAGCGCGTGTCGGGGCTTTCACGCACATGGGGGTCGGCGCGCAGTCGCGCCAGCACGGCCGCCTCGTCCTGGGCGCTGGCCAGCGTGCAGTCCAGCGTGTAGATCAGGACGATGGCCGTCTTGCGGCGCGCGTCGTAGGCACGCCGGAAGACGTGCAGCTCGCGCAAGGCCGCATCAGCCACGCCCAGGCGCTGGCCCACGGCTGCGCGAAGGGCCGCGGGCTCGTGGTCCAGCGGCAGGCGCAGTTCGGTGATTCTGATCATGGGCAGGCGCCGGCCGGCACGGGAAGCGGCGCTGGTGTGCCCTGGGGCACCCCGGTCACGCCGGGGCCATCACCCCGCTGCCCCGCTCAACCCTGGTGTGGGCGCTTGCCGGGGTTCTTCTTGCTGCGGGTGTGGGAGCCGCGCTCCTTGCTGCTCTTCTGGCCCTTGCCCGCAGTCAGGGTCACGCCCGTGGGGGCCTTGGAGGGCGGCGTGGCACGGCGGTCGGCTTCGGTGATGATCTTGTTGCCCATGGAAAGACTCCGGAACGAGTGAAATTTGCGGAGGCGAGATTAGGCCACAAGCCGGGGGCAAAGACAGACACGAAGACACAGACGCCGCGCGGACTGGGGCACCTCCGGCCAGGTCCTCGCGCGGTTCAGCCCCCGCCGAACAGCGTTCCCATGGCGCGACGCACAGCGCTGGCATCACCCTCGCAAAGGGTGCCGAGCCGGCCGCGCACCAGACGATGGTCCAGCGTGAACAGCTTGAACCGCACCACAGACGGCGAGGGCAGTCCGGCAGATTCGAGGTCGCGCACCGCGCAATCCAGCGGCCAAGGAGCGTTCGACGCGCTGGTGATCATCGCCATGACGGAGTGGCCGCTGGGCACCCCGAAGGCCTGCGGGTCAGACAGGACGAGTGCTGGGCGGTTCTTGGCGGCGTCGCGATCGGTGAACGGAAAGGGCACCCGTACCACCTCGAAAGCTCCGAAGCTCATGCCGCGCAACTCCTGATGTCACGAGCGCATGGACAGCCCATCACCGGCCCATCACAGGTCTCGATACGCCTCTTCATCGGCCTGTCCGCTCCACTCCGTGAGTGTGCTCTCCAGTGAGCGCAGGTAGTCCCGGTCCAGGGCCTGGGCCTTGCGTACGCGTGCACTGCCGTCGGCGGCCACTTCCCAAGCGATGAAGTCACCGGCCGCCACGTGCAGGGCCTCGCGCACTTCGCCAGGAATGGTGGTCTGGCCTTTCGAGGTGATCTTGGCAATGGCAAACATGCATTCCTTTCGGTAAGGAGTGCATTCTAGGGTTCGACTGGTGGTCAGCGCTCGCCCTTGCGGTACGGCTTCATCAGCGCCTGCGGGTAGGCCGCGCGCCGCGCCATCACCACCAGCGCCACGATGGCCATGGCGTAGGGCAGCATCAGGTAGGCCTGGTACGGCAGCTCCACGCCCAGCGCCCCACCGCCGGCCTGCTGCAGGCGCAGCTGCAGCGCGTCGAAGAAGGCGAACAGCAGCGCGCCCAGCAAGGCCTTGCCCGGCCGCCAGGAGGCGAACACCACCAGCGCCACGCAGACCCAGCCCCGGCCGTTGACCATGTCGAAGAAGAAGGCGTTGAAGGCCGCCAGCGTGAGGAAGGCGCCGGCCACGCCCATCAGCGCCGAGCCCGCGGCGATGGCGCCGATGCGCAGGCCCGCCACGTTCAGGCCCTGGCCTTCGGCGGCAGCCGGGTTCTCCCCCACCATGCGCACGGCCAGGCCCAGTGGCGTGCGGTACAGCACCCAGGCCGTCAGCGGCACCAGGGCCAGCGCCAGCAGGGTGAGCGGCGTCTGCGCCGACAGCACCGGTACCTGCAGCCATTCCATGGGCGCGAACGGCGTCACCGTGGGCGGCTTGTCCACTTTCGGAAAGCTCACGCGGTAGGCATAGCTGGACAGGCTGGTGGCCAGCAGCGTGATGCCCAGCCCCGAGACATGCTGAGACAGCGACAGCGTCACGGTGAGCAGTCCGTGCAGCAGGCCCAGCGCCGCACCGGCCGCCGCCGCGGCGGCCACGCCCAGCCACAACGGTGCCCCCTGGTACACGGCGAGCCAGCCGATGAAGGCACCGGCCACCATGATCCCTTCGATGCCCAGGTTCAGCACCCCGGCACGCTCGCACAGCAGCACCCCCAGCGTGCCCAGGATCAGCGGCGTGGCCATGCGCAGCACGGCCACCCAGAACGGGGCGGACAGGAGGAGATCCAGGGTTTCGGTCAATGCCTTCTCACCCGGTACTGCGTCAGCATGGTGGCCACCAGCATGGAGATCAGCGACACGGCCACGATGACATCGGCGATGTAGGTGGGCACGTTCACGGCCCGGCTCATGCTGTCGGCGCCCACCAGCACCCCGGCCACGAAGACGGCCGCAGCCACCACGCCCAGCGGGTTGAGCATGGCCAGCATGGCGATGACGATGCCGCTGTAGCCGTAGCCCGGACTCATGTCGAGCGTGACGTAGCCGGTGCGCCCGGCCACCTCGATGGCCCCGGCCAGCCCGGCCAGCGCGCCCGAGAGCAGCGCCACCTTCACCGTCACCCAGCCCACCGGCATGCCGGCAAAGCCTGCCGCGCCGGGGTTGGCGCCCACGGCGCGGATCTCGAAGCCGGTGGTGGTGCGTTGCAGCAGCACCCACAGCGCCACGGCCAGGCCCAACGCCACCAGCAGGCCCGTGTGGACGCGGCTGCGCTCCACCAGCTTGTCCAGCTGCAGCGCGTCCTGCAGCGCCACGCTCTGCGGCCAGCCCATGGCCGTGGGGTCCTTCATGGCGCCGTCCAGCAGGGCCGACACCCCCAGCAGCACGATGAAGTTCATCAGCAGCGTGGTCACCACCTCGTCCACCCCCAGGCGCGACTTCAGCAGGGCCGGTCCCAGCAGCAGCAGCGCCCCGGCAGTCATGGCAGCGGCCAGCATCAGCGGGAACAGCAGCCAGGCCGGCGCCTCGAAGCCGCTGCCGCCGTGCAGGCCGCCCACGGCCACGGCCGCCAGCGCGCCGGCGTAGAGCTGGCCCTCGGCGCCGATGTTGTACAGCCGGGCGCGGAAGGCCACGGCGGCGGCCAGACCGGTGAGGATGAGCGGGGTGGCGCGCGTGAGTGTCTCGGTCAGCGCCAGGCGCGAGCCGAAGCCGCCCTCCAGCAGCAGCGCATAGGCACGCCCCACGGGGGCGCCGGCCCAGGCCACCAGCAGCGAGCTCACCAGCAGCGTGAAGGCCACGGCCAGGAAGGGCGCGGCCAGCAGCCAGCCCGGCGACACCTGGGGCCGCCGCTCAAGCCGCATGGGCTTGTCCTCCTGCCATGGCCAGGCCGATGCGCGCCAGGGTCCAGTGCTCGGTGGGTTCCGCGGGGGTCAGGCGGCCGTGGTGCATGACGGCGATGCGGTCGGCCAGCGCCAGGATCTCGTCCAGGTCCTCGCTGATCAGCAGTACGGCCGCGCCGGCGGCGCAGGCGTCGAGCAACTGCTGGTGCACGTAAGCCACGGCCCGCACGTCCAGGCCCCAGGTGGGCTGGTTGGCCAGCACCAGGGCGGGGGTCGCGCCGCCCAGGGCCCTGCCGAGGATCAGCTTTTGCATGTTGCCGCCGGACAACTGGCGGGTGACGGTGTCCAGGCCGCCGGCCTCGGTGCCGCGCACGTCGAAGCGCGTGACCAGGCTCTGCGCGTGCGCGCGGGCGGCAGCGCGGCGCACGAACCCGGCGCGGGCGAAGGCCGGCTCGGTGTAGCGCTCGAGCACTGCGTTCTCCCACAGCGCCAGATCGCCCACCACGCCCACGGCGTGGCGGTCTTCCGGGATGCGCGCCACGCCGGCCTGCACCACCGCGCGCGGGCTGCGCGGCAGGGAGGTGCCCTGCAGCAGCACCTGCCCGGCGTCCAGACTGCGTTGCCCGCACAGCACCTCGGCCAGCGCGGCCTGCCCGTTGCCGGCCACGCCGGCGATGGCCAGCACCTCGCCACGCTGCACGTCCAGGTTCACCCGGTCCAGCAGCGGCCAGGCGCCGTCGCCCCGGGCGGTGGCGTCGCGCAGCTCGCACACCACCGCCTGTGGGCCCCCAAGGTCCGGGCCATGCCCGGCGGCGGCCTCCGAAGGGGGGGCAGCCGAACTTGGGAGTGGACCAGCGTTCTCTTGTGAGCGCCCACTCTCAACGCCGTCCTCGCCCGGCTTTGATCTGACCCGCACCGGCTTGACCACACGCTGCCCCACCATCGCCTCGGCCAGTTGTGCGGGCGTGGCCCCTGCCGAGGGCATCTGGGCCACCAGGCGCCCGGCGCGCAGCACCGCCACCCGGTGCGACACGCGCAGCACCTCGTCGAGCTTGTGGCTGATGAAGATGACGCTCAGGCCCTGGGCCACCATCTGCGCCAGCGTGGCGAACAGCGACTCGCTCTCCTGCGGCGTCAGCACCGCCGTGGGCTCGTCCAGGATGAGGATGCGCGCACCGCGGTAGAGCGCTTTGAGAATCTCCACCCGCTGGCGCTCGCCCACGGAGAGTTCGCCGATGCGGGCGTCCGGGTTCACCTCCAGGCCGAAGTCAGCGGCCGCCTTCAGCAACCGGGTGCGGGCCTCGCCCCGGCGCGACACCGGCCGCCACAGCGGCTCGGTGCCCAGCATCACGTTGTCCAGCACGCTCAGGTTGTCGGCCAGGGTGAAGTGCTGGTGCACCATGCCGATGCCCGCGTCCAGCGCTGCCTTGGGCTGCCCGGGCGGCAAGGGTTGGCCGAAAACCTCAATCGAGCCCGCGTCCGCCACGTAGTGCCCGAACAGGATGGACACCAGCGTGCTCTTGCCCGCGCCGTTCTCCCCCAGCAGGGCCAGCACCTCGCCCTGGTCCAGAGTGAGCGAAATATCGTCATTGGCCACCAGCGCGCCAAAGCGCTTGGTGATGCCGCTCAGCCGCAGCACCTGCCGCACCAGATCGGGGCCGGCGCCTGCCGCGGGCGCTGCGTGCTGCATCACGCGAACTCAGGCGCCCAGTGCGGTGGCCAAGGCCCCGAAGTCCTCGGCCACCACGTCGAACTCGCCAGGCGTCCAGGGCTCCATCGCGCCGCCGGGCCCGCGCTCCAGCGGGCGTGGGACGTAGGCGGTCTTCAGGCCGCAGGCGGCTGCGGCGCGCAGGTCGCTCGGGTGGGCGGCCACCATCAGCACCTGCTCCGGCGGCAGGTCCAGCAGGCCCGCCGCCCCGAGATAGACCTCGGGGTCGGGCTTGTAATGACCGAACAACTCGGCCGAGAAGATCGTGTCCCAGGGCAGGCCGGCATGGCGCGCCATGTCCAGCAGCAGGCTGACGTTGCCGTTGGACAGCGTGCACACCGGAAAGCGCTTCTTCAGCTGCTGCAGCCCGGCCACGCTGTCCGGCCAGGGGGCCAGGCGGTGCCACACACGGTTGAGTTCGGCCACCTCGGCCTCGGGCGGTGCCAGGCCCCGCTCGGCCAGCAGGGCGTCCAGGATGCGCCGGTGCAGGGCGTCAATGTGCATCCAGGGCAGGCGGCCGTCACGCACCGCCTGCAAGGCTGGCACGTAGCCCGCCCGCCAGGCGTCGGCGAAGGCGGCCGGGTCCACCGGCCAGCCCAGCGCCCGCACCTCGGCCGCCACGGACGACCGCCAGTCGACCACGGTGCCGAAGACGTCGAAGACCAGGGCGCGGACCTGCACCGCTGCGCCAGATGCCGTCACCCTCAGTCCTGCCTCAGCCGGTCACTTGCCGGCCGGCTTGGCGGTGGGCTTGGGCTGGTTGTCGTCCACCTTCACGGTGAACTTGCCTTCGAGGATCTCCTTCTGGCGCTGCGCCACCTTGTCCTTGATGGCCTTGGGGATCTTGCTGTCGAAGGTGCCCAGGGGCGACAACTCGCTGCCCTTGAACTTCATCATCGAGTATTGGCCGTAGTCCTCGGCCTTGAACTTGCCTTCCTTGACCGTCTTGAGGGCGCGGTCGATGGTGGGCTCCATGTTCCACAGGGCCGAGGCCACCACGGTATCGGGGTAGTCCTTCTGGGTGTCGATCACGTTGCCGATGGCCAGCACCTTGCGCTCCTTGGCGGCGTCGCTCACACCGAAGCGCTCGGCGTACATCACGTCGGCGCCCTTGTCGATCATGGCGAAGGCCGCCTCCTTGGCCTTGGGCGGGTCGAACCAGCTGTTGATGAAGGTGACCATGAACTCCGCCTTCGGGTTGGTCTCCTTCGCCCCGGCCATGAAGGCGTTCATCAGGCGGTTGACTTCGGGGATGGGGAAGCCACCCACCATGCCGATCTTGTTGCTCTTGCTCATGCCGCCGGCGATCAGGCCGGTGAGGTAGGCCGGCTCCTGGATGTAGTTGTCGAAGACGCTGAAGTTGGGCGCCTGGGGCTTGCCCGACGAGCCCATGAGGAAGCTGACCTTGGGGTAGTCCTTGGCTACCTTGCGTGCGGCGGCTTCCACGGCGAAGCTCTCGCCCACGATCAAGGTGTTGCCCTTCTCGGCGTACTCGCGCATCACACGCTCGTAGTCGGCATTGGCCACCTTCTCGCTGAACACGTACTCGATCTCACCGCGCGCCACGGCGGCCTTCAGCGCCTTGTCGATGCGGCTGACCCATTGCTGCTCCACCGGCACGGTGTAGATGGCGGCCACCTTCATCTTGGCCTGGGCCAGGGCGGCGGAGCCGAAAGTGGCCAGGGACGCAGCGGCCACGGCTGCAAGGGTGAAACGACGGGAAATCGACATCGCAGGACCTCGTTGTTAGGGAAGTGGAGGGGTCAGGGGAGGGATCGGCGCGGCCGTCAAGCCACATGCATGGCGGCGGATAAGATCGCCGCGCATTTTGCGGCAGCCTTGCCGTCCGGTGACACAGCAAATTCCCTGCCATGACCACGCCTGCCCTGACCGCCCTGTCACCCCTGGACGGCCGCTACGCCGCCAAAGTCGCCGCGCTGCGCCCGCTGCTCAGCGAGTTCGGGCTCATGCACCGGCGCGTGCAGGTGGAGGTGGAGTGGTTCATCGCCCTGTCGGACGCGGGGCTCGCCGAGTTCCCGCCGCTGTCGGCCCCCAGCCGCACCGCCTTGCGCACCCTGGTGGCGCAGTTCGGCGAGGCGGACGCGCAGGCCATCAAGGACATTGAGCGCACCACCAACCACGACGTCAAAGCGGTGGAGTACTGGCTCAAGCGCCGCTTCGACGGCCACGCGGAACTGCTGGCGGCGCAGGAGTTCGTCCACTTCGCCTGCACCAGCGAGGACATCAACAACGTCAGCCACGCGCTGATGCTGCAGGCCGCGCGGGCCCAGGTGCTGCTGCCGGCGCTGGACGCCATCCAGCAGCGCATGACGGCCCTGGCGCATGACCTGGCCGCGTTGCCCATGCTCAGCCGCACCCACGGCCAGACCGCCAGCCCCACCACCGTGGGCAAGGAGATCGCGAACGTCGTGGCGCGCCTGAAGACGGCGCGCGAGCGCATCGCCACGGTGCCGCTGCCGGCGAAGATGAACGGCGCCGTGGGCAACTACAACGCCCACCTCTCGGCCTGGCCCGAGGTGGACTGGGAGGCCTTCAGCCGCGACGTGGTGGAGCGCGCGCTGGGCCTGCCGTTCAACGCTTACACCACGCAGATTGAGCCGCACGACGGCATGGCCGAGCTGTTCGACGCCATGGCGCGCTGCAACACCCTCCTCACCGATTGGGCGCGTGACGTCTGGGGCTACATCTCGCTGGGCTACTTCAAGCAGAAGACCCAGCCCGGCGAGGTCGGCTCGTCGACCATGCCGCACAAGGTCAACCCCATCGACTTCGAGAACGCCGAAGGCAACTACGGCCTGGCCAATGCGCTGCTGGCCCACATGAGCCACAAGCTGCCCATCAGCCGCTGGCAGCGCGACCTGACGGACTCCACCGTGCTGCGCAACATGGGTGTGGCCTTCGGCCACACCGCGCTGGCGCACGACAGCCTGCTGCGCGGCCTGGACAAGTTGCAGGTGGACCAAGCTCGCCTGGCGGCCGACCTGGACGGCGCCTGGGAGGTGCTGGCCGAGCCCATCCAGACGGTGATGCGGCGTTACGGCCTGCCCGAGCCCTACGAGCAGCTCAAGGTCTTCACCCGTGGCCAGCCGATGACGCGCGAGCTGATGCAAGGCTTCATCCAGGGCCTGGCCCTGCCGCAGGCGGAGAAGGCGCGCCTGCTGGCGCTGACGCCCGCCACCTACGTGGGCGCGGCTGAAGCCCTGGCAAGGCGGGTCTGAGCATGAGCGCGGCACCCACTTTCACCGAATCCCTGCTCGCCGCCGAGACCCGCCACCGCTCCATGCTCTGCGTGGGGCTGGACCCGGAGCCGGCGAAGTTCCCGGGCCCCTGGAAAGGCGACGCCGCGCGCATCTTAGAGTTCTGCGCCGCCATCGTGGACGCGACCCGGGACCTGGTGATCGCCTACAAGCCGCAGATCGCCTACTTTGCCGCGCACCGCGCGGAAGACCAGCTGGAGCGCTTGTGCGCGCACATCCGCGCCGTGGCGCCGGGCGTGCCGGTGATCCTGGACGCCAAGCGCGGCGACATCGGCGCCACGGGCGAACAGTACGCCCGCGAGGCCTTCGAGCGCTACCAGGCCGACGCCGTGACGCTGTCGCCCTACATGGGCTTCGACTCGGTGGAGCCCTTTTTGCGCCACGAAGGCAAGGGCGTGATCCTGCTGTGCCGCACCTCCAACCCGGGGGGTGACGATCTGCAGAACCTGAGTCTGGAGGGGGGCGAGCGCCTGTACGAGCGCGTGGCCCGGCTGGCCGCAGGGCCCTGGAACCGCAACGGCCAGATCGGCCTGGTGGTGGGGGCCACCTACCCGGCCGAGGTGGCGCGGGTGCGCGAACTCGCGCCCACGCTGCCCTTGCTGATCCCTGGGGTGGGCGCACAAGGCGGCGACGCCGCGGCTACGGTGCAGGCGGGCTGGCACGGCCGCGTGCGGCCTGACGGCGCGGGCCACGACACCACCGGCCCCATCATCGTCAACTCCTCCCGCGCCGTGCTGTACGCCAGCGCCGGGGCAGACTTCGCCCAGGCCGCCCGCCAGGTGGCGGACGCCACGCGCCAGCAACTGAACGCGGCCCTGCCCGGCCGCTGACCGGGCCGGGTGACCGCCTGCGCGCGGCGCCGCAGCTGCTGAAAGTGCACATGCGCCCAGGGATGCAACCGCGGACACCGCCGCGGTCGCACAGGCGGACGCGTCACCCCAGGCGCAACTCGGCGCGCACCGCGCCGGCGCGGTCGGCGCGGGCGCTGAGCCCGACCAGCGTGCCCTGCGGCGCCTGCACGACCCACTCGGCCACCGCCCGGTCGCCAGTGATCTGACGATCCGGCAGGAAGGCCTGCAGCGAGCTCTTGGGCGCATGCCCTTCCAGCTGTGTGCCCTCGCTGCGTTGGGCGCCGCTGAGCAGCCGCGCCGCTTCGGGCAGGTGGAGCTGGAACACCACGCCGCGCGCCGTCTTGCGCTCCAGCGCCCGCTTGGTCACGTAGCTGGGCAGGTAGCCGCTGTTGGCCACGGCAAAGCGCACGCGCCAGGTGTCGTCGCCCAGCGCCTGCACCTCGGTGCGCAGCACCTCCAGCTTGGGCAGCGCCAGGGCAATCTGCTGCAGCCACGCGGGAAAGCGCGCGGCCTCGCGCTCGCGCAGGTGCGCCGGCGGGTTGCGCCAGAAGTTCATCCGGTCCCAGCCGCCCAGCTCCACCGGCCCGAGCTGCGGGTGCTCGAAGGGGTACCAGTCCACGTGCGCCTGTCCAGCGCACTGCTCGTCGCTCCACTTCAGCAGCTTCTTGTCGTCTTCCACCGGGTGGTCGCGGTACCACTCGATCCACTGGTAGTCGGTGATGCCGGCTTCCTTGTTGGGCGCCCAGATCTCCACCGTCCAGAACAGGGCGCCCAGGTGCTCGTACACCCAGTCCTGCGTGCCGGTGATCACCTGCTTGGGGTGGTACTTGAACTCATGAAAGATGCTGATGGCCGGGTAGCCCGTGAGCTTGGCGCCGATGTCGCTGAAGCGCTTGTACTGCCACAGGTCCTCGGGCGTCATGTCGTCATCGCTTTGCGTGCCCATGGGCCGCAGGATCACGCCGCTGTGGGTGTGGAAGCTCACCGCCGCGCCGATGTTGGGGTGCTTCGTGATGAAGTCCACCATCGCCCGCACCTCGGGTTCGCTGGTGGGGTAGGGGCCGGCGCCGGGCTGCTCGAATTCCTGGCGCCAGTAGGCCGGGAAGTTGCGGTTCAGGTCCAGTCCTTCGCGGTCGGGGTTGACGCGGATCTTCACGCCGTCGAAGTTCTTCAGCGTGCCCTCGGGCATCACCCTGTAGTACTGCCCGCCGAACTCGCCGGGTTCGCGCGGCACCATCAGCCGCGGCTCGTCGGGGCAGGGCTTGTAGGTGCCGTGCGGGTCGGGCACGCGCATCATCAGCATGCGGCCGTCGCCGTCCACATCCTCCACCGTCAGGCCGTCCACCGGCTGCTCGTCCCAGGGGTAGGGCCGGGTGGAGGAGCGGATGTGGCGCGGCCGATCGGCCAGCGCCAGCTCCGCGCCGTCCGGGTTCAGACGCGGCACCAGGTAGACCACGCGCGTGTCCAGCAACTGGGTGACCTGCGCGTCCTGGCCGTAACCGCTGGCCAACTGGTGCAGCCAGTACAGGCAGGCGGTGCTGGCGGTCAGTTCGGCGGCGTGGATGTTGCCGTCCACCCAGAAGGCCGGCTTGTCGATGTCCGCGCCGGTGGCGCGGCGGGTGACAACCACCAGCCAGATGTCGCGGCCCTCATGGCTCTGGCCCAGGGGCCGCAGTTCGATCAGGTCGGGCAGGGCCTGGGCGTAGGCCTGCAGCAGGCGTGTGAGTTCATCGTGCTTGTAGAAGATGTCGAACCGGGGGGTGGGCAGTGCGGGCATGTTGGTGTGTGAAGTGGACGCGAGATTCTGCAGTCGCTTGATCCCCGTCAGAGCCGGGGACGTCGCACTTGCGCATCATCAGCGCAGGAGGTTCCCATACGATGTCCCACCATCTCACCACGGGTCAGCGGGCCTGGCTGCACACCGAGCTTGAACTTCGCCAGCAGCGGCTGGATGACCTGCTCAAGCGTCACCATGAGGGCGCCAGCCGGGTGGAGCATGCGCATGCCGTCCTGGCCGACGATGACGAGGTGACGCGCCACCACGCCATGGACCGGGAAGTCGATCTCGGTCTGACCGATCGCGACACGGTGGAGCTCGGTGCCGTCAGCCGGGCCCTGCTGAAGCTGCGCCAGGCCGGTTACGGACGTTGCGAGTCCTGCGGTGCCGACATTCCCTTCGATCGTCTCAAGGTGGAACCCGAAGCGGCGCGTTGCATGCCTTGCGAATCGGCCGCTGAGAGGCGCTGAGAGGCGCTGAGAGGCGCAACCACGCTCGCACCTGGCCGGCACCTGGCCCGCACCAGTCCCGCGCTGAGCCCACGCCCGGAGCCTGTTCAGAACACCGCGTGGTCCCCGCGCTCGGTGTCCGAGGTCACCGTATCGCCCGGCACCAGTGCCGCGTAGTGGTCGAACAGGGTCTGGCGTCCCCACGAGGGCGTGGCCTGCTCGTCGTAGCGCCCGGCGGCGGCGTCCCACACCAGCATGGACTCGGTGGCGTAGTAGCGACCGATGCGCGCCAACTCCGCCTTGGCCGCCAGCGCCGGCACCGCACGCCCGGCCAGGCCCAGGACGCCGATGATCGCGTCCATCAGCGCCACCGGCACCTGCTTGAAGCGGGGCTCGCGTCCGAGCAGCGCGAACAGGTGTTCGCCTTGCTGCCGTGGTGTGAGGGCCGGTCCCGGCCCGCCGATGGGCAGCACACGGCGGTGGCGGCTTTCGTCATCGACGCAGCCGGCCAGGTAGTCGCCCAGGTCGTCGTCGCTGATGGGTTTGCAGGCGGTGAGCCTGCCGTTGCCGAACACCACGAAGGGCTTGCCCTGCCGCACCCTCTCCACCTGCCCGGACAGGGACTTGAAGAAGGCCGTGGGCCGCACGATGGAGTGGTTCACCGCGGAGTCGATCAGCACCTTCTCGAAGGCGAGCTTGGCCTGCTGGAACGCGAGCAGCGGCTTTTGCACGCAGATCGCCGACAACAGCACGACCTGCGTCACGCCGCTGCGCTGCGCCAAGTCCAGGGCCTGCACATGGGCCTGGTGATCGATGGCCCAGGCGTCGCCAGGCGCGCCGGTGCGCGAGGCCAGGCAGGACATCAGCACATCGAAGCGTTCGCCAGCGAAGCCGTCGCGCGCCAGCGAAGACGGATTCGTCACTTCGCCGAAGCGCAACTCGGCGCCGGGCAGCCGGCGCGCCAGTTCCTGCGGCCCCAGCGCCCCGCCCACGCCGGCCCGCGGCCGCACAAAGCACACCACCTCGTGGCCGCGCGCCACCAGCGCCCGCACCGTGGCCTGGCCGATGGTGCCGCTGGCGCCCAGCATGAAGATGCGGCGGGTCATCGGGAGTCCGTCAGTGGCCGGGTCACAGGCTGAAGTCGTAGTCGATGGTCAGCGGTGCGTGGTCGGAGAAGCGCTGCGCCAGGTGGATGTGCTGCTGGCGCGCCGTGGCGGCGATGGCGGGCGTGGCCAGGTGGTAGTCCAGCCGCCAGCCCACGTTCTTGGCCCAGGCCTGGCCGCGGTTGCTCCACCAGGTGTATTGGTCGGGGTGCGGGTTGAGGGTGCGAAAGACATCCACCAGTCCGCCTTCGCTCAGCAATCGGTCCATCCAGGCGCGCTCTTCGGGCAGGAAGCCGGAGTTCTTCTGGTTGCCTTTCCAGTTCTTCAGGTCGATGGCCTTGTGCGCGATGTTGACGTCACCCACCAGGATGAACTCGCGCCGGGCCTTCAGCGCCATCAGCTGCGGGTGCAGCAGATCCAGAAAGCGGAACTTGGCGGCCTGGCGCTCCTCTCCGCTGGAGCCGCTGGGGAAGTAGCAGCTCACCACGCTGAAGGCTCGGCCGGGGCGGTCGAAGCGCAGTTCCACCCAGCGCCCCTCGGCGTCGAACTCGCTGTCCCCCAGGCCGGCCACCACCTCGCTGGGTTCATGCCGGGTGTACAGGCCCACACCCGAGTAGCCCTTCTTCTGTGCGAAGTGGAAGTGCCCGGCCATGCCGGCCACCTGGTCGAACCGGCCCGCCACGTCTGGGGCCTGCGCCTTGACCTCTTGCACCCCCATACAATCCGCCCCGCTGGCTTGAGCCCATTCGACGAAGCCTTTGCTGGCTGCGGATCGAATCCCGTTCAGATTGAGCGTGACGAGCCGAAATCCCACCGGTAACCCCTCATGAGTGTGACAACCCCGGATCCCCTGGCCCAGGCGTTTGTCCGATTCTCGGTGGAAGCGGGAGTGCTGCGCTTCGGCGAGTTCAAGACCAAGGCCGGGCGGCTGTCACCCTACTTCTTCAACGCCGGACTGTTCGATGACGGCGCCAAGCTCGGCCGGCTGGCGGAGTTCTACGCCCGGCGCCTCGTGGCCAGCGGCGTGGAGTTCGACATGCTCTTCGGCCCGGCCTACAAGGGCATCACCCTGGCCGCGGCCGTGGCCATCGAACTGGCGCGCCTGGGCCGCAACGTGCCCTACGCCTACAACCGCAAGGAAGCGAAGGACCACGGTGAAGGCGGCACGCTGGTGGGCGCCCCGGTGCGCGGCCGCGTGTTGATCATCGACGATGTCATCAGCGCGGGCACCTCGGTGCGTGAGTCCGTGGCCCTGATCACCGCCGCCGGCGGCCAGCCCTGCGGCGTGGCCATCGCGCTGGACCGGCAGGAAATGGCCACCGAGAACGGCGCTGACGCCCCCTGGTCGGCCGTGCAGCTCGTGCGCCGGCATTTCGGCATCGAGGTGGTATCGGTTGCCACCCTGGCCGATTTGCTTCAGTATCTGGCCACGAACGAAGATCCGCAGCTTCAGCGTTGTGCGGCGCCTGTGCAGGCCTACCGCCAGCGTTACGGTTGTTGAGGCAGGGTGAGCCATTTGAAAAGAGTCAGGCAGGGCGGGGTGCAAGGAGCCAGTGTGGTGGTGCTGCAGGTGTGGGCGCTGGCCGCGTGGGCCCAGTCGGCACCGCCGCCTTCCCCGGCAGAGATCTACGTCTGCACCGATGACCAGGGCCGCCGCATCACGGCCGACCGCTCCATCCGCGAGTGCATCGACCGCCCGCAGCGCGTACTCAACTCCGACGGCTCGCTGCGCGCCGTCAAGCCGCCTTCACCCACACCCGAAGAGCGCGCCGCCCGCGAGGCGCGGGAGCGCAAGCAGGCCGAGGAAGCCGCCGCCCGTGCCGAGGTGGTCCGCCGGGACCGTTTCCTGATGTCGCGCTATCGCAACGAGGATGCCCACCGCGAGGCCCGGGAATCAGCGCTGGACCCCGTGCGGCTGACCATGGACCTGACCGAATCGCGCCTGAGCCAGCTCAAGCGTGAGCGCCGCACGCTGGAGGAAGAGGCCCGCGCACCCAAGAATCGCGAGCAGGCGGCTGCCCTGAAGCAGCAGCTCGATGCCAACGACGCGGCCGCCGCGGCCCAGCGCGAGAACACGCAGAGCCAGAAGGTCGAACTCGACCGCATCAACCGCCTCTACGACATCGAACTCGAGCGTCTGAAGCGCCTGTGGGCGGGCCAGCCGCCCGGCTCGATGGGGCCCATCGAGAACGCCACTTCGGATGTGGCTGCCCGCACCGCTGCGGACCGCACTGCCGCACCCAGGAAGTGACAGCGCCGTTCGGCGCCAGCACTCTTTCACAAGCGCTCAGCCCAGCTTCTTGCGCAGCAGTTCCCCGGCCTGGGCGGGGTTGGCCTTGCCCTTGCTAGCCTTCATCACCTGCCCCACCAGCGCGTTGAAGGCCTTGTCCTTGCCGGCGCGGAACTCCGCCACCGACTTCTCGTTGGCCGCCAGCACCTCTTCGACGATGGCCTCCAGCGCGCCGCTGTCGTTCATCTGCTTCAGGCCCCTGGCCTCGATCAGCGCGTCGACATCGGCTGATTCACCGGCCCACAGGGCGTCAAACACCTGGCGCGCGCCGTTGTTCGACACCGTGCCGTCCACCACCCGGTGGATCAGCCGTGCCAGCGTGGCTGGCGCCACCGGCGCTTGCTCGATGCTGCCGCCCTGCGCGTTCAGCCGCTTGGAGATCTCACCCATCACCCAGTTCGCCACGAGCTTGGCCTGCCCGCAGTCGTCGCGCGCGGCTTCGTAGTAGCGGGCGGTGGCCAGGCTCTGCGTCATCATGGCCGCGTCGTAGGCCGGCAGGCCGTCGCGCTCGACGAAGCGCTGCGCCATGGCGCCGGGCAGCTCCGGCATCTGCCCGCGCACCCGCTCCACCCACTCGGGCGCGATCACCAGCGGCGGCAGGTCGGGGTCGGGGAAGTAGCGGTAGTCGTGCGCGTCTTCCTTGGTGCGCATCGCCCGCGTCTCGCCTGTGTCAGGGTTGAACAGCACGGTGGCCTGCTCGATCGGCAGGCCGTCCTCGATGCGGTCGATCTGCCACTGCACCTCGAAGTCCACGGCCTGCTGCAGGAAGCGGAACGAGTTGAGGTTCTTGATCTCGCGCCGCGTGCCGAAGGGCTGGCCCGGTCGGCGCACCGAGACGTTGGCGTCGCAGCGAAAGCTCCCCTCCTGCATGTTGCCGTCGCAGATGCCCAGCCACATCACCAAGGTGTGCAGGGCCTTGGCGTATTCCACCGCCTCGACGGATGAGCGCATGTCGGGCTCGGAGACGATCTCCAGCAGCGGCGTGCCGGCGCGGTTGAGGTCGATCCCGGTCATGCCGTGATAGTCCTCGTGCAGGCTCTTGCCTGCGTCTTCCTCCAGGTGGGCACGCGTCAGGCGCACGCTGCGCGCCTGGCCGTCGAGCAGGAAGTCGATGCGCCCGCCTTGCACCACGGGAATCTCGTACTGGCTGATCTGGTAGCCCTTGGGCAGGTCGGGGTAGAAATAGTTCTTGCGCGCGAAGATGGACAGCGGCGCCACCGTGGCCTGCACTGCCAGGCCGAAGCGGATGGCACGCTCCACCGCGCCGCGGTTCATCACCGGCAGGGTGCCGGGCAAGGCCAGGTCCACGGCGCAGGCCTGGGTGTTGGCCGCAGCACCGAAGCGGGTGCTGGCGCCGCTGAAGATCTTGCTCTGGGTGGACAGCTGGGCGTGCGTCTCGAGGCCGATGACGACCTCCCAGCCTCGAACGAGAGGGGCTGCGGTGGCGGGGCTCATGCGTGGCCTCCGGCTTGAAGGGCACTTGCGACTGCGGACTGCGGTGGCCGCGCCCTGTGGTGGTCCGTCGCATGCTGGAAGGCATGGGCGGCCTGGAGCAGGGCGCCTTCCTCGAAGTAGTTGCCGATCAGTTGCAGCCCCACCGGCAGGCCCAGATCGCCCAGGCCCACGGGCAGGCTCATGCAGGGCAGCCCCGCCAAACTGGCCGGCAGGGTGAAGATGTCGGCCAGATAGTCGGCCAGCGGGTCCTTGTCCGCCTGGCCCAGCGTCCACGCCACGGTGGGCGCCACGGGCCCGGCGATGAGGTCGCACTGCCGGAAACAAGCCTGGAAGTCGTCGGCGATCATGCGGCGCAGCTTCTGCGCCTGCAGGTAGTAGGCGTCGTAGTAGCCGTGGCTGAGCACATAGGTGCCGATCATGATGCGGCGCTTGACCTCAGGCCCGAAGCCCTCGGCGCGGGTCTTCTTGTACATCTCCAGCAAGTCAGCGTACTGCGCGGCGCGGTGGCCGAACTTCACGCCGTCGAAGCGGCTCAGGTTCGAGCTGGCCTCGGCCGAGGCGACGATGTAGTAGGCCGGGATGGCCAGCTCAGTGTCCGGCAGTTTCACTGCCACGACCTCGGCCCCGAGGGCCTCGAACACCTTCCGGGCCTCGTCAATCCGCGTTGGAATCCCGCGATCCACCCCGTGTGCCGGCACGTTCAGCGGTGAGCCTTCCTCCATCCCGCGCAACTTTTCCAGGTTCCAGTCTTCGCCACTGACGAAGCCGATGCGCAGCCCCTTCAGCGGCTTGCCCGGCTCGGCCCCCGGCCGCGGTGCGAGCATCTGCGCATGAAAGTCCTGCGGCGGCCTTTGCGCGCTGGTCGAGTCGCGCTCGTCGAAGCCGCTCATGGCCGACAGCAGCAGCGCGCAGTCCTCGGCCGTGCGGGCCATCGGGCCGGCCTGGTCCAGGCTGGAGGCGAAAGCGATCATGCCGTAGCGTGAGCAGGTGCCGTAGGTCGGCTTGATGCCCGTCAGGCCGCAGAACGCCGCGGGTTGGCGGATGGAGCCCCCGGTGTCGGTGCCCGTGGCGGCGGGCACCAGGCGCGCGGCCACCGCCGCGGCGGAGCCGCCCGAAGAGCCGCCGGGCACGCGGGTCAGGTCCCAGGGGTTGCGCGCGGGGCCGAAGGCGGAGTTCTCGTTGGCCGAGCCCATGGCGAACTCGTCGCAGTTGAGCTTGCCCAGCGTCACCATGCCCGCTCCGGGCAGCCGGCCGTCGCGCGAGCCGGGGCCCAGGCGCGCCACCACGCTGGCGTCGAAGGGGCTCTGGTAGCCGGCCAGCATCTTCGAGCCGGCGGTCGAGTGCAATGCGCTGCGCTCGAAATCGGTGACGAAGATGTCCTTGTGCGCCACGGGCACGCCGGTCAGCGGCCCGGCCTGCCCGGCGTGGCGCAGGGCGTCGGCGCGCCGGGCTTCGGCCAAGGCCACGTCCTCGGGAGTGATGGCCAGGAACGCTCCGAACCGGTCGCGCTCGGCCAGCCCCGCCAGCAATTCGCGCGTGATGTCCTCGCTGGAGAAAGTGCCCGCAGCCAAGCCACGGCTCAGTTGGGCCACGCCCATGTCACGGATGCTTGCAGATGTTGCACTCATTCGATCACCTTGGGCACGAGGAACAGGCCGTCCTGCACCGCCGGGGCGCTGCGCTGGTTGCGCTCGCGCTCGTCGGCTTCCGTCACCGCGTCTTCTCGCAGGCGCAGTGTGACGTCCTGCACCGCCGACAAAGGCGTGTACAGGGGCTCCACACCGCTGGTGTTGACGGCACTCATGGCTTCGACGATGCGGAAGAAGCCGTTGAGCTGGCCGAGCAGGGTGGCCTGCTCGGCCTCGGGGAGTTCAAGGCGCGCCAGATGCGCGATGCGCTGGACGTCCTGGGGTGTGAGGGCCATGTGGTGACAAGCGGTGTCTGGGGGCCGGAAAAGGCGCGGAAATTCAGCCCCCGCAAGCCCTTGGAAAAGGGGTTTGCACGAGGGGCTGCGGTATTATCCGCCCTCGCCTGAAACGGCCCCTCCATGCCCCGCCGAAAGGCCCGATGAGGCGATCCACGCGCCCGACTCCGCTGGATGTGCACGCCTGACCCCGCCTGACCCCCCGAGCGGCCCCGCCGCGACACCCGCCCCGATCATGTTCGCCTTCCTGCGCAGTCACTTCTCCACCGATCTCGCCATCGATCTCGGCACCGCCAACACGCTCATCTACGTTCGCGGCAAGGGCATCGTGCTGGACGAGCCCTCGGTCGTCTCCATCCGCCACGAAGGCGGGCCCAACGGCAAGAAGACCATCCAGGCGGTGGGCCACGAAGCCAAGGCCATGCTCGGCAAGGTGCCCGGCAACATCGAGGCCATCCGCCCGATGAAGGACGGTGTGATCGCCGACTTCACCGTCACCGAGCAGATGCTCAAGCAGTTCATCAGGATGGTCCACCCGCGATCGATGATGAAGGCCAGTCCGCGCATCATCATCTGCGTGCCCTGCGGCTCCACCCAGGTAGAGCGCCGGGCCATCCGCGAATCGGCCCTGGGCGCCGGCGCCTCCGAGGTCTACCTGATCGAGGAGCCGATGGCCGCGGCCATCGGCGCCGGCCTGCCCGTGAGCGAGGCCTCGGGCTCGATGGTGGTGGACATCGGCGGCGGCACCACCGAGGTGGGCGTCATCAGCCTGGGCGGCATGGTCTACAAGGGCAGCGTGCGCGTGGGCGGCGACAAGTTCGACGAGGCCATCATCAACTACATCCGCCGCAACTACGGCATGTTGATCGGCGAGCCCACGGCCGAGGCCATCAAGAAGAACATCGGCAGCGCCTTCCCCGGCAGCGAGGTCAAGGAGATGGAGGTCAAGGGCCGCAACCTGGCCGAAGGCGTGCCGCGCAGCTTCACCATCTCGTCCAACGAGATCCTGGAAGCCCTGACGGATCCGCTGAACCAGATCGTCTCCAGCGTGAAGAACGCCCTGGAGCAGACCCCGCCGGAGCTGGGCGCTGACATCGCCGACCGCGGCATGATGCTCACCGGTGGCGGCGCGCTGCTGCGCGACCTGGACCGCCTGCTGTCCGAGGAGACGGGCTTGCCGGTGCTGGTGGCCGAAGACCCGCTGACCTGCGTGGTGCGTGGCTGCGGCATGGCGCTGGAACGCATGGAGCGCCTGGGCAGCATCTTCACCTCCGAGTAACGGAGGCTCGATGCCCCTGGGGACGCTGGACCGCACCCCGCCACCGTTCTTTCGCCAGGGCCTGTCCGCCCTGACGAAGCTGGGCCTGTTCTCTGCCCTGGCCGTGCTGCTGATGGTGGCGGACGCCCGCTGGCGCGTGGTGGATCCGCTGCGTGCCACCTTGTCCACCGCCTTGCTGCCCGTGCAGCGGGCGCTGGCCGTGCCAGTGGAGGCCTGGGAGGGCGGGGGTGACTACCTGCAGGGGCTGCGCCAGGCGCTGCAGGCCGAGGCGGCTGCGCGCGCCGCCCTGGCGAGCCAGTCGGTGCAGGCCCAGCGCGCCGAGCAGTTGCAGGCCGAGAACCGGCAACTGCGCGCACTGCTCGATCTGCGGCCCACCCTGAGCGTGAAGTCCACGGCGGCGGAAATCCTCTACGAGGCGGCGGACCCCTATTCCCGCAAGGTCTTCATCGACCGCGGCGCTACGCATGGCGTGGTGCGCGGCGCGCCCGTGGTCAACGACGCTGGCGTGCTGGGGCAGGTGACGCGCCTTTACCCGCTCACGGCGGAGGTGACGCTGCTGACCGACCGCGACGCCGCCATCCCGGTGATCAACAACCGCACGCAGCAGCGCAGCGCGGCTTTCGGGGGTGCGGGCGGCGGCGCCAACCCCGGCATGGAGCTGCGCTTCATGGCGGGCAACGCCGATGTGCAGCCGGGCGATGCCCTGAGCACCAGCGGGCTGGACGGTGTGTACCCGCCGGGCCTGGCCGTGGCCCGCATCACGGGCGTGGAGCGCCGGGCCGATTCCGGTTTCGCCCGCATCTCGCTGGCTCCGGCGGCGCTGCCTGACGGGGTGCGACATGTGCTGGTGCTGGAGCCGAGCGGCCTGCAGATGCCCCCCCGGCCGCAGGAGCCGGGCGCGGCGAACGCTCGCGGTCCGAAGGGCCTTGACGCACCGAAGTCCAGCAAGGCAGCCGCCCCGGGGGCTTCCCGATGATCATGCCGCGCGGCGCCGACCAGCTGCTGCTGCCGGTCAACCCCTTGTTCATCGCGCTGTCGCTGGCGGTGGCGTTGGCCTTCAACCTGTTGCCCCTGAGCCGGCACCCGGCAGCGCCGGACCTGCTGGCCGTGGTGCTGGTGTTCTGGAACGTGCACCAGCCCCGCCGGGTGAGCGTGGGGCTGTCCTTCCTGTTCGGGCTGCTGATGGATGTGCACGAGGCCGCGTTGCTGGGCCAGCACGCCCTGGCCTACACGCTGCTGAGTTACGCCGCCATCACGGTGCACCGCCGCCTGGCCTGGTTCGGCCTGGCCGAGCAGACGCTGCAGGTGCTGCCCTTGTTCGTGATGGCCACCCTGGTGTCGCTGGGCGTGCGCATGGCCGTGGGCGGGATGTTCCCGGGCTGGACGCTGATCTTCTCCCCCTTGCTGGACGCCTTGCTGTGGCCGCTGGCCACCTGGTGCCTGCTGGCGCCGCAGCGCCGTCCGCCTGACCCGGACAAGCACCGGCCGCTGTAGGAGTTGCTGCGACGCCATGGCCGAGATCCGCAACCTCGAGCGCGACCTGCACCACTTCCGCGGGCGGCTCATCGCCGCCGGCGCGTTCGTGCTGCTGTGCTTTGCGCTGCTGGGCGCTCGGCTGGTGTGGCTGCAGGTGTTTCGCCATGACGAGCTGACGCTGCAGGCCGAAGCCAACCGCATCGCCGTCGTGCCCGTGGTGCCCAACCGCGGGCTCATCGTGGACCGCAACGGCGTGGTGCTGGCGTCCAATTACTCCGCCTACACGCTGGAGGTGGCGCCGCGCCGCAACGCCGACCTGGAGGCGCTGATCGAAGAGCTGTCCCAGGTGGTGGAGATCACGGCGCGCGACCGGCGCCGGTTCAAGCGGCTGCAGGAGGAGATGAAGGGCGCGGAGTCGTTGCCCATCCGCACCAAGCTGAGTGATGCCGAGGTGGCGCGTTTCATGGCCCAGCGCTTCCGCTTTCCGGGGGTGGAGATCAAGGCCCGCCTGTTCCGCCACTACCCGCTGGGCGAGACCGGCAGCCACCTGCTGGGCTACATTGGCCGCATCAACCAGGCTGAAAAGGCGGCCATGGACGACTGGCCCGACGAGCGCGTGGCCAACTACCGCGGCACCGAGTACATCGGCAAGCTGGGCCTGGAGCAGCGCTACGAGGCCGAACTGCACGGCACCACCGGCTTCGAGGAGGTGGAGACGAGCGCGGGCGGCCGCGCGGTGCGACGCCTCAAGAGCCACGCGCCCACGCCTGGCGACCGGCTCACGCTGTCAGTGGACATCCGCCTGCAGGCGCTGGTGGAGGACATGTTCGGCAGCCGGCGCGGCGCGCTGGTGGCGCTGGACCCGCGCAGCGGCGAGGTGCTGGCCTTCGTCAGCAAGCCCACCTTCGACCCCAACCTGTTCGTCGACGGCATTGACGTCGACAGCTGGCGCGAGCTCAACGAGTCCATCGACAAGCCGCTGCTGAACCGGGCCCTGCGCGGCACCTACCCGCCGGGCTCGACGTTCAAGCCCTTCATGGCCATGGCCGCGCTGACCTCGGGCAAGCGCAGCGCCAGCCAGATCGTGCAGGACGGCGGCACCTTCCAGTTCGGCAACCACGTCTTTCGCAGCCATGGCGACAAGGGGCTGGGGCCGGTGGACCTGCACCGCTCCATCGTCAAGTCCAGCAACGTCTACTACTACTCCCTGGCCAACGAGATGGGTGTGGACCTGATGCACGAACTGCTGTCGCCCTACGGCTTCGGCCAGCGCACCGGCATCGACCTGGAGAACGAGGTGACGGGCGTGCTGCCGTCCACCGCCTGGAAGCGGCACTACTACAAGCGCCCGGAGCAGCAGCGCTGGTATGCCGGCGAAACCATTTCGCTGGGCATCGGCCAGGGCTACAACAACTTCACCATGCTGCAGCTGGCCAACGCCACGGCCACGCTGGTCAGCGGCGGCCATCGCTTCCAGCCCCGGCTGGTGCGCGAGGTGGAGGACCCCGTCACCCGCGAGCGCCGCACGGTGCCGCGCGAGGCGCTGGAGCCCCTGTCCCTGAAGCCCGAGCATGTGGAGGCCGTTCGCAAGGCGCTGTACGGGGTGACGGTGGAGGGCACCTCCACTCGGGTGTTTGCCGGTGCGCCGTACACCAGCGGCGGCAAGACCGGCACGGCCCAGGCCGTGGGCATCCGGCAGAACGAGAAGTACAACGCCGCCAAGCTGGAAGAGCACAAGCGCGACCATTCGCTCTACATCGCCGCCGCCCCCATCGACGCGCCCACCGTGGTGCTGGCGGTGGTGGTGGAGAACGCCGGCTTCGGCGCCGAGGCCGCCGCGCCCATCGCGCGCCGCGTCTTCGACTACCTGCTGCTGGGCCAGTACCCCAGCGAGGAAGACCTGGCCGCCACGCGGGAGGGCCGCTCGGCCGCACCGATGGGCACGCCCCGGCGGGCGGCCGACCTGCCCTTGCCGGGATCTGCAGCGGTCGGGGGATCGAACGGGGGCCCGGCGCCATGAACGCCGTCGTCCAGCGCCCCCCGCTGTGGAAGCGGCTGCAGCCCGTGGTCAGCGGGTTTGACGGGCCGCTGGCGCTGGCCATCGCCCTCCTGGCCGCCATCGGCCTGGTCACCATGTACTCGGCCGGCTTCGACCACGGCACACGCTTCGTCGACCATGGCCGCAACATGCTCATCGCCCTGGCGGTGATGTTCGTCGTGGCCCAGGTGCCGCCCCAGCGCCTGATGGCCCTGGCCGTGCCGTTGTACGCGGTGGGCGTGGCGCTGCTGGTGGCCACGGCGCTGTTCGGCATCACCAAGAAAGGGGCCACCCGCTGGCTCAACGTGGGCTGGCTCAACGTGGGCATGGTGATCCAGCCCAGCGAGATCCTGAAGATCGCCACGCCCATGGTGCTGGCCTGGTGGTTCCAGCGGCGCGAGGGGCAACTGCGGGTGCCGGACTTCCTGGTGGCGGGCGCGCTGCTGATGGTGCCGGTGCTGCTGGTGATGAAGCAGCCTGACCTGGGCACCTCGCTGCTGATCCTGGCGGCCGGGTTCTACGTGATCTTCTTCGCGGGCCTGAGCTGGCGCCTGATCGTGCCGTTTCTGGTGGCGGGCCTGGTGGGCATTGCAGCCCTGGTGTGGAGCGAGCCGATGATCTGTGCGGAAGGCGTGCGCTGGCCCGTGCTGCACGAGTACCAGCAGAACCGGGTGTGCACCCTGCTGGACCCGACCAAGGACCCCCTGGGCAAGGGCTTCCACATCATCCAGGGCATGATCGCCATCGGCTCCGGGGGCCTGACGGGCAAGGGCTTCATGCAGGGCACGCAGACCCACCTGGAATTCATCCCCGAGCGCACCACCGACTTCATCTTCGCCGCCCTGTGCGAGGAGTTCGGCCTGGCGGGCGTGCTGGTGCTGATGGCGGGCTTCGGCTTCCTGATCCTGCGTGGCCTGACCATCGCGGCCGAGGCGCCCACGGTTTTCTCACGCCTTCTGGCCGGCTCCATCACGCTGAGCCTGTTCACCTACGCCTTCGTGAACATGGGCATGGTCAGTGGCATCCTGCCGGTGGTGGGCGTGCCCTTGCCGTTCATCAGCTACGGCGGCACCGCCATGGTGACGCTCGGTCTGGGCCTGGGCATCCTGATGTCGGTGGCACGCAGCCGCCGCCTGATGCCCAGTTGAGGCGGCGTCTTCGCAGCAGCCGTCCTGCGGCGGCTGCTCAGGCCGCGTCCTGATCCGTGCGCCGCAGCGGGAAGCGCACGGTGAACAACGCCCCCTGACCCTGGCCGGGGAGGGCGGGCCGGGGGTGCGCCGCCCCCACCGAAATCTCGGCCTCGTGTCCCTTGACGATTTCCTGCACGATGGCCAGCCCGAGCCCGGTGCCGTCCACGCCCGTGCCCAGGGCGCGGTAGAAGGGCTGGAAGATCAGGTCCCGCTCGGCCTCCGCGATGCCCGGGCCGGAATCCTCCACCTGCAATACCAGCACCTGGCCGAAGGGGTCGGGCAGCACCCGGGCCGTGACGGTGCCGCCCGCAGGCGTGTACTGCAGCGCGTTGTCCAGCAGGTTGCGCACCAGTTCGCCCAGCAGCACGGGCTGGCCTTCCAGCACCGTGGACGGTCCGGGGTCGGCACCCTCGTAGCCGATGTCGATGCCCTTGTCCTGCGCCTTGGTGAACAGGTCCCGCATGGCCTCCTGCACCACCTCCGCCACGTCCACCGGCTGGGTGCGCAGGGCCTGCTGCTGGTCCTCCGCGCGCGCCATGGCCAGCAACTGGTTGACCGAGTGAGCCGCCCGCTGGCTGGACAGCGAGATCTGGTGCAGCGCCGCCTTCAGCGCCTGCGGGTCGCGCTGGCCGGCGTCGATCTCGCGCCCCGCCAGCTCGGCCTGCATGCGCAGCCCCGCCAGCGGCGTCTTGAGCTGGTGCGCAGCGTCGGCCAGGAAGTGCTTCTGCATCGACAGAGACTGGTCCAGGCGCTGCAGCAGATCGTTGATGGACGCCACCAGGGGCGCGACCTCTTCGGGGGCTTCACGGCCGTCGATGGGGCTCAGGTCGCCACTCTCGCGCTGGCGGATGCGCTGCTGCAGTTCGTTCAGCGGGCGTATGCCCTTGGCCAGCGCCAGCCACACCAGCAGCACGGCCAGCGGCAGGATGACGAACTGCGGCAGGATGACGCCCTTGATGATCTCGGTGGTCAGGCGCGAACGCTTGCCCAGCGTCTCGGCGTACTGCAGCAGCACGCCGCGCTCTTCTTGCGTGCCGGGGATGGGCAGCACCAGCGCGGCCACACGCACGGGTTCGTCCTGCATCTGATCGTCTCGGTAGGCGACCTCGCCCGGCTCGGGCAGCGGGCCCTCGGGCACCGGCAGGTCCCGGTCGCCCGCGATGAACTCGCCGCGCGCGCCCAGCACCTGGAAGTAGACCTTGTCGGTGTCGTCAAGCCGCAGCAGATCCAGGGCGCGCGCGGCCTGCACCGACACCATGGGCAGATCGTTGGCGTTACGGCCCGGGATGATCTGCACCTGCCTGGCCAGCAGGCGGGCCGACTCCCCCAGATCGCGGTCGTAGGGCCGGTTGGCGATCTCCTGCGCCACGATGCCCGTCAGGCCCAGGCTCATGGGCCACAGCAGCAGCAGCGGCGCGAGCATCCAGTCCAGGATCTCGCCGAAGAGCGAGCGTTGCTCTTTCCGGCTTGCCATGACGGTGCCGCCGTTCCTGCTCAGGTTACGGACGCGGCAGGCTTGCAGCCGCCCGGGCGATGCAGGCTCACCCGGGAATCTTCTCCAGGCAGTAGCCCAGCCCACGCACGGTAGCAATGCGCACGGGCCCCTGCTCGATCTTCTTGCGCAGGCGGTGGATGTAGACCTCGATGGCGTTGGTGGAGACTTCCTCGCCCCACTCGCACAGGCGCTCGACGAGCTGGTCCTTGCTGACCAGACGGCCGGCGCGCTGCAGCAGCACCTCCAGCAGGCTCAGCTCGCGGGCCGAGAGCTCGATCATCTTGTCGTCGAAGTAGACCACCCGCCCGGTGGCATCGAAGCTCAGGGGGCCGTGCTTGATCAGCGCCGAGGCCGTGCCCAGGCCGCGGCGGGTCAGCGCCCGCACGCGTGCCTCGAGTTCCTGCAGCGAGAAGGGCTTGGCCATGTAGTCGTCGGCGCCCAAGTCCAGGCCGCGCACGCGCTGGTCCACGCTGTCGGCGGCCGTGAGGATGAGCACCGGGCAGGTGTTGCCACGTGCGCGCATGCGCTTGAGCACGTCCAGGCCGTTCATCTTCGGCAGGCCCAGGTCCAGGATGAGCAGATCGAATTCGTGGGACGCCAGCGCCGCGTCGGCCTCGGTGCCGCTGGCCACCTGGTCCACGGCATAGCCGGCGGCGCGCAGCGAGCGCAGCAGGCCGTCAGCCAGCACCTGGTCATCCTCGGCGATCAGAATCCGCATGGCTCGTCTCCTCAAGGCGCCGTTCGGCTTCTGATGGCCACCACGGCTGTTGACATCCGGGTGCGGTGCGGCAGGCCGTGCGGCCTGTGTTTCCCGGATTGCGTATCCCGGGTTGCGTTTCCCGGATTGCGTTTCCTGGCGACATTCTCTCGCCTGCAGGGGCGGACCAAAAGGCGTTTTCATCATCGTTTTCCTCAAGTCCGCAGCCCCGGCGGCGGGCGCAGGCCCCGGGCCCTCCCCCCAAGCGGGTCACCCCGAGGAGGGGGTGGTGGGCCGCCAAAACCACTGTACAGACATCCAGTTTCTGCGATACTGATTCCATTCGCAGGCCCCTGGCCAGCACCCGCCCCGCCACCCCAAGACACCCCCGAAAGACCAAGGAGCTCGCAATGGACGCACCCGTGAAGGCACTCAACACCGAAAAGGCCAAGGCCCTGCAGGCCGCCCTGGCGCAGATCGAGAAGCAGTTCGGCAAGGGCACCATCATGCGCCTGGGCGATGGCGAGGCCATCGCGGACATTCAGGTCGTCTCCACCGGCTCGCTGGGTCTGGACATCGCACTCGGCGTGGGCGGTCTGCCCCGCGGCCGCGTGATCGAGATCTACGGCCCGGAGTCCTCGGGCAAGACCACGCTGACGCTGCAGGTCATCTCCGAGATGCAGAAGCAGGCCGGCACCTGCGCCTTCATCGACGCCGAGCACGCCCTGGACGTGCAGTACGCCCAGAAACTGGGCGTCAACCTGCAGGAGCTGCTCATCTCCCAGCCCGACACCGGCGAGCAGGCGCTGGAGATCGTCGATGCCCTCGTGCGCTCCGGCTCGGTGGACCTCATCGTCATCGACTCCGTGGCCGCCCTCACGCCCAAGGCCGAACTGGAAGGCGAGATGGGGGATTCCCTGCCCGGCCTGCAGGCCCGCCTGATGAGCCAGGCGCTGCGCAAGCTCACCGCCACCATCAAGAAGACCAACTGCATGGTCATCTTCATCAACCAGATCCGCATGAAGATCGGTGTGATGTTCGGCAGCCCCGAAACCACCACGGGCGGCAACGCGCTGAAGTTCTACGCCTCGGTGCGCCTGGACATCCGGCGCACCGGCAGCATCAAGAAGGGCGAGGAAGTCATCGGCAGCGAGACCAAGGTCAAGGTCGTGAAGAACAAGGTCAGCCCGCCCTTCAAGACGGCGGAGTTCGACATCCTGTACGGTGAAGGCATCAGCCGCGAGGGCGAGATCATCGACATGGGCGTCAACGCCCGGGTGCTTGAGAAGTCCGGCGCCTGGTACGCCTACAACGGCGAGAAGATCGGCCAGGGCAAGGACAACGCACGCGAGTTCCTGCGCGAGAACCCCGAGCTGGCGGTGGAGGTGGAGAACAAGGTCCGCGCCGCCATGGGCATTCCGCTGCTGCCCGCAGGCGAGGCGGCCTGAGGCTGACGCCGCCGTGCCCGCGCCGCGTCCGCCCGCATCGCTGCGCCAACGCGCCCTGATGTGGCTGGCCCAGCGCGAGCACTCTCGCAAGGAGTTGCATGACAAGTTGCTGCGTTGGGTACGCGCTCTGGAAACCGCGCGCGGCTTGGCGCCACCAGACGCTGCGTCCAAGCCCAACGCCCAAGGGCCTGGAGCGCCAGACGCCCGGCAGATTCCCGAGCTGCTGGACGAACTGGAAGCCGCCGGCCATCTGTCGGACGCCCGCCTGATCGAATCGCGCATCCACGTGCGTGCGGCACGTTTCGGCAACCTGCGCATCGAGCGTGAACTCCAGCAGTTGGGCGTGGCGGCCGATGAGCCGGCCCGCGCCGCCCTGCGCGACAGCGAACTGCAGCGCGCGCAGGCTGTCTGGGCGCGCAAGTTCGGCCAGTTGCCCGCCAGTGCGGCAGAGCGCGGGCGGCAAATACGGTTCCTGGCGGCACGCGGCTTCAGTGCCGACACCGTCCGTGCCGTGCTCCGTGGCGCGGGGTGTGCAGAGGCTGAAGTGGAGGCCGACGGCGGCGACCAGCCCCTTCCAGCCCTTTGAGCGCGCTCAGGGCGCTCAGGGTGATGAGGGCGCTCAGGGCCCTTAGCGCGATTAGCGCGCTTGACGGATCACCGCCCCGGGGTAGGCCCAGAAGGCCAGCATCTTTGCTGCAGTGCAGCATGCTACATTGGCAGGCTGTCCACCCGGGTTGCCATGCCGATTCCGCCCCCTTCGCCGCAGCGCCTGCTCAAGCACCGGCGCACCCTCACCGTGGAGGTGTATGGCCGCGAGGATGGCCTGTGGGAGGTGGATGCGCTGCTCATCGACGTCAAGACGCGTGACGCGAAGATGGTTGACGGCGTGCGCCCGGCCGGCACCCCCATCCACCAGCTGCTGCTGCGCCTGGTGATCAACAGCCGCCTGGATATCCTGCAGGCCGGCTCCTCGTCGGACTGGGTGCCCTACCCCGGCCACTGCGGCGAACATGGCGACGCCTATGCCGGCCTGGCAGGGCTCAACCTGGCCCGCGGCTTCCGCAAGGCCGTGCTGGAGCGTTTGTCGGGCGTGCGCGGCTGCACCCACCTGACGGAGCTGGCCCAGGTGCTGCCTACCGCGGTGATTCAAGGGCTGGTGGGCGAGGCCATCAATACCCGGGGTGACCGCCCGGGCGACGCCCAGCCCTTCCAGTTGGACCGCTGCCATGCCCTGCGCACCGAAGGCGAGGTGGTACGCCTGCATTACCCGCGTTGGCACCGTCAGCCCGGTGCCAACAACAGCGCTGACAATGCCGCTGCAGCGTCGGCGCAAGCTGTGCCCTGACTTTTCATCCCTAAGAGCAAGTGCGAGGAGGCCCATGAAGATCCACGAATACCAAGGCAAGGAAGTGCTGCGCCAGGCCGGTGTGCCGGTGCCGCGCGGCATTCCGGCCTTCACGGTGCAGGAAGCCGTCGAGGCGGCACAGAAGCTTGGCGGCAGCGTCTGGGTCGTCAAGGCCCAGATCCACGCCGGCGGACGCGGCAAGGGCGGGGGCGTCAAGCTCGCCCGCTCCATCGATGAGGTCAAGACGCTGGCCGGGCAGATCCTGGGCATGCAGCTCAAGACGCACCAGACCGGCCCCGAGGGCCAGAAGGTGCGCCGCCTGCTCATCGAAGAGGGGGCCGACATCAAGAAGGAGTACTACGTCGCCGCGCTGACCGACCGCGCCACGCAGAAGGTAGCCGTCATGGCCAGCTCCGAGGGCGGCATGGACATCGAGGAAGTGGCCCACCACACGCCCGAGAAGATCATCAAGGTCTTCGTGGACCCGCTTGCAGGCATGACCGACGCGCAGGCCCAGCAACTGGCCGACGGCATCGGCGTGCCCGCAGCCAGCCAGGCCCAGGCCAAGGACGTGCTCGGCAAGCTCTACGCCTGCTACATGGCCACCGACGCCAGCCTGGCAGAGATCAACCCGCTGATCCTGGAAGGCAACGGCAACATCAAGGCGCTGGACGCGAAGTTCAACTTCGACTCCAACGCCCTGTTCCGTCACCCCGAGATCGTGGCCTACCGCGATCTGGACGAGGAAGACCCGGCGGAAGTGGAGGCCAGCAAGTTCGACCTTTCCTACATCAGCCTGGACGGCAACATCGGCTGCCTGGTCAACGGCGCCGGCCTGGCCATGGCCACCATGGACACCATCAAGCTGTTTGGCGGCGAGCCGGCCAATTTCCTGGACGTGGGCGGCGGTGCCACCGCCGAGAAGGTCACCGAGGCCTTCAAGATCATGCTGGCCAACCCCAAGGTCAAGGGCATCCTGGTCAACATCTTCGGCGGCATCATGCGCTGCGACACCATCGCCGAGGGCGTGATGGCCGCCTGCAAGGCCGTCAACCTGACGGTGCCGCTGGTGGTGCGCATGAAGGGCACGAACGAGGAGATCGGCAAGAAGATGCTGGCCGAGTCCGGCCTGCCCATCATCAGCGCCGACACCATGGCCGACGCCGCGACCAAGATTGTCGCGGCCGTGAAATAAGCGTCCGAGGGAACACCAGCATGAGCATCCTGATCAACAAGGACACACGGGTCATCACCCAGGGCATCACCGGCAAGACCGGGCAGTTCCACACCCGCATGTGCCGGGACTACGCCAACGGCCGCAACTGCTTCGTCGCTGGCGTCAACCCCAAGAAGGCAGGTGAGGACTTCGAGGGCATCCCCATCTACGCCAGCGTCAAGGAAGCCGCCGCCGCCACCGGCGCCACCGTCAGCGTGATCTACGTGCCGCCCGCGGGGGCCGCCGCGGCCATCTGGGAGGCGGTGGAAGCCGACCTGGACCTGGCGGTGTGCATCACCGAAGGCATTCCCATCAAGGACATGCTGGAAGTGCGCAACAGGATGTTGGCCAAGGAAGCCGCCGGCGGCAAGCGCACGCTGCTGCTGGGCCCCAACTGCCCGGGCACCATCACGCCCGAGGAAATCAAGATCGGCATCATGCCCGGCCACATCCACCGCAAGGGGCGCATCGGCGTGGTCAGCCGCTCGGGCACGCTGACCTATGAGGCCGTGGCGCAGCTCACCGAGATCGGCCTGGGCCAGTCCAGTGCCGTGGGCATCGGGGGCGACCCGATCAACGGCTTGAAGCACATCGACGTGATGCGCATGTTCAACGACGACCCCGAGACGGATGCCGTCATCATGATCGGTGAGATCGGCGGGCCTGACGAAGCCGAGGCTGCGCGCTGGTGCAAGGCGAACATGAACAAGCCGGTGGTCGGCTTCATCGCCGGCGTCACCGCACCTCCCGGCAAGCGCATGGGCCACGCCGGCGCGTTGATCTCCGGCGGTGCCGACACCGCTGACGCCAAGTTGGCCATCATGGAAGAGTGCGGCTTCAAGGTCACGCGCAACCCGTCGGAAATGGCCAAGCTGCTCAAGGCCATGCTCTGATCACGGCTGGCTGAGGGCCGGACCCCGGGTAGCCCGCCCGGTGCCTGAGAGCCGCCCCACACGGGGCGGCTCACGTTTTGGGGCGCTGGATGCTGCGAAGCTGGTTCCCAGGGCCATGCTTCACGGCGCCCAGATGCCCCGAGGACGAGAGGGGCTTTCATACCCGGCCCTTACACTGCCGCCCGCCAAAAACCTGGAGCCCGCTATGGATATGTTCATGACCCCCGAATTCTGGATTGCCGTGGGCCAGATCATCATGATCGACATCCTGCTGGGCGGTGACAACGCGGTGGTCATCGCGCTGGCCTGCCGCAAGCTGCCCCCCAAGCAACGGGCGCAAGGCATCATGTGGGGCACGGCCGGGGCCATCTTGCTGCGCGTGATCCTGATCTTCTTCGCGTTGCAACTGCTGGCCATTCCGTTCCTCAAACTGGTGGGTGCCGTGCTGCTGGTGTGGATCGGCGTCAAGCTGCTGCTGCCCGAGGACGGCGAAGGCCATGGCGACATTGCCGCCAGCGACAAGCTCTGGGCGGCGGTGAAGACCGTGATCGTGGCCGACCTGGTGATGAGCGTGGACAACGTCATCGCCATCGCCGGCGCGGCCGAGTCCGCCGGCGGCGACCACACCATGCCGCTGGTGATCTTCGGCCTGGTGGTCAGCATCCCCATCATCGTGTGGGGCAGCCAGCTCGTCATCAAGCTGATGGACCGCTTCCCGATGGTCATCACGGTCGGGGGCATGCTGTTGGGCTGGATTGCCGGCACCATGTCGGTGACCGACCCGGCCGTCCTGGGGTGGATGCCGCTGGAAGCCCCCGAGGCCGGCGCCGCGAACGCCAGGCCTGAAGTCATGGCGGCGGTGCGTTATGCCGCGGGCATTGCAGGGGCCCTGCTCGTGTTGGCCATCGGCAAGATGCTGGCGCGCCGGGTGCCCCCGCGCTCGCCGGCCTGAAGCCCCGCGCGGCCGCGGTGGCGTCTCCCGGTCATATCTCACGGCTACAGCCCGCAGGGCGCGCTGCAGCCTGCTGAAACAGCGGCACAATCCGGCCGCGTGACACTTCCGCTACCTAGCAGCCCTTGGACGCTTGCGGCCCTGCCATGACCCTGGAATTCGCCAGTGCCCTGGACGTGGGCCGCGCGCGGACCAACAACGAGGATTCGGTCGCCCTGGACGCTGGCGCGCAGGTCGCCGTGCTGGCTGACGGCATGGGCGGCTACAACGCCGGCGAGGTGGCCTCAGGCATGGCCACCTCCCTCGTGTGTTCGTCTCTGGTGCAGTGGTTGGGCGCCCACACCGCGCACACCGCGCGCGAACTCGCCCAGGCCATGGGCCGCTGCGTGGGGCACGCCAACCGCGCCATATTCGACGCCTCCAACGGCAACCCGCATTACAGCGGCATGGGCACCACCCTGGTGATGGTGGCCGTGGCCGGCGGCCACCTGGTGGTGGGCCATGTGGGCGATTCCCGGGTCTACCGCCTGCGCGGCGGGCAGTTGCAGCGCCTCACGCGGGACCATTCCCTGCTGCAGGAGCAACTGGACGCCGGCCTCATCACCCCCGCGCAGGCCGCCCGCTCCACCAACCGCAACCTGGTCACCCGCGCCCTGGGCGTGGAAGCCGAGGTGACGCTGGAGGCACGTGACCACAGCCTGCTACAGGACGACGTATTGCTGCTGTGCTCTGACGGCCTGACCGACATGGTCGACGACGAAGGCATCTGCGATCTGCTGTGCCACACTCACGCCTCGCTGCAGGATGCCTGCCAGGCGCTGGTGGGCGCAGCCAATGCAGCGGGTGGAAGGGATAACATTTCCGTGGTGCTGGTGCGCGCTGGAGGCGAGGCTGCTGCGCACGGCAAGAGGTAGGCTGAATGAACAAACTGGTGATTTCGCTGGATGGCGTGGTGGTGCGGGAGGCCACGCTCTCCAAGGAAAAGACGACCCTGGGCCGCCGGCCCTACAACGACCTCGTGATCGACAACCTGGCGGTCAGCGGTGAGCACGCCCTGTTCCATCTGCTGGGATCCGAGGTCTACATCGAGGACTTGAAGAGCACCAACGGCACCTACGTCAATGGCGCGGCCATCAAGCGGCACCGCCTGGCGCATGACGATGTCATCGAGGTGGGCAAGTACAAGATCAAGTTCCTGGGCGAGGGCCAAGCCCCTGCGCCCCAGGAAGACGAGGAAGAGAAGGACTGGGCCGGCTTCGTCACCGTGCCCGGCTCTGACCTGGGGCTGTTCAGCGCCCCCACTCCGCTGCAGACGCACGCCAGCATCCGCGTGCTCAACGGCGCCGCTGCGGGCCGCGAAGTGCAACTGACCAAGGACCGTACCACGCTAGGCACACCGGGCGTGCAGGTGGCGGCCATCGATAAGCGAGGCGGCAGCTTCGTGCTCACCCATGTGGAGGGCGCGCAGCGGCCGACCGTCAATGGCGCGCCCGTGGCGGGTGACGGCCTGTCCCTGCGCAACGGTGATGTCATCGAACTGGCGGGCACCCGCATGCAGTTCAGCAACACCTGATCGGCCAGGCGGGGCGGCGTCATGGCGGTGTCTGGAACTTCGGCCCACACCGCAGACCTGACGGTGCGGGTGCTGGGCTGCTCGGGCTCGATCGCCGAGGGCTGCCGTACCAGTTCGTTCCTGGTGGACGACACGGTGCTGTTCGACGCCGGCACAGGCGTGGGGGATCTGCCCCACGAAGACATCGCCCGCATCGACCATGTCTTTCTCACCCACAGCCACCTGGACCACGTGCTGGCGGTGGGGCTGCTGGCAGACACCGGCCTGCGCCTGCGCATGGCTGCGCGGCGCCCGCCCGTGCGGGTGTATGCCCTGCGCGAGACCTTGAAGGCGCTGCGCGAGCACATCTTCAACGGCGTGATTTGGCCGGATTTCACCGTCATCCCCAGTGCCGCGCAGCCCGCCCTGGCCTTCGTGGAGGTGAAGCTGGGCCAGTGCCTGGAGGTGGCCGGGCGCCACATCGAGGTGCTGCCTGCCGTCCACACCGTGCCGGCGGTGGGCTACGCCGTCAGCGCCGGTGCGGGCCAGCCCGCCTGGGTCTACACCGGCGACACTGGCCCCAACCCGGCGCTCTGGCAGCGCCTGGCGCAGATGAAGGTGCACACCCTGGTGATCGAAACCGCCTTCGGCGACGACGAACAGGCCCTGGCCCAGATCAGCCAGCACCTGTGCCCGTCTATGCTGGAGACCGAACTGAAGTCACTCCCGGAAGGGGAAGGCGCCGAGGTCCTCATCACCCACATCAAGCCCGGCGAGCTGGACGCCGTGATGCGCGAGATCGGCGCGCATGACAGCCAGCATCGCATCCGGGCGCTGGTGGCGGGGGAGTGCTTGACGATCAAGCCACAAGCCCAAAGCGTGTAGCGCATAGCTCACCCATGCCGCTTCCGCGAACGCCCCAGGAACTGGCCTTTCACGTCGACCGGCATGGGGTACTGGCTGTCCCCGCAGTGTTCTGGGTTGGGCTGTTGATCCTGTCGCGCCAGTGGGTGCTGCTCTTGCTGGTCGGACTGTCTTCCCGAAGGGATGGCGGGCAGTCTGCTGCGCTGGTGGCGGGTGCTTCCGTGCCGTGGCTGGCGCTGGCCGGCCAGACGCTGGCTTTGCTGGTGGCTGCCGCAGCGTTTTGCCGCATGCCCACTGGCGGGCGCTGGGCGCGATGGGTATGGCGGCATGCCCCCAAACTTTTGCTGGGCGTGGCCCTGCTCAACGCGCTGGCGCTGCTGCCCCTGCTCGGGCGGTGGCAAAGCTTTGCGCTGTGGCCCGATCTCTTCCTGGCGAGTTGCAGCCTGTTGGACGCGGCGGTGGTGGCCGCTGTCTTCACGGCGCCCTACTATCGGCAGATGTTCCAGGAGTTTCCCGCGCCCGCCCAACCTGGGCGGTGATCCGTCGTACGCGGCCCCGTCGCTCAGACCCCCATTCCAAATCGCCGCGCCGGCAGCATCCAGATGATCCGCATCTTCATCGGCTTTGATCCCCGAGAAACGGTCGCCTGGCATGTCCTGTGTCACAGCATCCTGGCCCGAAGCTCGCGCCCGGTGTCCTTCGTCCCCTTGGCGCTGGAGCACCTGCGCGAATGTTTCTGGCGCGAACGTGACCCGCTGCAAAGCACCGATTTCAGCTTCACCCGCTTCCTGGTGCCGCACCTCAGCGGCTTTGAGGGGTGGAGCCTGTTCATGGACTGCGACATGCTGGTGAGGGCAGATATCGCCGAACTGTGGGATATGCGCGATGAGCGTTACGCTGTCATGTGCGTCAAGCACGACCACAAGCCGCAGGAGACCGTCAAATTCCTGGGTGCGCCACAAACAGCCTACGGCAAGAAGAACTGGAGCAGCGTCATGCTGTTCAATAACGCCCGCTGCCAATCTCTGAGCCCTGGCTACGTCAACACCGCCAGCGGCCTGGAACTGCACCAGTTCAAGTGGGTGGGGAGCGATGACGCCATCGGCGAGTTGCCCAAGACCTGGAACCATTTGGTCGGCCACGACGCCCTCGACCCGGGCGCGAAGAACGTGCACTACACGGTGGGTGGGCCCTATTTCAAAGAGTACCAAGCATGCGAGCATGCCGATGAGTGGCATGCGCAGCGTGTGGCACTTCTTCGGGCTGATCAGCGCCACGGTTGAGAGTTGCGATGCAGGCAGAAGCAGGCCGTCAACTCACGATCCACTGGGTGGTGCAAGGCGTTGCTGGCTCAGACGCGAAGGGCTACACGTCTGATCTGGCCACCAACCGTTATCGGGCCATCATCCCCGCGCGGGAACTGCGGTCGCGTGGCCATCAGGTGCACTTCATCTCCGCCCACGACTGGCAATGGGACATTGCCAACCCACCGGATGTCGTGGTGCTTGGCAAGTTGTTGATATCCCAGGATTCGAGTGAATTTCTCAGGCTGAGCCAGCGTGTGCTTGCGCAGGCGAACCGTGCGTTGGCGCAGGGGGTGGCGGTTATCGCTGACTTCAATGATGAACACTTCGACCACCCGGTGCTCGGTCATCACTGGCGCTCGGCAGCAGCGCTGGCCACCTTGTGTACGGCCGGTTCCAACAGCATGGCCAGTGCCGTCGCCCGCCATGCCCGTGGCCCCGTGGTTGTGGTGGGGGACCCGATTGCTTCGCCCGCGTGTGAGCCACGGGTCTTTCGCCGTGTGTCGGGGGTGTCACGGTTGTTGTCCCGCCTCCTCCCCACTTTCGGCCCGCCCAGACTCAAGCTGGTCTGGTATGGTCACCCCAGCAACTGGCCCGCCATGGAGCATTGGGCGCGCGATCTTGAGGCCTTGTCCAAGGAACAGCCCTTCTTGCTTTGGGTGGTGACCGAGTCATCTCACAAGATCCAGGCCTGGGTAGACGCGTTCAACCGCAAGAACGCACCTGCCGCGTTGGCTGAGTGGGTGCAATGGGATGAAGAAACCCAATGGAGTTACGTGCGCGATGCCGACGCTGTGCTCCTGCCCTCCGACCCTGCCGACCCCAGGCTTGCGGTCAAGAGCAGCAATCGGCTGACCGACGCCCTGAATGCTGGCCGCTACGTGGTGGCATCGGCGGTGCCGTCCTACCGACCGTTCGACGCCTATTGTTCTTTGACCGATGAGCCTGTGAAGGCGCTGCAATGGATGATCCACAACCCGGAGGCTGCTCTTGGGAAGATTGTGGGAGGAAAACAGCTTGCACGGGAGCTTGCATCAGGCGAAGCAGTGGCCCAGAAATGGGCGCAAGTTGCAGTCCAAGCTAACAAAACTGCTGGTGATCAAACGGCTGGCCAGCCTTTGCGAATTGCGGGCGATCATCTGCGGCCTGCCGGACCAGAACCTCACCTAATGACGATTGAAGACAAGAATCCGCCCATTACTGAAGGCGTCACAACCCATGGCCTAGGGCTGCAGCCGAAATACTCTGACACGTTACCGCCGATGCCGCCTACGCTCCTGGACTTGCACATTGGCAAGGCGGGAAAGGTTTCGGACAAGTGGGAGGCGTACTTCCATGCCTACGAGCGCCTGTTCAGTCCTTTGCGCGATCAGGCAGTGAACCTGCTCGAAATTGGCGTGCAAAACGGGGGGTCCCTTGAGGTCTGGGCACAATACTTTACGAACGCAGCGCAAATCATCGGATGCGATGTCGATCCCAAGTGTGCCGACTTGCAATACGTCGATCCACGCATAGAGATCGTCATCGGTGACGCAACAACCAAGCGCACTCGTATGCAGGTAATGGATATTTGCGATTCGTTCGATATCATCATTGATGATGGCTCGCACCTTTCAAGCGATATCGTGAGTGCTTTCCTGAGCTACTTTCCCCTGCTCAAGCCTGGTGGTTTATATGTAGTCGAGGACACACACGCGTTATATCGGCCCGTGCCTGGGGGCGGCGTGTTGTCGGGGACTTCGGCCCAGCAGTTTTTCAAGCTGTGCGCTGAGCTCATAAACCTTGAACATTGGGAAGGGCAGTTGCCGACCGAAACCTTGATGTCGACATTCATTCCTCGTCGTGACGAATTTCCTACCTGGCTAAAGCAGGGTGATATCGAGAGTGTCGAGTTTCGTAACTCGATGGTTTCTATTCGAAAGGCTGTAAGGGGAGCAGCGCTAGGGCGCCGCATCATTGCAGGCGCAGAGGCGCTTGTTCATCCTGCCGTCTTGCGGCACCAAGCTTCATCGCTACGCCGTGCCGTTGGCATCGAGACCGGGCAGTTTGCTCCACGCGTGTCGACGAGCAGCGAGCCAGATGACCATGGCGCGGTGGCTAGGTTGCAAGCAAGAGCTGCCGCACGCTTGAACCTTGGTTGCGGCGACAAGATCTTGCCCGGATACATCAATGTGGACGTGGCGGCATCGCGGTCCGGCAGCCAACCCGATGTGATATGCGACCTTCGTGACCTCTCAGTTTTGGGCGCAGATTATGCCGACGAGGTACTGGCCGTCCACGTGGTTGAGCACTTTTGGCGCTGGGAGGTTGAAGACATCCTGCGGGGCTGGGTGCGAGTGCTCAAACCAGGCGGTCGGATGATCCTGGAGTGCCCAAATCTCATCAGTGCCTGCGAGGAATTCCTGAAGGATCCGGTTTCCCGCTGCCGGCCCTCGCAAGACGGACAGCGAACCATGTGGGTGTTCTACGGCGACCCGTCTTGGCAGGACCCTTTGATGGTCCATCGCTGGGCCTATACGCCTGACAGTCTGTCGGAGTTGCTAGAAGCCGTAGGGCTGGTTGACATTCGCCAAGAGCCGGCGCAATTCAAACTGCGAGAGCCGCGCGATATGCGCGTTACGGGGCGGAAAGCAGCGGACCATGAGGAATAGGGAGTGTTGTAGTGGGCGACCGTAACCAGTATATTTTTCTGTCGCGCCATGTCCCATCAGTTGACCTGATTAGAAACGTGCTTCAGCATGCCCGCCTCTGATCACTTTTCTTGATTAGAAACCTGCTTCAGCAGGCTCGTCCAGTGAGCCACTGAGACCGTAACCTGAGCTCTCCTGACGAAGGAGAGTCCTGATGTCCAGCCACCAGATCCAGTTTCAGTACGGCATGTCGATCCCTGAGTTTCTGAGCCATTTCGGCACCGAAGCGCAATGCGCCGAGGCGCTCAAGCGCTCGCGTTGGCCGCAGGGGTTTCGCTGTCCGCAGTGCTCCAGCACGCAGCACTATCTTGTGACGCAGGGCGCCCGCAAGCTCTACCAGTGCGGCGGCTGCCGCCTTCAGACCTCGCTGACCGCTGGCACCTTGATGGAGCACACCAAGCTGCCGT
>Ga0315907_10000455_pt1 | contig 59265 bp, 47 predicted proteins | sample LakEriMetagenome_3_FD_203525 | JGI IMG/M metagenome (GOLD analysis project Ga0315907, IMG submission 203525) | Freshwater fungal communities from buoy surface, Lake Erie, Ohio, United States - Buoy 12 MA123 | ecosystem: Environmental > Aquatic > Freshwater > Lake > Lake biofilm | place: USA... | reverse complement strand
TTAATGCTGTTCCTGTTCCGCCTGATCCTGTATAATAATTACCTACCGTTAAAGCTGGTAATACATAACTATCACATGCTGTCACATTAATTGGTGCATCTGCTGTTGGTGTTGTATTAATCGTTACAACAAAACTATTTTCATCTGTACAGTTTGGTGTTGTCCCTGTCTGTGCATAAACATAAATTGTTTGAGTACTTGTGATTGATGCTCCTGCTGTTAATGCTGTTCCTGTTCCGCCTATCCCTGTATAATAATTACCTACCGTTAAAGATGGCAATACATAACTATCACATGCTGTTACATTTATTGGTGCATCTGCTGTTGGAGTTGTATTGATCGTTACTACAAAACTATTTTCATCAGTACAGTTTGGTGTTGTTCCTGTCTGTGCATAAACATAAATTGTTTGAGTACTTGTGATTGATGCTCCTGCTGTTAATGCTGTTCCTGTTCCGCCTGATCCTGTATAATAATTACCTACCGTTAAAGATGGCAATACATAACTATCACATGATGTTACATTTATTGGTGCATCTGCTGTTGGAGTTGTATTAATCGTTACAACAAAACTATTTTCATCTGTACAGTTTGGTGTTGTCCCTGTCTGTGCATAAACATAAATTGTTTGAGTACTTGTGATTGATGCTCCTGCTGTTAATGCTGTTCCTGTTCCGCCTATCCCTGTATAATAATTACCTACTGTTAAAGATGGCAATACATAACTATCACATGCTGTCACATTAATTGGCGCATCTGCTGTTGGTGTTGTATTAATCGTTACAACAAAACTATTTTCATCTGTACAGTTTGGTGTTGTTCCTGTTTCTGCATAAACATAAATTGTTTGAGTACTTGTGATTGATGCTCCTGCTGTTAATGCTGTTCCAGTTCCTGCTGATCCTGTATAATAATTACCTACCGTTAAAGATGGCAATACATAACTATCACATGATGTTACATTTATTGGTGCATCGGCTGTTGGTGTTGTATTAATCGTTACTACAAAACTATTTTCATCTGTACAGTTTGGTGTTGTCCCTGTCTGTGCATAAACATAAATTGTTTGAGTACTTGTGATTGATGCTCCTGCTGTTAATGCTGTTCCTGTTCCGCCTGATCCTGTATAATAATTACCTACCGTTAAAGATGGCAATACATAACTATCACATGCTGTTACATTTATTGGTGCATCTGCTGTTGGTGTTGTATTAATCGTTACTACAAAACTATTTTCATCTGTACAGTTTGGTGTTGTGCCGGTCTGTGCATAAACATAAATTGTTTGAGTACTTGTGATTGATGCTCCTGCAGTTAATGCTGTTCCTGTTCCGCCTGATCCTGTAAAATAATTACCTACCGTTAAAGATGGCAATACATAACTATCACATGCTGTCACATTTATTGGTGCATCGGCTATTGGAGTTGTATTAATCGTTAACACAAAACTCTCTTCATCTGAACAAGTTCCATTATTATCATATATCCAAACAGTTTGTGAAGTTGTAATTGAAGCCCCATTCGCTATCAATACCCCTGAACTAGCCTGAGAAGCTGTATAATAATTGGCATTACTTGTTAAAAATGAGCCTGTAATTGCTGGTAGAGTATACGAATCACATCTTGTAATTGAACCTGGATTTGTAATATTTGGTGGATTTAATACTGTAATCAAATATGTTTGAATACATCCATTTGTATTAGTATAAGTAATTGTTGTTGTTCCTGCTGAAATACCTGAAACTAAACCAGTAGATGAAATAGTTGCAACACTTGTATTAGAAGATACCCAAGGACTAGAGACAGCTGCAGTTGCTGAACCGATTAATTGTGAAGTTGAACCTATACAAATTGTTGAAGTTCCTGAAATAGTTGGATTTGGATTCACTGTAAATAATGCAGTAGTTGTACAACCATTAATATCTGTATATGTAATTGTTGATGAGCCACTAGTTAACCCAGAAACAAGTCCTGAAGTATTAACCGAAGCAACAGCTGGATTTGATGATGTCCATGGATTTGATAAACTAGGAGAATTAGTTGCTGAAAGTGAAGATGTACCTCCTATACATGAATTCAAATTACCAGAAATTACAGGTAATGGATTAACATTTACTGATTGAGTTATTACTGTTTGACAATTTGTTACCGAAGTTATTACACATTGATAAGTTGTATTTACAGTTGGAGATACCGTTAAAGTCTGTGCTGTTCCTAAAACCGGTGTCGGGCTACCTTGAACAGTCCATGAATATTGAGCTCCACCTGAAGGTGCAGTTAAAGTTGTATTAGTTCCTGCACATATTGCTGTTGGCCCTGCAATTGCCATTGGGTTACAAGTAGCATCAATATAAGCATAACCATAGTGTCCACTAAGTGTACAATCACCAGTAGTAAAACGAATAGTAATACAAGAGCCTATATAGGGTGTTAAATCAATAAATACTGGAGTCCATGTTTTATAATAAACAATTGTGCTTGGAATGTTCACAAATCCTGGTGCAGTTGCTGATGCAACAACTAAGTAATCACCACATGTTAATGAGTGTCCATCACAGTCTAAAACATCAACTCTAAAAACGGGCTGTTCAAATGGACTATGACCATTATCTTGAAAGACAACAGCATAATAATAAGTAAATAAAGCATTTGCAGAAGTAACACTAAAACGTTGTTCGATAGACGCACCTTTTGCTCCTGTGCCAGTTCCATCACCTAACCTTAAAGAATTCGGTCCTAAACCAGGACACACCCTTGGTAATGCCGCTCCAACTACTGGATCATTTCCTGCAGTTGTTATTTGATGCTGAGTAGCAGAAGCTGTAAAACTTGTAGGAGTATATACAGGATATGGGGCAGTTGCAATTCCATCATCTACAACACCATGGGTTGCAGTCCAACCACTTGTTGTTCCGTTTTCAAATCCAATATTGGTACAAGTTGGTTGAATTGGTGTTAGATAAGTTGTTATATCATAATCAAAACCATTTGGAGTTGGCCAATTGTCTATCATAATATAATAACAATGTGATGCTACAACTGGGTAAGAAATTCTTAAAGACCCATCTACTGTTAAATCACCAGGTGATGTTATAGCATCAATTAATATCCCTCCAGCTCCTGGAACACCTTCCCAAATAGAAATTGAAGGACTTACACCACCGCTAGTAGTTGTATAAAAAATATTTGTTGTAACACTTCCTGAAGTTGAAGCGCAAAAATAATATAACCAATCTGGTCCTGTTGTATAAGCAGAAACATATCCCGATGGATTATTATAGTCATTCGCTCTACCGGACGTTGTTCCATTTGCAGAAAAAGGAAGAGTTATTGGTGAACCAGAAGCAGCTGCTGCATTATCACCACCTTGAGAAAGAACAATATTAGAGATTGAACAAACAAAAACTAATATAAATAAAAATAGATTTTTCATTTTATCAATTTAAGTTAGATTATTTCTTGTTTATTGTAGGATCACTTCCTTCTAAAAGATAAAGATGTTGTGTGTAATTTACTAATCCTTTTATAGAATTATAATCCATACTTTCAACAACATCTATAGAAATAATTTTGGTAGAAAGATCTATTGTAGCATTACAAATTCCTTTTTTATTAAGAATGTACTCAATAGCTTTCGCTGAAGTTTCATTTGTAACATTTCCTTTTAATTCAAATGTAAATGATTTAGAACACGACACTGAGTCACTAAAAACATTTTGAATCCTAAAAAAGATTTTTTTTTCAGTTTTAATATTGTTTGACAAACCAAAGAGTGTTACAAACAACATAATAGTTATTGCAAATAATTTCATAGCCTTTAATTTTTTAAATACTTACGTATCTAAAATTAGTTGTAGTAATAACAAATAAAAATGTTGTTGTAGTTACAGCTTATGTAATAGTTTTGCATTTCAAATATAAATAATTAAAATAAATTTCTTAAAATATTGATATTAATTTTAAAATTTAAACAGAAAATATAATAAATATGCCATTTTAAATTTATTTTAACCTTCCAATCCTTATCAAACCTATGCTTAACCGATTAAGTTATTCTATAAGACTGATGGAATATAACAAGGATAGCCTTAGACAAATGATAAAATCTGTCTTTTTGAATTTTTGAAAAAAATATTCCTCAAAACATATCTAATATTATAATAATAAGATAATTAAAAGTTTTAATAATAAGAATCCAATAGTTTGTTTTTTTAAAAAAAAATTAGACGAAATAATTAAAAAGGTTCATCTATATTTGAATACTAAAACGATTTTGTATTAAAACAAATGAAAAATTACTACAACTACTTCATGGCAAAACCATGTACATTTAGAATTCAAAAATTGAAATCTATCGCATTCTATATTTTCCTATTTATAAAAACAACAAACATTTTTGCTTGTACTGGAGGAACATCGAATGGTTCACTTTCACTCACAAGTTCATATCAAACAAGAAGTGTGAAAAATGGAGAGTACTACACTTTCAATGTAACAGCCTGTAATACCTACTTTTTTACATTTTGTGACAATGGTGGTAGCGCAAGTTGGGATACAGAATTAACATTGTTAGATGATACTGGTACAAGTCAACTTTCATATTCGGATGATGCCTGTGGAACACAATCTTCAATCACATGGACAGCAAGTTATACAGGAACTGCAAGAATATTAATCTCACAGTACTCATGTAATCATGATCAATTAAATAGTGCAACATTAGCTTTTAAATTAACCACAAAAACAGGATCTTATTGCATAACAGATAATGCAAGTAATTTAACAGTTGGCGGAAAATCATGTATACAATTAACACCAGAAGTTAACGATAATAAAGGCTGTGCTTGGAATGATACAAAAGTAAATTTCAACAATGATTTTTCTGTTACTATGGATTTCTATTTTGGAAATAATATTAATGGTGCTGATGGATCAACTATCGTTTTTCAACCAAACTCACCAACTGTATGTGGAACGACAGGAGGAGAATTAGGAACTGGTGGACTTGCAAATGCTGTTGTCGTTGAATTTGATACCTATGACAATGATTTTCCAACACATGCGGTTGATATATCACCAGATCATATTGCTATTGACACAGATGGCAGTTTATTGAACTCAACACATGCTGCAGGACCAATAGCTGCTTTAGCTAGCAATGCAAGTATTGATGATGGTTTAACACATACTGTTGAAATAAGTTGGACAAAAGCAACAAATACAATGTCAGTTTACTTTGATGGAAATTTGAGATTATCATTGTCAGAGGATTTTATAACTACAAAGTTTGGTGGTAACAATTTAGTTTATTGGGGTGCAACAGCATCAACAGGTGGATTAAATAATCAGCAATACTTTTGCCCTTCCGCGCCTGTTGTATTACCTACTCAACTAATATCATTTAAAACAGAGTGTGTAAATCATAATAAAGTGTTTTATTGGGATATTACGCATGAAGAAAACATTGATTATTATCTTCTAGAGAAAACAACTGATGGACAATCTTACCAATTAATTGATGAAGTGGAATCAACAGAAAGTTCAACAGTTAAAACATATAGTATTATTGATAATACAAGTAATGAAACAACCTATTATCGTTTGAAAATGATAGATAAAAATGGAAATTTTACTTCCACAAACTTAATTAGTGGTGCAGCATGTAAAAATAGCAATGAAAACTTAATCGATTACTATTCATTAAATAATCAACAATTGACAATTAAAAATACGGGTGAAGAATTGAGTTATAAACTTATTTCAACTACTGGGCAATTGATTTTAGAAAAAAATATTGGTGAAAACACAAAAGAATCAATCGCTATTCCAAGTTTAAATGAAGGCATTTATTTTCTTCAATTCACTAATAAATCAGGGAATTTAACAGAAAATAAACGCGTTTTCCATAGTATCAATTAGAACCTCTTTCAATAAAAGAACATCCTAACATTAAATGTTTTCCTGGACGTTCCATTTCTTTTAAACGTTCTAACATTCTTAAAGACGTTTCATGACCAATCAATTCGATTGGTTGATGTAATGCAGAAATTGGAGGTGTCAAATAAGAAAAAACTTCACTGTCATCAAATGAGATAATACGAGCTTGTTTTGGTATTGCAATATCCAATTGTTTCAATGACATTAATGTTCTTAAAGCAACTTTATTGTTCAATGGAATAAATGAATCAACACCTTTCTTAAGTAAATCGTTAATAGTAGAATTGATTTCAATTTCATCAGTTGATAAATTCTTAATGAAATATTCAATTTTATTATCATTACAAGCTTTAACTATACCTTCTATTCTTTGTTGAATTGTAACAATTGAAGTTGAATGCTGCGTCAAAATTGCTAATTTCTTAGGTTTCTTAGAAAACAAATTCACTAATTTTTCAGCTTCTTTGAAATTATTAATTCCAACAAAATCTGCTTCTCCATCTCCTGGTCTATCCGTAAAAACAACTGGTATATGCGTACTTCTTAAAATAGGAATTAAATTTTCTATTGAGTTACATGGAGAAACGATCATTCCATCTATTGAACGTTGAATCAATTCATTCATTAATGATTGTTCAACTTCAATATTATCATTAGAACTAACGATTAATACATTGTAACCATTTTCATATAATTTTTCCTGAATTGACTTACATAATTCAGCATAGAATGCATTTGAGATATCCGCAACAACTAATCCGATTGTTTTAGTTTTACCTTGACGTAAACTTTTGGCGAAAAAATTCGGAACATAAGACATTTCTTTTGCCTTTTTGTGAATTTTTTCTTGCATACCTTTACTAATATGGTACTCATCTCCTTTACCATTTAAAACAAATGATACTGTTGCTTTTGATACACCTAAACTTGTTGCCAAGTCAGCTAAAGAAGTTTTTTTCTCTCTCATAGTAGTAGTTTAATTTAGCAAATATATAATTACTTAGGTAATAATGATACTATACGTTTGTATTCGTCTTTATTTTCAGAAGTCCCTGTACAACCCAAAACTAATTTAGAATTTTGAAAATGCTCAATTCTATTTTCAGGATTAGGATGCGTACTTAAAAACTCTGGTTGTTTCGCTCCAGCTGCTTGTTGTTCTATCTTCTGAAAAAAACCAGCTGCACCTGCTGCATTATATTTTGTAGGACATAAATAAATAACTGAACGTTCATCAGCTTCTGTTTCATGTTTTCTAGAAAATTTCAATCCAATTAAAGCACTTGTAATTTGTTGAATAGCCGCTCTATTCCCTAACAATACCTGCTCAACTACTTGTACACCAAACATCGTCGTCATTTGTCTTGTTGAATGGCGCATATCCGCATGCCCTATTTCATGTCCTAAAACTCCAGCTAATTGATCTTCGGAATCTAAAAACTTCATTATTCCAGTATAAACATAAATATAACCACCAGGTGTACAGAATGCATTCAAAGTGTTATCATCATGAATAATTCTCAATCTCCATTGAAATTTATCTTTTAAATCTACTTTACCTGAATTTAAAATATTGTCTCTTACACTATATAAATACTTATAAACTTCCTTATATTTTAAAGAGTCTAATACTGGATATTTAGTAGGATCACCATCAATTTCATTAGCAACTTGTAAACCTAAATCTCTATCTTGTTGTATTGTGAAAAGGTTTAAACCGCGTTTCGTCTTTTTACTAGAAGTTCCGCAAGCAAATACAAAAAAGAAAATTGCACTAATACCAAAAAAATACTTAATCGAATTCATAAATTAATTGGGATAAAAAAATGTAACTAAAAATGTAACAAGTGTACTTATTGAATAACCTAAAATCATTTCAATGGGCTGGTGTTTTTGTAAATAAATTCTAGAAGAAATTACTAGTCCAGAAACCAAAACAGAAACAATTATAATCCAAAATTCATATGCAACTTGTCCTAAACAGAAAGCAAAAATGAAGCCAGTTAATATACCAACTCCAGCTGCATGTAAACTGATTTTACGAAATTGATTTACATATACCATTATTCCTAAAACAACTGAACCGCTCAATGGTAAAGCAAAAAAATATTTAGGCAAAATACCGCTTCCAACTTTAAACATTAGAATTAAATACAGTAAAATTCCATAAATCAAAGTAATAATTAAAGGTAGATTTCGCTCTTTTCTCCCATCCATTTCTAACGTAGAAATCATGTTTTTTTTATGTAAAATCATAAACGAAAATCCAGGAGCAGCGACCCCAAAAATGAAAAATGCAATTAATATTGCCCATTTCAATTGAATAGGATACATGAATAACTGCAATGAATTTGGGTTAGAATCAAATTGAAAGGCAGGAACAAACAAAATAAGCAACAAAGCATAAATAGGCATCAATAATGGCATGAAAACCCAAGTGATGGCTGTGAAGAAAAATTTCATTATAATTCTTTTCTTAATCTAGCAACAGGAATATTCAATTGTTCTCTATATTTCGCAACTGTTCTCCTTGCAATATTATAGCCTTTTTCTTTTAATAATTCCGTTAATTTTTCATCTGTTAACGGTTTATGTTTTTCCTCAGCTTCAATAGCTTCAGATAATATTTTCTTTACTTCACGTGTTGAAACTTCTTCACCTGAATCAGTTGATAACGATTCTGAAAAGAAATATTTTAACGCAAATGTTCCATGTGGTGTTTGTACGTATTTACTATTCGCTACACGTGAAACCGTAGAAATATCTAATCCAACAACTTCAGCTATATCTTTTAGAATCATTGGCTTTAAAGAAGTTTCGTCTCCAGTCAAAAAGTAATCAAATTGATACATCATAATGGTATGCATCGTAGAAAGCAATGTATTTTGACGTTGTTTAATCGCATCGATAAACCATTTTGCTCCATCTAATTTTTGCTTCACAAACATAACTGCTTCCTTATCTGACTTAGACGTTTTCGCCCCTTCAGAATACGTTCGCAACATCATTTCGTAATCTTTGTTCACCTTTAATTCTGGTGCATTACGACCATTTAATGTTAATTCCAATTTACCATCCGTTTCATAAATCACAAAATCTGGAATAATTTGCTGAAAGTTTTTCGTGCTTTCTTTCATCGAACCTCCCGGTTTTGGATTCAAACGAACGATTTCATCGATTGCTTCTTTTAAATCTTCATCCGAAATTTCTAATTTCTTTTGAATCTTATCGTAATGTTTTTTAATGAATTCTTCGAAATGATCTTCAACAATTTTCTTTGCTGTAAAACGAGTGATATCCCCATCGTGATTGCGTTGTAATTGCAATAACAAACATTCTCTCAAATCTCTCGCTCCAATTCCTGCTGGATCTAATTCCTGAACCAATGTTAATACAACTTCAACTTCTTGTTCCGTAACAATAATGTTTGCAGAAAAAGCTAAATCATCAACAATTGCTTCAATTTCTCTATTTAAATATCCCGATTCATCCAAATTACCAATAATCGTATCGGCAATCATGAATTGATCGTCAGTTAAATCCAATAAGTGTAATTGCTCTGTTAAACTCTGCTGAAACGATTGTTCTCCCGATAAAGGAATAACTCGCTCTTCATCGTCTTTACTTGTATTATTGGTTTGCGTTTTGTAATCAGCTGAATCCTCATCAAAGTAATCTGAAATATCAAAATCTTCATTTTCATTATCAGAATCATCAAAATCTTGATCGTCATCTATATCATCATCATACTCATCATCCGAACCTTCTTCTAAAGCAGGATTCTCTTCAATTTCTTGTTTGATTCGTTGATCTAATTCCATAGTCGGCACTTGCAACAATTTCATCAATTGAATTTGCTGCGGCGATAAACGTTGTTCTAGTTTTTGAGCTAAATATTGTTTTAATGCCATACTCTTTAATTTTGAATTTTAAATGATGAATTTTGAATTGAAATCAAAAATTAAAACTCTGCATTTTGAGGAGTTCTTGGGAAAGGTATCACATCGCGAATATTTGTCATACCTGTAACGAACATTACCATTCTTTCAAAACCTAAACCAAAACCTGCGTGAGGAACAGAACCGAATTTACGCGTATCCATGTACCACCACAATTCTTCTTCATGAATATTGAAATCAGCACATTTTTTCTTTAAGACGTCTAAACGCTCTTCACGTTGTGAACCTCCTACTATTTCTCCAATTCCTGGGAATAAAACATCCATTGCTGCTACCGTTTTTCCATCATCATTTTGACGCATATAAAACGCTTTGAAAGCTGCTGGATAATCCGTTAAAATAACAGGACATTTATATTCTTTCTCTACTAAGTAACGTTCGTGCTCTGATTGTAAATCTGTTCCCCACTCTACTTCGTATTGGAATTTTTTCTTTTTATAATGATTTGAATTACGTAAAACTTCAATAGCCTCCGTATACGTCATTCGTTTGAAATCATTGTTTACAACAAACTCTAAACGCTCTATTAAACCTAATTCATTACGCTCATTTTGAGGTTTTTGAGATTGTTCTTGTGAATCTCTATCGTGTAAGAATTTTAAATCGTCTTTACAATTTTCTAATACATATTTACAAATGTGCTTTAAAAACTCTTCTGTCAAGTTCATGTTATCATTCAAGTCATTGAAAGCAACTTCTGGTTCAATCATCCAGAATTCAGCTAAGTGTCTTGAAGTGTTAGAGTTTTCTGCTCTAAACGTTGGACCAAATGTATAAACTTGTCCTAAAGCCAATGCAGCTAATTCCGCTTCTAATTGACCTGAAACAGTTAAGTTTACAGCTTTTCCAAAGAAATCTTCTTTGTAATTAACTGTACCATCCTCATTCAATGGTGGATTTTGAGGGTCTAAGTTTGTAACTCGAAACATTTCTCCTGCACCTTCTGCATCAGATCCAGTGATGATTGGTGTATGTAAATAGAAAAACCCTCTATCGTTGAAAAAACTATGAATCGCAAATGAAACAGCGTGACGAATTCTGAAAACAGCTCCAAATGTATTCGTTCTAAAACGTAAATGAGCTTGCTCTCTTAAGTAATCTAAACTGTGTTTTTTTGGTTGCATAACCGTTTTTTGAACATCATCAGGATTTGCTTCACCTATGATTTCCAATTCTTTTACTTGTAATTCAAAAGCCTGACCTGAACCTTGAGATTCTACCAACGTTCCTAAAAGACTAACTGCAGAAGCTGTTGTGATTTTTTTTAAGATTTGCTCATCAAAATTTTCAAACTCAACTACTGCTTGCAAGGTATTAATAGTTGAACCATCCGTTAATTGTATAAAACGATTACTTCTAAAAGAACGAACCCATCCTTTTACTAAAATCTCTTTCCCAATCTCTGGTTTTTCGAAAATACTTGCAATTTTTACTCTTTTCATTTTGAATTTTTTATTGAAAAAGTAAAAATAAACAAATAATGCTCATTTTCAATAGTGCCTTCTTAAGAATTTTAGCAATTTGTCTTTTTAATAACCATCAAGATCTATCTGGCGCATCACAGCAAAGAATTTTAGAACCCTTTCACCAATACCAGGAACCTCTATATGAATTAAATAAACTCCACTTGAAGCCATAATCATTGCCTCATTATTCATATCCCAATCAAGATAGGTCATTGCATTGTCTTTTTTGAAAGTCTTGATTAATTTTCCACTTGTTGTAAATATTTTAATCGTACATTTTTGAGGTAAATTGGTAATTTTAATTCGTCCCTCCACTTTATTCCTTTCGTATTCAGAATAAGCTAAATATGGATTTGGAACTACATTAATCAATTTCAATGCTTCTGCCATAGCAGCATCGTCATTAGTCAACGTACTAATTCCACTCATATTCCATGAATACATCGGTCGACCATTATTTAATCCATTCGCCATGAAGTTTTTATATTCTTTTTGGACACGAAGTTTAATCTTAACATCCGTTGATAATAATCGCTGGTTTTGAGTTAAAATTGGATTCATTACCCAAGTTAAACTATTGTACAATATACGCTTATCACTTCCACTATTCGAAGATTCAATTGAAGTCATCAAATTATAAATCTCATTGGAATTTTCATTGTATGCACCAATATCTGAACCTCCAATAATTCCATTGATTGTCGCTTGTTTATAATTAAAAATATAAACAGCATGTTGACCTCCAAAAATAGGATTTCCATTGTTGTCAATTGCATTAGAAGTTGGATTCCAAATCATATCTGAACCATTGTCGTTGGCTAAAAAAGAATTTTCTCCAAACGCTATATATAATCTTGCTCCTGAAACGACATCAATAGCATAACCTGGAAACCAACCCATTCCTGTTCCAGAATTATCAGGTTGTCCATTTTTATTCACACTTTGACTTTTTCTCAGGCCTCCAGCAATTGCACCTCCAACAGTTAAATTCGGATCTCTACCTAATTCAAAAACCGGACAACGAGTCCATTTAGATTTATCATTCGTAAATACCAAATCTATATTTGGAAGAAAACTTATTGATGCATTATTTCTAGATGTACTTGGTGAAGGAATATTTGCTGTACCTAAAGGCATATTATAATAAGATAATGGCATATAATCACATTGATATCCAACTAAACGATGAGGAGCAATACCTCCATTTAATATTTTTGTATATAACTTTAATGGATCTTTATTTACCTCATCTTTGTAACAACTAGGGTTTAAGAACTTCAAACCCTCATTATTATCAGCTATTGGGGCATCGTATGCACCTGAACGAATCCAGTTTGTTGGATAAAAAGCATCATTATCTTGAATAAAGGATAACCATCGTAATGAGGAGTCTTCAAAAGCAATTGAAGAATTTATCGGTGTAGCAAATTTATCATAAACAGTAGAACCTCCTGAATATTTATCTTGTTTCAGCTGAACTGAAATTCCCCATTGAGGAATTATTTGTTCATTATCAATTGATAAATTGGTTTGAGAAGTAACAGAATCAATCAATTGTTTCGAGGAACTGTTATTTGTATATCTATAAATAGTCCAGCTCGCAGTATCTGTAGAATTACTATTTGTCGGGGTATAATTATTAAACTTACACTCGAAGTAACCATCAACAACGTTCAATGGATCAACTACTTTTACTTTTATAGGTGAATTATTAGTGGCATAAGTTAAAGATGATAAATAACCATTAGAAAGAATAGACTTGGTTGAACTTTCAGTTAATTCTACATTATTATATCCATTTCCATAGCCATCCAAACGAGTAATCTCAGGACTGCTTCCATAAGAAATAGATTCATAAGTCCCTCCATTTTCAGGTAAAGGATTATGAGGAATCGCTTGAATGACTTTTACATTTCCATAGGCTGCTTTTCGACTATTAATGTAAATTTTCTTTTGACCATCCAAGGCAGAAGGATCATTTGGTATGTATTTTTTAAAATTATTCGTTCCATAGGCAACAGCCATATAATAGTAGGATTTAAAATTCACTAATGTATTGACTCCTGATGCAAATAAGTCTTTTGTCAATTTAAAAGAATGACGAATTCCTTTATTTTCTCCATTCACTTTTTCGACAGCAATGCTAGCATTTAAGTTCTGATCAAATTCAAAATTTAATATTCTAGAAATTGAATCTTTAATATCACACTGAATGACTAATCTCGCTTTGTCTACATCTTCTAAATCTGAGACTGAAACGGTATTATTTTTTAATTGATAAATTTGATAACCTTGGAATCTATAATATTTATCGGCATTCGGATTAGTTGAAACGATAAATGGATCAAATTCAGTGTACTTTTCTTTGTAATTATTCGACCCAATTGGATTATCTAAATATAAAATCAACTCATTTCTCAACTCTTGAATTGATAAATTGGGAGCATGTGGGCCATCCAATACTTTAAAACAATTCTCAAACAAGGCTTGAGCTTTGTCATCTGCAACTTTCAACACTTTTACTGACTCAAAAGGGTCTCCACTTTGAGCTCTAGCCCAAACAACACCAACAGTGATATTATTTACAGCACCAGGTTTTAAAATAAATGGTCCTGCAGATTCTAAAAATCGTCTATCGTTTGGAACATTTCCTGCTGTTTGTTCTGTCCAAAGAGGTTGAGGCACTCCATTTGTTCCCCATCCAAGTGGATCTGTATCACCTGGAAACATAAAATCACATTGCACATTCGGATTAGCATCAGGATCTGAAATATGACCACTTCCCCCATAAATAAATGGAGTCCCGTCTTTCCATCGACCTCTCAAATAATTGTAATAATCAAATGCAGCTGTAGGATCTGTTTGATTTGGATTTGCTCCATTTGTAGTATTACTGTAATATAAAAAACGACGCATACCATAGCGTTCATTATCAATGATTCCATCACCGTAGCCAATTCCATTCAAAGCTTCACCTGGCCCTATTCCAAAAGCATTATCAATACCATCATCATCTTGATAAGGTCCTTCGAAAAAATCTACACCTACAGCAGGTGGATTCTCCCCATATCCTTTATATCCGGAATAAGTCATATCATAACTATTCCCATTGTAGTAGTAACCAATTCCTCTATTCACATCACATCCAACAAAATCATCTGTTGGGTTTCCTAAAGCGCCATCAGTAAAAAAACCGAAATAAGTATTATACAATGTTTGAGTCCCTCTATTGATTAATTCATAATTATAAAAAGTCATGTTATTGATTTCATCATTAGAAGTGAATGCGAAGGCTTGCGCCCTAATTTCCATTCCAATTGGATCAGCAGTAGTCTCAGTATGTAAATTTCCTTTATCATTCATTACCCACCAAAAATTTTGATCTCCATATAAAGAAACTCTCTTATCCGTTTTACAATTTTTAGTTTTATGAATATCATACCAAGGATAATCTCCATCAAGATAATTGTACTGACCATCATCATTGTAATCAAAAAATGGTGCTAAATAATGATCTTGACCTTTTGAAACATCACCATGCGCAGGCCAATTTTTAACAATATCAGGAATATGATAATTTGGAAATAAAGTCGCTTGATTATTTGTTCCATTAGCTTGATCCTCAATTCCTGTTTCAAACCATGCATTAAATTCACTAACTTGATCAAAGGTACTTACAAAGTGTTTGTCATACTTAAAACAATCATCTATTGAAACATCCGCGAAATTATTAGATAATGGACCATTCCAATAATCTTGACCTTCTCTATATCTTAATGCAGCTAATTTTAATTGATTATTGACATCTGTTCCTCCTAACCAAAGTGCCGCAGTAAACAAACACATTATCCCTGAATTTTTAGGAATTTCATATTGAGAATAATTTTGAGTTGGAATTTGCCAAAGATTTCCCGCTGTATGAACCATTGCACGCACATTATTAATTTCCATTAATGTGGTAGTTGAAGGAGGAACACATCCTGCTGCTTTCGGTGAAGGTTTAAATGCGGGTTTATTTAATGGAACTCCTCCTAAAGGTTGAGAAAGTGCTATATATGAAACACTTAAAGTTATAGCTAATAGTAAATTCTTCATAAATGAATGTGCATTCTATCTGAAATAGAAAAAAAGTAAAGTTCAAAAATATATAAATCGTTTTAGCTAACGTTCTTTAAGAGCTTAAAAATACTTAACAAATTTAATTAGTAGCGATTTAATATCTTCGTATTCTTTAAAACTCAACTCTTCATAAGTGTCGAAAATATCGTGATAATGTTTATTTGGTCCTTGTGTATAAATGAAAAAAGAAGGAACACCTTTCTCTGAAAACCAATAATGATCTGAGTTTGCTGCTGGACCTCTTTTTTTAACTTGAGTCAACAATTGGTTTTCTTCATTGATCTTTACCAGTTGATTAAATTCATTTTCAAATTTTGTAGCATTTACAACTGTAATACCTTCTTCACCGCTTCCCATAATATCTAAATTTATCAAGAAATTAATTTTAGATAATGGAATTGTGGGATGCTCAACAAAATAATGAGAACCAACTAAACCAATTTCTTCTCCAGCAAAAGCTATAAAAACAAGATTATAATCATTTGGATTTTCTGAATAATATTTTGCCATACTTAACAACATGGCGGTTCCACTTGCATTGTCATTTCCTCCTGGAAAAAAAGTGTTCGTTCCCATTTGTCCTAAATGATCATAATGAGCAGAAAAAACAATCGTTTTGGCTTTTCTTTTACCTTTTTTGTATGCTATTATATTTCTTGAAGTATAATTCTGAATCCACTTTGCTTCAATATTTACATCCAATTCTTGGCCATCTTTAAAAATGGAATCTTGAATTTGAATGTATGGAAATTTGAATTGTATTTGAGAAACAGACCAAGTAAACTTTTGATTCACAACTTCTAAAACAGGTAAAACTTCAGCTAATTGATCTGTTAAACCAGCCAAAAGCTTCAATGTATCTTTGGATACTTTTGAAAAATTAATAGCAATCGCATTGTGTGTATTACTTTGTTTTATTAATCCAATTTCTTTTTTCAACTGTTCTTTATCTAAAGCTACTTCTAATGAAACTAACTTTGGATGCCAAATCATTTGACTTGAAGCACTAGATGGATCTACTAAAAAATGAACGCCTGGTATTAATTTCTTCGTTCCTTCAATCACTTCCATTTTCCCTGGAAATGAATTTACATTGAACTGGAATTTTTGAAAAAATGTCTTTTTATATGGTTTTAATCCAATTTTTTTAAACTCTGAAACGATAAATTCAGCTGCAATTGAATCACCTTTGTTAACGTATCCTCTTCCATGAAATTCAGTAGAACAAAGTGTTTTAGTAATTCTCCTAACATCTTCAATTTGAGCATTAATCGAACCAAATAGCAAGCAAAAACCAAATAAACTGAAGCTTTTTAAAAAATTAATTTTAATCATTAAGCGTAATATCTTCTTTTAATTTTTTGCATGAATTCTTCAACGGTCTCGCTTTGAATATCCCAGTTATTTAATGTTCCGATTTCAGCAACTTTCAAAAATGCATTTTGACTTGAAGATTGATTGTCTAGTGTTTTCACAGCGTTAGAAAAGTCCTCGCTTGAGCCATCAAATAACTCATTGATATATTGTAAACGCTCATTCAAACCGAAAGATCCAACTAAAGTATCCAATTTTGAAATTCCGAATTGATTAGCTAAAGCATGTTCAATTTCTTTGAATTTGTGCATAAAAGAAGAGATTGCCTGCTCATCAACAGAAGTCGCTTCATATGAGTGGCTTTCTTCAATGATTTCATGAGTTTCTGGATCTTCTAATATAGTTGAGTGCTCAATTTCAATTGAATGATCTTCATATTCAGTTACAATTTCTTCTGAATGTATGATTGGTTCTTCAATGGTTTGTGTTTCGATTGAAAATGAATTATCTACTTCAATAATTGACTCTTCTTCTTGTTCTTCAAGCAATGATTCATTCACTTGAATTGGTTCTTCTTGAAAAAATGAAGTTGGGATTTCTGCTGAAATCTCCTCTTTCACAGGTTCAATTTCTGGTTCTGAAGCTAAATCAAATAATGGTAAAATTGGCTCTTCAATTTTAGATTCAACAACTGGCTCTTCAAATAAACTAAATGAAATTGGTGTTGACTCAACTTCTGGTTCATTTGTTTCAATTGAAAAAACAACTTCTTCTTTTACTTCTACTTTATCTTCAGAAATAACATCAGAAATAACTTTAGAAGTATCTCCAAAAACTTTCGCTTCAAACGCTTTATAACGAATGATGATATTTCGTTGGTGTAATTCCTCACTTAAAGAAACCAATTCGTCTAATTGTTGAATTTCTAATGTTCCATTAGACATAGCACTATAAATTTCGCCTATTTTGGAAAGTAAATCTTCTTTTGAATCAAATTTTGCCATCGTTATTTTCTATCAATTTTTCAACATTTCAATAAAAAGTCGATTTGTTTTTTCATTATCTGAAAAAGTATAGCGACTTTTAAAAAATAAAAGTACAAATGATCAATTCGTAGAATACTGCAAAATGATTTTTTTGTCTTCTATGAAGTGTTAATAACCTTAAGTAAAAGATTAATAGATGTTTTTGGAACAATTTCCTGAAGATAATAGCAAACACGGTTGGATTGAAATCATCTGTGGATCAATGTTTTCTGGAAAAACGGAAGAATTAATTCGAAGATTAAGACGAGCAGAATTTGCTAATCAAAAAATTGTCCTTTTCAAACCAAAAATTGATAATCGCTACAGTGAAGATAATGTAATGAGTCATCAAGGTTCAACATTACAGGCTATTTCAATAAATAAAGCAAGTGAAATATTTGATCATTTATCGGATGAATATATTGTAGCAATTGATGAAGCACAATTTTTCGATGAAGCACTTGTAGAAGTTTGTACAACTCTTTCCAAAAAAGGTATTCGAGTATTAATAGCTGGTCTTGATATGGATTATCTTGGAAAACCATTTGGTCCAATGCCGCAGCTATTATGTATTGCCGAATATGTAACTAAAGTTCATGCTATATGCGTTTCTTGTGGAAATTTAGCTCAATTTTCACACCGATTAAACACTGAAAAAGATCAAGTTTTATTAGGAGCGAAGGAAAATTATAAGCCTTTATGTCGTTCTTGTTTTAATAAGCATAACCTTTGAAATTAAACTACACATACAACGATATTCAAGACATTACTAAAGGTAAAGTTCTTGTTCATGAATGTAATTCATCCATTCAATCAGTTGCTTTTGATACGCGAAAAATAGCCGATGGTAATTCGGTATTGTTTTTTGCGTTAACAGGTGAATTTAGAAATGGACATGCTTTTATTGAAGAAGCATACAAAAAAGGAGTTCGTCAATTTGTTATTTCTGAATCAATTGATATATCAACATTTGAAAATTCAACATTTATTCAAGTTGAGAATACACTTTGGGCTTTACAAGAAATTTCAAAAAATCATCGTCAGAAATTTAATTACCCAATTGTTGGAATTACTGGAAGCGTTGGAAAAACGATGGTAAAAGAATGGATTTATCATTTTTTGTTTTCTAAGTTCAGAGTTATTCGAAGTCCAAAAAGTTTTAATTCTCAATTAGGAGTTGCTCTTTCATTATTAGAATTGCATGAAAATGCTGATATTGCACTAATTGAAATGGGAATTTCGAAACCCCATGAAATGAAACGCCTAGAAGAAATTGTCAATCCTACTTACGGAATTTTCACATCATTTGGATCTGCTCATAAAGAAAACTTTCAAAATGCTGAAAAACATTTAGACGAAAAACTAAGTGCATTTAAAGGATGTAAATCAACATTTTATCATTCTTCTATTGAGCTTAATTCAAATCAAATTGAAAAAATTCATGGGATTGAAGTTCATGAGTCTAATTTAAATGACATCAAATCAATTCTTCCTTTTCAAGATAAAATTAGTATTCACAACTTAAGTTTAGTTGTAGCATTTGCTAAATTTTTAAATTTATCAACTGATGAATTAAAAGCAAAAGCGAAAACTTTACCTCATCTAGCCATGCGAATGGAAGTTTTTGAGGGAATCAATGGGAATACGATAATTAACGACACCTATAATTTAGACATTGATGCATTAAATTATTCCTTGGAATATCAGCTAACACTTGCTGAAGATTTAAAGCGATTAGTCATTATTGGATTAGACGAAGAAGCCGATAACAAAAAAGAAGCTATTACTAAAATTATTGATTCATTCAAACCAGAGAAAACAATTTATCTAAAAGGTAATGAACCAATTACCGAAGAAATTAAAAATAGTATCATACTCATAAAAGGTTCACGAAAAGCTGATATGCAGAAAATCGCGAGCCAATTTCGTTTGAAAAAACATAAAACATTTCTTGAAGTTGATTTAAATGCTTTGAGAAATAATTTAAGTGTTTTTAAAAGCTATTTAAAACCGGAGACGTTACTATTGGCAATGGTCAAAGCATCTTCTTATGGCTCTGGAACAGAAAGAGTTGCTGGTTTTTTAGAAAAACAAGGCATCAATTATTTAGGAGTTGCTTACGCCGATGAAGGTGTTGAATTACGAAAATTAGGAATTCAATTACCAATATTAGTAATGAATGCAGAAGAAGAAGGTTTTGAAGATTGTATTAAATATAATTTAGAACCAGCTATCTATTCTTTTGAGCAATTAGATGAATTTGTTAAAGAATTAATTTTTGCAGGAAAAATGGATTATCCTATTCACTTAAAGGTGGATACTGGTATGAGAAGATTAGGTTTTGAACCTTCTGATCTTATACAAATAAGTGAAGTTTTACAGGCACAACCTGAAGTTAGAATTAAAAGTGTCTATTCGCATTTAGCTGATTCAGATAATTTTGAAAGTGAGGAGTTTACTTTACATCAAATAAATACTTTCTATACTTTCTGTGATAAACTTTCTCAACAAATAAATTACCCATTTATCAAACACATCCTTAATTCAGAAGCAATTGCACGTTTTAAAGATTTTCAATTTGATATGGTTCGTTTAGGGATTGGTATGTATGGTTACACTTCAAATTCTGAGTTAAAATCAATACTTCAACCTGTTATTTTCTGGAAAAGTGAAATATCACAAGTCAAAGAAATTAAAAAAGGAGAAACTGTAGGATATAGCAGAACATTTATAGCTGAAAAGGATACTAAAATAGCCATCATCCCTGTTGGTTATGCTGATGGATTTAAACGTTCATTAAGTAATGGAATTGGTTCAGTTTATCTTGACAATCATTTTTGTCCTGTAATTGGTCGAGTTTGTATGGATATGTTAATGATTGATGTTACAAATTTAGATGTTAAAGCTGGTTCAAAAGTTGAAATAATTGGTTTAAATAAAACGATGGAAGAATTTGCTAATCAAGCTAAAACAATTCCTTATGAAATTATGACAAGTATTTCAAAAAGGGTACATCGTGTTTATTTGGAAGGGTAATATCTTTATTAAAATATAGAAAAAATCCGAATGCATTCCTCACGATCCTTCCAAAGATCCTCAAACGAAATTTGAAACTCAGGTTTTCTAAGTAATAAACGTTTGATGTAATCTTGTTGGATAACTTCTTTCCATTCAGCTGCTTGATGTGGATCAACGCGTTGTTCTCTTATGAATAATAATTTATTTGCATCATGTTCATTTGAATTTGATGTGTAATCATATCGTTCTCCATCAAATCTTAAATAACAATGTGCTTCTGGAATATGAGGATACGTTTTTCCTTCAAAAAAAGAAGTTAGTATAGGATGAGTTTCTGGACTCATTTGAAAAATTCCAACCATCAATTCAACTTCTTTATGATTATTTTCTTCAGCAATCCCTGCTAACAAACCATGTTTAGATGAACACGTTCCTTTTCCTTCTTCAATGACTAATTCAAATTTTGTTCGATCTGAAATTCTCCCATAAGGTAAATTTTGAACATATTCACACGCTTCTTTGAAGGTATGAATCCCTTTAGATTGAATAATTTTAGAGTAAAGTTGGTCGGCTTTTATTTCAAAATCAATCATTGCTTAAAAAGTGAAGTTATTTGTTTTGGATCAATTTCTTTTGTTTCGTCAATTTTTACTTTTTTACTAATTCCATAAACTGAACCTTTTACCTTACCAACTAAACGCAGTTTCACTTTATCTTTCAAAGAAAACTTCATCAATTTCATTAATATTCCATCTTCTAGCTCAACATGTAAAGGAACGAAATACGAATTTTCTTTACGTTTAATGATTTTTACTTTTTGATCTAGATACGTTTTTCCTATCAATTGTTCATCTATAAAAACATCAACTACAGATGGTTTAATCTTAATTGAAAATTTATTAGGATTATCTAACTTAACATCCATTGAAAAACTAATATTTTGACCTTCAAATTTACCCATTTTAAAGTTTTCAATTCCTTTAAAATCAACATCATCGTATTCAAAACAAGATGAGAAAAGGAAAATTATTGCAAGAAAGTAAACTAGTTTTTGAAATGTTCTCATTAATCTATTTTTTAAACAAAAGTGCTGATTTTTTTGAAATAGTAGATTGATAAATTGATTTTTATTTAAAAGAAAAAGTGCTTCGAAAAGTTTAAGTTCTTAAATAATTTTAACCATTTAAGAAATGTAAGGTCATATAAGAAAGTTATTCCTGAAAATCACTTCTAACCTTTGCTGTATTTTAATCGGGATGGTTCAAAAAAACAAAGGGCATCCTTTTTTTGGACACCCTCAATGTTTAATTGTCTTTTATTTTCTTAATTCTGAGACATCTCAGTAAAATACTTGTAAAAATATGGGATAGTTTCAATTCCTTTGTAGTAATTGAATAAACCAAAATGTTCATTTGGTGAGTGAATTGCATCACTGTCTAAACCAAAACCTAAAAGAACTGTTTTTAAGCCTAATTCTTTTTCAAACATTGAAACAATTGGAATACTTCCTCCACTTCTTACTGGAATTGCTTTTTTACCAAATGTTGTTTCACATGCTTTACTAGCCGCAGCATAACCGATTGAATCGATTGGAGTCACCGCAGCATCCCCACCATGATGAGGAGTAACTTTCACTTTTACTCCTTCTGGAGCAATTGAATTGAAATAGTTTGTAAACAATTCAGTAATTTCATTTGGAACTTGATTTGGAACTAAACGCATTGAAATTTTAGCAAATGCTTTAGAAGGAATCACCGTTTTAGCACCTTCACCAGTATATCCACCCCAAATCCCATTTACATCCAAAGTTGGACGGATTGAACCTCTTTCAATTGTTGAGTAACCAGCTTCACCATGAATATCAGTTAAATCTAATGCTTTTTTATAAGCATCCAAGCTAAATGGTGCTTTTGCCATTTCAGCTCTTTCCGCATCTGTTAATTCTTGAACCTTATCATAAAATCCTGGAATAGTGATGTGATTATTTTCATCATGCATTGAACCAATCATTTTTGCAAGTACGTTAATTGGGTTAGCAACACATCCGCCATATAAACCAGAATGTAAATCTCTATTTGGTCCTGTCACTTCAACTTCTAAGTAACTTAATCCTCTTAATCCAGTTGTAATTGAAGGTGTTTCATTGTTAATCATTCCTGTATCAGATACCAAAATAATATCAGCGGCTAAACGTTCATGATTAGCTTTACAAAAAGTACCCAGATTTTCACTGCCGATTTCTTCTTCTCCTTCAATCATAAACTTCACATTACATGGAAGCTCATCAGCCTTCATCATCGCTTCAAACGCTTTCAAATGCATAAACATTTGTCCTTTATCATCACAAGCTCCTCTTGCAAAAATTGCACCTTCAGGATGAATCTCTGTTTTCTTGATAACTGGTTCAAATGCTGGACTTGTCCATAATTCAATTGGATCTGCAGGTTGTACATCGTAATGACCATAAACCAAAATTGTTGGCAAAGAAGGATCGATGATTTTCTCACTGTAAACGATTGGATGTCCTGCAGTTTCACAAATTTCTATCTTATCAGCACCTGCTTCTTTCATGAATTTAGCAATTTCTTCAGCTGTTTTGCGAACATCATTTTTGAAAGCTAAATCTGCAGAAACAGAAGGTATTTTTAATAAATCAACTAATTCATTTAAGAATTTATCTTTATTTTCTTGGATATACGTTTGTGTATTTTTCATCTTTTTTTATTTCAATTACTGATTACAACAAAGCTAATTATAAAGGTTTTAATAAACATCCATTTTTAAAAACAATTTTTATTAGAAATAATAATTCATCTGATGCAACTTTTTCGAATACTAATATGTCTTGATAACATTAAACTATATTAGCTATGAAAAAAGTTGCCCTATTTTTATTGATTTGCATTTGTCATTATTTCAATGCACAAATAACAATTCAAAATACTCAAACACCTTCTCAATTAGTTCAGAATGTCTTATTAGGAAATGGGATAAATGCTTTTAATATTAAATTTAATGGACAAACTAATAACGCAAATCAATTACAACAAAATTGTGTTCAATATTCATCTTCGAATTCAAATATTTATTCAGATGGATTATTACTAACCACCGGAAAAGCATCTATTGCTCTTGGTCCAAATAATTCACAAGCTGCTGGAGATCCTATCGATACAACAACTTTATATTTTGAACAAGATCTATTTGATTTGGATCCAAATTCTGATTTAGTTAATGGAGCTTTGTTAGAATTTGATTTTATTGCAACAGGGGATACTTTAAATTTTAATTATAGATTTTTTTCAGATGAATTCCCAACATATTCAGGAAGTTCTTATGATAGATTTGGACTATTTTTATCTGGACCAGGAATAACAGGTCCATATTCAAACAATGCCCAAAATATAGCTTTATTTCCTAATGGAGACAATGTATCAATAAATAATCTAGGCCCTTCAATTAATTCAACTTATTATTACAATAACAATAATAACACTTCTCCATTATTTAATGAAATACAATATAATGGCGGTACTATACCATTAACTGCAGCAGCATCATTAATTTGTGGAGGAACATATCATATTAAAATTGGAGTAGCAAATGGTTCTGATGATTTGTATGATTCTGGTGTATTTATTCAAGCCAAAAGTTTTAACTCTAATATTGTAAACTTCAATGCAAATTCAAATCAAACAAATACATTCACGGATACTTTATTAGCTGAAGGTTGTAGCTCAACATTCATAGAAGTAATTAGACCAAGTGACCAAATTAATAATACTTATATTTTTCATTATACTACAAATGGAACAGCTAATTTGACTGATTTTGCTCCAATTCCTGATTCGTTAATATTTAATATCGGAGACGATACTCTTAATATTGAATTAATCCCTTTATCAGATGGTGTAAATGAAGTAACTGAATGGATTCAATTCAATTGCTTCTCAATAACACCTTGTGGTGATACTCTATATGACTCTATTCGAATATATATTATGGACGAATATTTAAACATAAGCTTAAGTCAAACTCCAGCAAACTCATGTCTACCAAACGGTTCAAACACAGCAACAATAAATACTGCTTTACCACATTCATTTTTTTGGTTAAATTCTTCAGGTGATACATTAAATAATCTAAGTAATAACAATCTTCCTTCCGGATGGTATTATTTTCATACGATTACAGGTTCATGCGAAAAAATTGATAGTATTTTGGTAGATCTTTTATCTCCAATTACCGCAGATGTTCAAACCATACAATTAACAGGAAATGTCGGTGAAATCATAAATTTTTCGAATAACAGTTCGAATGCTACCAATTTTTTATGGGATTTTGGAAATGGACTTACCTCAACTACAACAAACCTATCAAATCAAACCACAACTTATTCATTATCCGGCACATACACTATATACTTGACGGCATATGACGCGCCTTGTCAAGATATTGATAGCATTACTATTCAAATAATGAATAAACCCCTTATTATTAATAAACCAAATGTATTCTCACCAAATAAAGATGGTGTTAACGACAGTTTTAATATTGAAGGAGTCTATTTGAAGGAGATTTATTTATTGATAACAAATAGATGGGGCAATGTTGTTTTTGAGCAAACTAGCATTAATCCGACATGGGATGGAACAATTTTAAATGGAAATGAAGCTTCAGATGGGGTTTACTTTTTTACATTCAAAGCAGTAGGTTTAAACGAGGAAGTTATTGAAGACAAAGGTTTTGTCGAACTGATTAGAAACAAATAATTACTTCAAACTAATTTTTAAAAATAAAGACTGCCCTGACTTTAATGAAAAAGAAACATCATTAAAGTCAGGAGGTCCAAATTTCCCAAATTTATTGTTTGAAAAACCGTAAGGCTCAACTGGATATCCAACTAGATTTGTGGTCATTTTACCATTTTTATCCTGATCTTGAAGAACAGCGATACCATAAGTACCAATTTCAAGTTTAGAAATAGTAACTCTCATTGTTGAGCTTGTAACTGGTATAATTTTCCCTAAATGAACTTTATCTGCATCAGGAAAACCATTTTTTTTAAAAACACCTATCCTTAAATTTCCTTTTTTGCTGACATCTAAACCTGTTACCTCTACAACTAATTCTCCTTCACTTGTAGCTATAAATGAAGAATTTATTATTAAAATTATAATTAAGTAAAAAAAAGATTTCATTGCTTAAAATATGCTATTAATTCATCTGCTGCTAACTTACCACTTATTAAAGCAGGTGGCATACCTGGCCCAGGAACAGTTAATTGACCAGCATAAACCATGTTTTTTAGTTTTTTATTGTTCAATTTAGGTTTTAATATTGCCGTTTGATTTAATGTATTTGCTAATCCGTAGGCATTACCTTTAAAACTATGATAATCAGAAACGAAATCATTTATACAATATGATTTTTTGTACACAATATTCTCACCTATTTTATCATCAATTTGCTTTTCAAGACGCTCAAGTATTATTTTAAAATAATGTTCTCGAATTTCTTCTGAATCCTCTAATCCTGGAGCAATCGGAATTAAAACAAATAAATTTTCATGACCCACAGGAGCAATTTGTTTATCTGTCTTAGAAGGATTACAAACATAAAACAAAGGCTTTTCCGGCCAAGCTGGATTTGTATAAATTTCGCTTGAATGATCGTCTAAACTTTCATCAAAAAATAATGTATGGTGATCTAAACATGGAATTTCTTTGTTGACTCCTAAAAAGAATATCAAAGATGATGGAGCTAACGTTCTAGAATTCCAATATTTATCATTATAATTTCTAAATTCTTTTGGCAAAAGCGTTTCCATGTGTTTGTAATCACCTGCAGCTACCAATGCGTCGAATTTGTAAACTGAATCATTAACCACTAATTCTGTTGCTCTATTATCATCTACAATAATTGAATCAACATCTGCATTTGTTACAATTTCAACTCCTAAATCTAATGCTAAAGCCTCCATCGATTGAATGATTTGATACATCCCATTTTTAGGATACCAAGTACCTAACATTAAACCTGCATAATTCATTAAGCTATATAATGCCGGAGTATTTTCTGGAGCTGAACCTAAAAACAAAACAGGAAAATCCATCAAAGCAGTTAATTTATGATCTTTGAAATATTTTCTTACAAATTTTTTGAAATTGGAAAATAAATTTAATTTAAAAATTCCTCTAATAACTTCTGGTTCAATAAATTCAAGTAATGTTTTTCCAGGCTTATAAATTAATTTATCCATGCTTGTATCATATTTATACTTCGCATCATCCATAAATTCAATCAACTTTTTTCCTGCTCCTTTTTCGATTGATTCAAATAACTCAATCAGTTCTTTTTCTTCTGAAGGAATATCTAATTTAACTTTATCTTTAAAAACAATCGAAAAAGAAGGATTGAGTTTTGTTAAAGAATAAAAATCTTCCCTATTTCTATTAAAATCAGAAAAATAACCATCAAAAACTTCTGGCATCCAATACCAACTTGGACCCATTTCAAAAGTAAAACCTTGCTCAGAAAATTTTCTATTTCTGCCACCTACTGATGAATTCTTTTCGAATAACATAACTTTAAATCCAGCTTGAGCTAAATAAGATGCTGCAGCAAGACCTGAAAAACCTCCTCCGATTACCGCAATGTTTTTAGTTTCCATGTTAATTCTATTTATTCAAAATATTCTTTCTAAATTCTTCAATACTAGAAATTGAAGTGAAATTTGAAGGTAAATCAATTTTACTAAACAAATAACTTGATCCAGACCAATAAAAATGTGTTCCACCACAATTATTTGCTAATTGATAAACCATTTTCTTGAATTTTTCTGTACCTGGATACATTAACATAAATGCTATAACTTTCGGTATTGGATGTTCATTTAGTAAACCTATAATGTTATTAATAGGAACTAATTGACCCAAATACAATGTTTTATATCCTTCAGACTTCAACATAAAATCTGTAAATAATAAACCTATTTCGTGAGTTTCTGTTTCTGGTAAAACCAAAACAAAATCATAATGTTCTTTTTCTGAAACTGGTAATAAATCTATTTCAACAATTAACTTTTGACGAATGAAATTTGAGATAAAGTGCTCTTGAATAGGAGTCATATCATCTTTTTCCCACATTAAACCAACTCGTTCTAAAAGAGGATAAATAATTTTGACCATGAAATCAAATGTAGAAAATGACTTTTTAATGGTACAGTATTCATTTTCAATTTTTGTTTGATCAAACTCTAATCCAGCAGTCAATAAATTTGTAATTGATAACTCAATTTTTGAATCATTTACTTGAAGTTGAGCTTCAATTGTTTTCAATTTTACATTAATTTCTTCTTTCGAAAGACTGGCAACTTTAGAGATTTTAACTCCCGCTTTTTGTAAAACTGAGATTGATAACAATTTTTTTAAATCATCATCATTATAAAAACGATAACCCGTATCAGTTCTTCTTGGATTTAACAAATTATATCTTTGTTCCCAAATACGAATTGTATGTGCCTTTATTCCTGAATAATTTTCAAGTTCCTTAATAGAATAATTTCTCATTTCAATTAGCTTTTCGGGTATAAAAATAATGTGTAAAAAATGTACAGAACAATAGTAATAACATGTTATAAATTGAATCTTCTAAAGGAATTGTTCCTAATCTAATTCCAAAATTATGATGATCATTGTACCAAACAACTGGCTCTTCTGTGAAACTACCGGTTAATATACTATTAACTATTAAAAATGGAATCAAAGCAACAATGTAAGTCAACATAAAATCCGTCATAAATTTTTGATGGTACAAATTGATTACAAAAATTGCTATACCTGCTAATAAAAATGAAGAAAACGTGTAATATTGATTACTAGCAAAAACACCTATTAATACAATTAGTACTGAAAATATCGACCAAAATTTTGAAGTAAAGCGAGTAGAGAATGGATTTTTAAAATATGCTTTCAACACATAATGAATAAATGTACACGAAAAAGGAACTGTAATAAAAAACAACCATTCTTCAATCGGTAATTTAAAGATGCGGGGGCCAATAATATATTTATCATTAAATCCCCAAACGCCTTTGTATGCAAATAAACTATCCCAAGGAATAAAAACAATGGCTGTTAAAAACATTGCTATCCCCAAAGCTTTAAAATACTTGTAAAAAGCAACTTTCTTGTCAAAGGATAAGAAAATTGTTCCAAACGTCGCAATATTTAACCATAAATAAAGACTCATTTCGCTGCGTTTTCTTGTTTTGCTTTTATATAATATTTTCTAGGAACGAATAACATTCCAAAACATTCTCCGTCTTCTTTTCCTAAATGTTTATGATGAATTTTATGTGCAAAACGGATGGCCTTGAAGTATGGATGCTCCGCTTTTTTAAACCATTTAATTCGTTGATGAATGAAAACATCATGAATGAAAACATAGCATAATCCGTAAAATAGAATTCCAAAACCGATACTAACACTTACACCGTTATGGTAAATCATTCCTAACATGATACACAACCAACTTGGTATAGCGAATATCAAAAAGAACATATCATTCTTTTCTGTTTTCTTTTTGTGAGGAACGTGATGATCTTCATGTAAAAACCATCCTAATCCATGCATAAAATATTTGTGTGCTAACCAAGCAACGAATTCCATTCCTATAAATGTTAGGATAAAAACGATTACGTTCATATGAATTTTAAGGTTAAAATTATAAAAAAAATAAATTGTGAAACAAATACCACTTTAGTAATACCACTTGTTTTAGTTGGAAATTTAGAATAAACAAACATTGCAAATAATCCAATACCAAACCAAGAAATATAATTATATAAAGGAATCTCACCTAATGTCCAATTCCAATAGTTTAATGCAATTGCAGTTGGTTCCATCACAAAATCAAACAAAACCATTAGGCCTCCACCTATCATCAATCGATTTCGTGTATTTGTTGTAAAATATGCTGATAAATGCCAGGCTCCAAAACTCAAAACAGCCCAATTCACACCGATTATTAATGGAACTTGAAACACTCTAAATCCAAGACTATTACCATATGAATAATCACCAAAAATAAGTCCTGAATGAACGCCGATTTGTTCTGCAATAAAACCAATCGTGAAAACGATAAAAAAAGGTTTAATGAATTGATTAATTTCAGATTTTAACGAAATTAAAACAAGTAAAAAAGTAAAAACTAAATTAAAAAAAGACAATTCTTTGAAAGTATTTTCAAATGAAGTAAACATGCCTATTAACCCAACAAGTAGGAAAAATACAAATGTTATCGTCAAAATTTTATTTAATTTTTGAGTTCTCATCTATAAAAAATTAAAAGAATGTCTTAAATATCCTTGAAAAAATAAACCATACTTTTTAGCATTCGGAATTCTTACTCGACCGTTCAATAATACCTGTGGTTCTAATTTTTTAATTTTTTTCAATAGTCCAAAATAATAGACATAAGCTATATATACTCCGAATCGCGTATTATATGGCAATTTTTTAATTCCTTCAAATCCCAAAGCAAAATCTATTTCAATATCTTTCTCAATTTCTTTTTTAGTTTGCTTACTGAAATTATCCATATCAATATTTGGAAAATAAGTTCTTCCTAAAGAATGGTAATCATCTTTTAAATCTCTTAAAAAGTTGATTTTTTGAAATGCACTTCCTAGTTTCATCGCATAAGGCTTCAATTCTAAGTAATGATTTTCATCTCCATTCAAGAAAACTTTCAAACACATCAATCCAACTACTTCAGCACTACCAAGTATATATTCTTCGTATTTATCCTGACTGTAAGATTGAGGCTCTAAATCCATTTTCATAGAATGTAAAAACTGCTCAATTAATTCTCTTGGAATAGCATATTTATTTACTACTTGTTGGAAAGCATGTAAAATTGGATTTGTACTAATCTTCTGATCAATTGCCCTGTAAGTGTCAATCGTTAATTGATCTAACATTTCACTTTGTTCATATCCATGAAATGAATCTACTATTTCATCCGCTAAGCGAACGAAGCCATATATTCCATAAATAGAATTTCTGATTTCTGATCCTAAAAACCGAATACCCAAAGAAAACGACGTACTGTAATCGTTTGTCGTTTGTTTAGCTATCTTAAATGATAAGTTATCGTATATGTTTTTCATAGTTTCATTTGTAATTAGAATAATACATATTCAAAGATACAATTTGTTTAACAAATAATATAATTTTATTAAACAAAATAAATTTAATTTTGTCCAAATAGTTCATTTAACTTTTTTTCTCTGTAGTCAAATATCTCGTTAAGCTTTGGTTTTACTAAGAAAGGGTGAACTAATCGTCCCAAAATTCCATATGGAATTTTATAGTCTACGATGTCTTCCATCTCAACACCTCCTTCAACTTCTTTCAAAAAATGTTTATGATGCCATAATGCATAAGGTCCAAATCGTTGTTCATCTACAAAATACTCTTGATCAATTACATGCGTAATTTCAGTAACCCAATTTGTTTTTATTCCGAGAACAGGGGTAACAATGTATTGTATAATTTGACCAGCAAACATTTTCCTATCAGCACCTGAAAGAATATTGAAACCCATATATTCTGGTGTAATCAATTTTAAATTCGCCGGATCAGACAAGAAATCCCAAGCTTCCGATTTAGAAATTGGTAAAAATTGTTTTGTATGAAGACGGTAAACACTTCCTTTTGAGTAAAATTCTTTCATTCCTTTATAGTTTAAATGTCACTAATCCACAATCCATCTCGATTATTTGTCCAGAAATAGAAGCTGCTTTATCGGACAATAAAAATGCCGCCATATCTGCAACTTCTTTTGTATTCAAAAATTTTTTCAATGGATGACGTTGAATCATATTCTCAACCGCTGTTTCATTTCGAAGTAAATGAGCCGCCAAAGTTGTATCCGTAACAGTAGGTGCAATTGCATTAATTCGAATTGTTGGTGCAAATTCAGCTCCTAAAGATTTAACTAGACCTTCGATTCCAGCCTTAGCAATTGAAATACTAGCATGAAATGGCATTCCCATTTTTGCTGCCACACTGCTGAAAAGCAAAACACTTGGATTAATACCTAGTTTTAGCTGTGGTAAAAAATGTTGAATCGTTTTCACTGCTCCTAAAACATTCACCTCAAAATCTAATTGAAAATCCGAAGTTTTTAATCTATTAAAAGGTTTCAAATTAATTGAACCTAAGCAATAAACTAATTGATCTACAGATTCGATAAATGGTAATTCATCAGCTAAAACATCAACTTCTATTTGAGTTAAATTTGAATGTTCAAAATCAGACTTATTTCTACTTATACTAATAACGTTAGAGTATTCAGCAAATTCTTTAACAATTGCTAAACCAATTCCCTTACTTCCACCGACTACAACGATTGTTTTCATTTTGAAAAATATTAAAATGAAAGTTTTAAATAATTCTGTAATTCATTGATCTTCTCTGTAGTATTAAAAGCACCACCGTAATAAGCAGTAATCGTAGAAGATGTTTCATCTTTAATACCTCTAGAAGAAACACACAAATGTTTTGCATCAATGATGACTGCAACATCGTTTGTTCCTAAAATTTCAGCTAATTCGTTTGCAATTTGATTTGTCAAACGCTCTTGAACTTGTGGACGTTTAGCAAAATACTGAACGATGCGATTCAATTTCGATAACCCAATTACTTTACCTGAAGAAATATAAGCAACATGTGCTTTCCCATAAATTGGAACAAAATGGTGCTCACAGTTTGAATAGAATGAAATATTCTTCTCAACCAACATTTGATTATATTGGTACTTATTATCAAACAAGGCAATTTTAGGTTTATTGATAGGATTTAAGCCTGAAAATATTTCATCTATATACATTTTAGCAACTCTTTTGGGAGTTCCTTTTAAAGAATCATCTGTTAAATCTAATCCCATTACTTGCATAATTTCCGCAAATAACAATTCGATTTTATCTTTTTTATCTGTATCTGAAATATCAAAAGCATCTGCTCTTAATGGTGTTTCTAATCCTGTATATAAGTGCTCATCACCTATTTCTTCACTACTAAATCCCTTAAAATTATTCTCCGGGATATTCAACAAAATTTCGTTCGGTTTCATATAATTTTATTTTAAGTTCTAATTCATTACTAATTAAAGGGCGCAAAATTTCAAAAATCACTCTTGCTACATTTTCAGTTGTAGGATTGATTTGCTTGAAATAAGCTACATCCATATTTAAATTTCGATGATCAAAAACATCTAGTATCTCCTTCTGAATATGCTTTGACAATACTTTAGTATCAATTACATAACCAGTTTCAGGATCACAAAAACCAATTACTTTTACTTCTAAATCATAATTGTGTCCATGAAAATGTTCATTGTTGCATTTACCAAAAACTTCTCTGTTTTTTTCATCTGACCAATTTGCATTATGCAAACGATGTGCGGCATTAAAATGCTCTCTTCTGACAACAGCTGTTTTATATTTTTCCATTTTGTTTAACAGTAATTGTTTTTTGTTAAACAAATATACCTCTTTGTTTAACACTTTCATAATTTTGTTAAACATTTTAATTAAATAAATCTCAAACCCTTGGAATTGCTGGGGAAAAAAATGATTATTTTAGCTCATTGAAGATGATGAAAAGCAAAATAGGATACTTATGTGGATCAAATAGCTGGGGTGGATTAGAAATGAATCAACTCAAAAATGCAATTTGGATGAAACAAAGAGGATATTCAGTTATCTTACTTTGCTGGAACAATTCACCTATTTATCAAAATGCGTTAGTGAATCAAATTGATATTTGCTTAATTGAACAACACAAAAAATATTATCAGTTTTCAAAAGCAATTAAACTCAAAAACCTTATTCAATCAAATGAAATTACTCATTTAATTATTAGATCAAATCACGATTTGAGCATTGGAGCAACTGTTAAATGGTTAGTTGGAAAAAATCTTCATACTTCATTTTTCATGGAAATGCAGTTCGGTATTCGTAAAACATCTATTTTCCATACAATTCGCTACAACTTTTATGATATTTGGTCGTGTCCGTTAAATTGGTTGAAAGAACAAGTTGAGTATAATTCAAAGATTAAAAAATCTAAAATTTGTATTATCCCATCTGGAATTGAATTAGAAAAGTTTGATTTACATCAATCAAATAGTGAATTAAGAAAAGAATTAGATCTTCCTATAGAAGAAACAATCATAGGAATATTTGGAAGAATTGATATAAACAAAGGACATCATATCGTTTTAGAAGCAATAAAAAAATGTAAACAAAAGAACTTTAAATTATTAATAATTGGAGAACCGACTATCAATGAAAGTGATAATTATTTATTAAGTATAAAAAACTCAATTGAAAAACAAAATCTTACAGATCGAATACTTTTTAGACCATTTACCAATGAAATTGAAAAATATTATCAAACAATTGATGTCTTAATTAATGCAACTAAATCTGAAACTGTTGGAATGACAACAATTGAATCATTAGCAAGTGGTAAACCAGTTATAGGAAGTAATTCAGGCGGAACAAAAGAATTAATAGCAAATGAATCATTTGGTTTTCTTTTCGAATCTCAAAATTCAGAAGATCTAAGATTAAAAATTGAACAATACTTTGCTAACGAAAATAAATTCGATTCAAATAAAATTAAAAAAGGGATTTCTCAATTTGATCACTTAAAAGTTTGTCAGCAAATAGAACAAAGACTACAATTAAAAAAATAAATAATGTAATCTTTTCAGAAAAAACTCGTTTCTTTACTTCTATAGAACAAAATGAACTTATATAATTCAAAACAACGTTGGAAAATTGCACTGCTCATTATAGCAATATTAATGGTTGGCGCCTCTTTATTTGTTTCGAATTCTATTGTAAAAGGTGTAAGTCAACGAGAAAGAGATAAAGCAAAGCAATGGGCTGATGCAATCAAAAAGAAAATTGAATTAGTTCAGCTGACAAACAATACATTTCAAGAAGTTAGAAATTTAGAACGAAATAAAATTTCAGTATGGATTGAAGCAACGAAGGAAATTTCTAAAGAAACGCCATTAGATGTTATTCCTGATTTTACGTTTCCTTTAAAAATAATAGAATCAAACAAGGACATTCCTGTCATTCTTTTAGATAATGAGAATAAAGTTTCAAGCTATATAAACTTAGGATTTGATACATCAGACATTAGATTAAAAAATCCTGATTTATCAAATGAAAAACTACAAGCTCAATTTGATGACTCACTCGTTAAGTTAGCTAATAGATGGAAAAGAAAAAAATTATCATTTACGGTTGAAGTTTATAAAGGTTTCTTTATGACTTACACCTATGATGACTCTAAAGGATTAAAAAAATTAGAAAAAGATCGTGACAATTTAATTACAGCTTTTAATCAAGAATTAATAGACAACAAAAGTTTAATTCCAGTATTATTAATTGATTCTTCAACTCATAAAATCATTGGTTCTAACTTTCCTACTAATAAAATTGAAATTAAAAACCTAGATAAAACTATCAATGAGCTTACAAAAATTAATAAACCTATTGTTATTGATTTCAATGATGGAAATAAAAACATCTTATACTTTGATGAAAGTGATGAGGTTAAGCAATTGAAATACTTCCCTTATATTCAATTCTCAATCATTGGTTTATTTGTATTAATTGGCTATATCATTTTTAGTACATTCAGAAAAGCCGAACAAAATCAAGTTTGGGCTGGAATGGCAAAAGAAACAGCTCACCAACTTGGAACACCACTTTCATCTTTAATGGCATGGGTTCAATTATTGGAAACATATAATTTAGATCCGATGGTTGCCGAAGAAATGTCAAAAGATGTGGAACGACTTTCAAAAGTAACAGACCGTTTTTCAAAAATTGGATCAATACCACATTTAGAAGATGAAAACCTTACAGAAACGGTTAAAAATGTTCTAGATTACTTGAAAAGACGCTTTTCAGATAAAATAGATTTAGCTTTTCATTCTGATGAGAATATTTTCACGAAACACAATGGACCATTAATGGAATGGGTAATTGAAAACATTTGTAAAAATGCCGTTGATGCGATGAGTGGAAATGGAAAACTTATTGTTTCAATGCATCAAACCCCGGAATGGGTTCATATTGATATAACAGATACTGGTAAAGGTATTTCACCAAAAGAAATAAAAACAGTATTTCAACCTGGATTTACAACAAAAAAGAGAGGTTGGGGATTAGGTCTAACATTAGTTAAACGAATCATCAAAGAATACCATAAAGGAAAAGTATTTGTTCTTTACTCAGAAGTAAATGTTGGAACTACTTTTAGAATTAGTTTACCACTGTAAAATGAACCTTTCTACTTTTCGTTTGTACTTGAACTAAAAACGATATGAAATTAAGTATAAATGAACCATGCAATGAAGATTGGAACAACATGAAAATTGGTATGTTTTCGCGTCATTGTGAAAAATGTGAAAAAAAAGTTATGGATTTCACGACTAAGTCTAGAACAGAAATTATTTCATATCTTTTAAATAATACATCCGAAAGTGTCTGTGGCAGAATGAAAACCACACAATTGGATTTCCATCAAGAAGATATCCCAATCATTATTGAAGTATTAAAAAAATCTAAAAATCCACATTCCTTTTTGATACTAAGTTTAGTTTGTTTAACTCTCATTAGCTGTGAACCAAACAATAAATATGATCAAAATAATTCGCGAAATTCAAATGACATTGAAACAACTACAGGTGAAGTTGCTATTGATACATCCAATATAGAAGTTCTTGGAAAAATCGATGCAAATTATAACTCCAAAAAAGAAATAAACCAATCCAAAATGAAAGAGGAGTTATTAATGGGCGATTGTATTATTCAACCTGAAATTGAAGTTCAAGGAATGATAGCATATCAACCAGATATAAAACAACAAGAAAATGATAGTATTGTTTTAAAATTTGCTGAAAAAATGCCAGAATTTAATGGTGGAATTAATTCCCTTTTCGACTATATGCAAAAAAATGTTAACTATCCTGAATTTGAAAATAACAATAATATAGAAGGAACTGTTTATGTGAGATTTATTGTAGATCGAAATGGAAAAATAGTAAAACCAACAATATTAAAATCTGTATTAGGTTCAATAAATTTTGATACTGAAGCCTTAAAAGTCATTAATAATATGCCAAATTGGATACCTGGGGAAAACAATGGCGAAAAAGTAAATGTAGAATACAATCTACCGATTCGATTTAAAAAATAAGTTATCTTAAAAAATCAATATTACGTTTTAAGCCAGTAAATTTTGTTCTTTTAACAGCACTGTTTCGAAATAGTTCACGAAATACATCTTCTGTTAAATCCATCCAATCTACTTTAGACATTTTTAATAAATTCTCATGTGGTGAAAAAGCATCCAATGAAGTTGGTTTAGAAAAACGATTCCAAGGACAAACATCTTGGCATACATCACAGCCAAACATCCAATTATCCATTTTACCTTTAAATTCATTAGGTAAAATAGCATCTTTCAATTCGATAGTTAAATAAGAGATACATTTAGATCCATCGACAACATAAGGCGCTACTATTGCATCTGTCGGACAAGCATCTATACATCGAGTACAAGTACCACAATAGTCTTTTATTGGTCCGTCAGGAGATAATTCAAGGTCTAAAATCAATTCGGCAATAAAAAAGTAAGAGCCATGCTTAGGATGTATTAAATTGCTATTCTTACCAACCCAACCTAATCCACTCTTTTTAGCCCAAGCTTTATCCATAACTGGAGCAGAGTCAACAAAGACTCTTCCTCCAACTTCACCAATTTCAGATTGAATAAACTCAAATAATTCCTTTAATTTATCTTTAATCACATAATGGTAATCTTCACCATAAGCGTATTTAGAAATCTTAAAATCAGAATCTGTTTTCTGAATTTCTACTGGATAATAATTAAGCAATAATGAAACAACAGATTTAGCATCATCAACCAATAATCTTGGATCTAAACGTTTATCAAAATGATTATTCATATAATCCATCTTACCATTATAAGAATTTGATAACCAATTTTCAAGATTTTTTGCTTCATCATTCAAAAAATCAGCTTTAGATATACCACAAAAAGAAAAACCCAAATCAAGGGCTTTTTGCTTAATTAAAGAAGTTCTATGATCGATGTTTAATCGCATGATTAATCTTCAAACAAACCACCTTGAGAAAAACCAAGCGGTTTACCTAAATGCTTAAACGCTTTTTCTGTTGCTTTTCGACCTCTAGAAGTTCGAGTAAGAAAACCTTCTTGAATTAAAAATGGCTCATATACTTCTTCTAAAGTACCAGCATTTTCACCAATTGCTGTTGCTATGGTAGAAAGCCCAACAGGACCACCATTAAATTTATGAATGATTGCACCAAGAATACGATTATCCATCTCATCTAAACCATTTTGATCAACATTTAATGCTTTTAATCCAAAATTAGTAATATCTAAAGTGATAGTTCCATCACCTTTAATTTGAGCAAAATCTCGAATCCTTCTTAACAATGCATTTGCAATACGAGGAGTTCCTCGACTTCGACTAGCAATTTGATAGGCTGCTTCATATTGAATTGGAATATCTAATAAAGAAGCCGAACGTTCAACAATAGAGGTTAAGACTTCAGAGTTGTAATATTCTAAACGAGAATTAATACCAAAACGCGCTCTTAAAGGTGAAGTAAGTAAACCTGAACGAGTCGTAGCACCAATTAATGTAAAGGGATTTAAAGATATTTGTACTGTTCTCGCATTTGGACCACTGTCGATTAAAATATCAATCACATAGTCTTCCATTGCAGAATATAAATATTCTTCAACAACAGGACTTAAACGATGAATTTCATCAATAAATAAAACATCACCAGATTGTAGATTAGTTAATAGTCCAGCTAAATCACCTGCTTTGTCTAAAACAGGACCACTAGTAACTTTAAAACCAACACCTAGTTCATTCGCTATAATATTTGCAAGAGTTGTTTTACCAAGACCTGGAGGACCATGAAGTAAAACATGATCTAAAGGTTCTTCTCTAAGTTTTGCAGCTTGAACAAAAACCTCTAAATTATCAACCACTGCTTTTTGACCAGCAAAATCAGACAATAACTTTGGTCTTAAGACTTTATCAAAATCTTTTTCGTTGTTTGCCTCTGCTTCTTGTCTATAATCGAATGAATCTTCCAATTGATTGAGTTTTATCAAAAATACAAAAGCCTCTCCAATTGGAAAGGCTTTCATTAATAATTTATTTTCTAATGTTCTTCTTCGCCTTCAGCTAAAGGAACAATTTGAGAAATATAATCTTCTGATGCCCCTGGTTTAGAGTAATCATAAGGCCATCTGTGAACTGTTGGTAATTCACCTGGCCAGTTACCATGTACATGCTCAACTGGAGTAGTCCATTCTAAAGAATTCGCTTTCCAAGGATTTTGAACTGCTTTTGGTCCTCTATAAATACTATAAAAGAAATTGAATAAGAATACAAATTGACCTAATGCTGCAATGATTGCGAAAATTGTAATGATAACATTTAAGTCCATCATCATCTCACCAGTTGGAGAATCGAATTCACCATAAACTGAATAATCATAGTAACGTCTAGGTGCACCTGCTAATCCTACGAAGTGCATTGGAAAGAAAACACCATAAGCACCAACTATAGTAATCCAGAAGTGCACATAACCTAAACGTAAGTTCATCATTCTACCAAACATTTTAGGGAACCAATGGTAAACACCTGCAAACATTCCAAATACAGCTGACATACCCATTACAATGTGGAAGTGAGCAACAACAAAATATGTATCATGAATATTAATATCTAAAGCAGAATCAGCTAAGATAATACCCGTTACACCACCTGTGATGAAAGTTGAAACTAAACCAACAGCAAACATCATAGCTGGAGTTAAAACAATCGAACCTTTCCATAAAGTTGTTAAGTAATTAAATACCTTAACTGCTGATGGAATCGCAATTAATAATGTTGTGAAAACAAATACAGAACCAATAAAAGGATTCATACCTGTAACAAACATATGGTGACCCCATACAATAAACGAAAGGAAACCAATTGCTAAAATTGAACCAATCATTGCTCTATAACCGAAAATTGGTTTTCTAGAATTAGTAGAAATAATTTCAGATGATAAACCTAATGCTGGTAATAATACGATATAAACCTCAGGGTGACCTAAGAACCAAAATAAATGTTGGTATAAAATTGGAGAACCACCATGATTCGCTAACATCTCACCACCAACGATTATATCAGATAAATAGAAACTAGTTCCCATTAATCTATCCATCATTAATAATAAAACTGCTGAGAATAAAACTGGGAATGATAATACACCTAAGATTGCAGTAACAAAGAAAGCCCAAATAGTAAGAGGCATTCTAGTCATGCTCATTCCTTTAGTTCTTAAGTTTAATACTGTAACGATATAATTCAAAGATCCCATTAAAGATGAAACAACGAACAACGTCATCGAAACTAACCATAAAGTCATACCTAACCCTGAACCACTAACCGCTTGAGGTAACGCTGATAAAGGAGGATAAATTGTCCAACCTGCCATTGCTGGTCCTGATTCAACAAATAATGAAACTAACATTATTATAGATGAAATAAAGAAGAACCAATAAGACAACATATTCAAGAAACCTGAAGCCATATCTCTCGCTCCAATTTGTAATGGAATTAACAAATTAGAAAAAGTTCCAGATAAACCACCTGTTAAAAGGAAGAATACCATGATTGTTCCGTGAATCGTCACTAAACCAAGATACATATCTTCTTTCAAAATTCCACCTGGAGCCCAAGTTTCACCTAAAAAGAATGATAAAAAATCTGAACTCTCACCAGGCCAAGCTAATTGGATTCGGAATAAAATAGACAATAACATTGCTACAATACCCATAAATACAGCAGTTAATAAAAACTGCTTACCAATCATCTTATGATCTTGGCTAAAGATATATTTTGAAATAAAACTTTCCTCGTGGTGACCATGATCTTCATGATGACCGTGTGAATCGTGACTTCCATGTGCTACGTGCGCTGCTGCCGACATCTTTATATCTGTTTTAATTTAAAAAATTCAATTACTTAGCTGCTACTGCTGTTGAGTCAGTAGTTGTTGCTGCTGGTGCTACAGGAGCACTAACAACTGGAAAATATTTTTGTTTGAAAGTAGATGTTGCCATTTTACCTTTCATCCAAGTATTGTATTCACCTTCTGGTAAAACAACAATTATCATTTTCATTTTATAGTGAGCTCCACCACAAATTTTATTACATAATAATACGTAATTAAATTTATCATTTTGTTTGATCTCACGCATTTCTTTAGTTGTGATATCCGGAGTAAATTTAAAACGAGTTGTTAATCCAGGAACAGTATTCATTTGCGCTCTGAAATGAGGAAAATGAGCTGAGTGAATAACATCTTTTGCACGGAAATTAAATTCGTATTCTTTATTCTCACATAAGTATAAAGTATCTTTTTGAATAATATCATCCCAAGCAAAAGCATCAACTTTTTTATTGTGACGAGCTTTCATTTGATATAATAAACGAATTAAACGTTCTTTTCTATCCAAATCAACAATCATTTTCTCTTTCTCTTCAGGTACTAACATGATTTTATTATCATTCAATTTAGCTTCTAATGCTTTAATTCCAGATAAACCATCCTCCATTTCAAAAATAGCTGAATCAATTGTATTTGATGTTAATAACGCTAATTCATTATTAGCAGTAGTCAATTTGTAATCAAAATTACCTAATGTATTATCTTCACCAGAATATCTTGCTGTCCAATCGAACTGCTTAGAAAATAATTCAATTCTAATTGATTCTTTTTGGGCAGAATCAGTTACAGTATTCCAAGTTTTTAATCCAAGAATAATAATAACAGCTAAAACTGCAGCTGGAACAACTGTCCAAAGCATTTCTAACTTGTTGTTATGTGGATAGTAAAAAGCAGGAACTCCTGGTTTACGAATGTATTTATAAGTAAAAATGAAAAGTAAAGAATTCGTTAAAAAGAAAACTAAAATAATAATGATAAAATTTAAGTTTAATAAAGAATCTAAATCTCTACCATGAACTGAAGCTGCAACACCTCTACCTGTCCATCCATATTCAGACATTAAATAGATAAATCCTAAAAAGAAGAAAGCCATAAATGCTAACATTAACCTTCCGTTTAAACGATTATCTCTATTACTAACTTCGTCTTCTCCAGAGTTTCTAAGTTTAGAAGATAATTCATAAACTCTAATCAATTGTGCTAAAGCAACAACTCCTAAAACGATTACGATAATTGCAATTAATTTGCCCATCATTTATAATTTGACTGTGATAAAATATACTATTATTAAACTTCGTGATGAATACTTTCATCTAAGAATGGGTGATTCACTGGAGTTAATGGTGCTTTAGTAAGATTATTTAAAATCGTACGAATAAAGAAACCAGCTGCCAATAAAGCCATACCTACTTCCATGAAACCAACCTTAGCTTTAGCTCCTAAAGAACCAGCTGAAATCATAATGTAAACATCAAACCAGTGACCGATTATGATAATAACACCAACAATCGTTAAAACACCAGAATGTCTTTTTGCATCTCTTGACATTAACAATAACATTGGGAATGCAAAGTTAATTAAGAACATACCAAAATACATAAATTTAAAATGATCAATTCTAGTCATGTAGTAAACAACCTCTTCACCTAGATTTGCATACCAAATCAACATGAATTGAGAGAACCACATGTAAGACCATAAGAAAGAAATAGCAAAAGTCCATTTACCTAAATCGTGAATATGGTTTTCATTCACTTTTGGTAAATAACCTTGTTTCTTTAAATAAAGTGTTAATAATACCAATACAGTCATAGTAGAACACCACATACCAGCAAACGTATACCAACCAAATAAAGTTGAGAACCAGTGTACATCAATAGACATAATCCAATCCCAAGCTGAAGAAGAACTAAATACAGCAAAGAAAACTAAAAAAGTAGCAGCTTTGCGGTAATTTTTGAAGTGAATCTCAGTACCACCTACTCTATCTTCTTCCAAAGAACGATTTCTAAAACCTCTCCAAAATAAAGTATAAACAGTAAAATAAGCTATTGTTCTAATCCAAAAGAAAATAGGATTTAAATACGCTGATTTTCCATCGATAATTTCATCATAATGATGACCTCCAGGAGTAGTATAAGCTTTATCCATCCACAAATAAATATGAGCACCATCTAAAAATGTAATTATTAAAAGTACAGCTCCTAATAATCCCATACCATATGGTAAAAATCCAGCTACACCTTCAATTACTCTTTTAACAGATGCATACCATCCAGTTTCTGTAGCATATTGTAGCGCTAAGAAAAATAATGCTCCCAATCCTATTGCAAAGAAAAAGAAACCATTAATTAAACCGTTAGCCATAATTCTTTGAACTAAATTATGCTCACCAATATTAGAAACTATTCCAATTGCCGTAAACAAAACGCCAACAATCATTAAGATTAAAGTAAGACGATTTGCTTTATTTGATACTTTGAATTCCATCTTCTATTATCGTATAGTTATTATTATTTTTTTGTAGTTGTTACAACAGTACTATCAGAAGTAGCAGAAACAGCTACAGCACCATTGGCATCAAATTTTCCATAATCAGCATTTTGGAATTTTTTCACATAGTGAACTAAAGTCCAAATTTCTTTTTTATTTAAAATTGATGAATGAGCACCCATTGCATTTCTTCCATAATAGATAGAATAAAACATTTGACCTTCAGTTATTGTCAAATTCTTATAATTTGGAACACCTGCATAAGCACCACTAGCTACCATTGGTCCATTTCCATCACCAGCTTCACCATGACAATGTTGACAGTTAGCTGCAAAAAGAGACTTCCCTTTTTTGAAAATGTCTTCAGAGTTCTCAGCTGTTAATTTGTAAGGATTAACATCAACTGCTGAAGCAACATAATCATCGTTAGCAGTTAAATCAGCATTGTACATACCGTGAGTTTCTCTAAACGCTAAATTCGCTTTTCTATGGTAAGGTAACATCAACATAACAGTTGATGAATCTGTACCATAATATGGAATTGTATTACTTGGAGGAGTTAATGCAGAAAGCTTCATTTTGAAGGCTTTATTTTCTCTTCCTCTAATTTCTCCATAATCTACGTATGGTTCAATAGCTGGAGAACGGTACATATCAGGCATATATTCTAAACCTGAACTGTCCTTGTCAGCAGTACATGATCCTAAAATCAATGTAGAAGCCGCAACTATTGTTAAACTTGCTATTGCCGTAAATTTAATTTTCATCTGTCTCTATCAGTTTACTTTGTCAGACACAACATCTTTCGATGCTTATGGCAAATTAATTAATTTCTTTTTGATCTATTTCTATTATTCCTGTTTGCTTTAACATAGAATTTAATTCTTCTTCAGTAAACTGAGTGTTTTCTGAAAGTTTTAATTCTATAACAAACTTATCATCCGTTGTTCTTGGATCAGGATTTTGTGCTGGCATACCTGGTAATGTTTTATTTCTTAATAAATAAGTAATAGCCATACCATGAGCTGCACATAATACAGTAAACTCAAACGTCACCGGAATAAATGCTAAGATATTATCTAAATATGTTTCATTTGGTTTACCACCAATATTCATTGGCCAATCCACAATCATGATATAACGCATACCAATTGTTGCCAATAAAGTACCAGTAATACCATATAAGAATGCCATAATACCTAGACGAGTATTTTTAACACCAATAATTGGATCTATTCCGTGTATTGGAAACGGTGAAAATACATCTGATACTTTAACACCTTTAGACACTAACAACTTTGCGCCATCTTTTAACACATCGTCGTCGTCATACATTGCATAAATAACTTTCTCTGCCATGTCTACGATTATTGATTATTAGAATTATTATTATCTTCTTCAGCTGAAGTATGTCCATGATTATCGTGACCATGAGAATCATGACCGTGATGTGTATCTGGAGCATTTTTATATGACTCACCTGAAGATTTTAATATTGTTTTAACCTCATTTAAAGCTAATACTGGGAAGAATCTTGCGAACAATAAGAAGAACACAAAGAATAATCCGATTGTACCAACATATACACCTAAATCGATATGACTTGGGAAATGCATACTCCAAGAAGAAGGTAAGTAATCTCTATGTATAGAAGTAACGATAATTACATAACGTTCAAACCACATACCGATATTTACAACGATTGAAATAACAAAAGTAAATAATAAGCTTCTTCTCAATCTTCTGATCCACATTAACTGAGGAGAGATAACGTTACAAGTCATCATTGACCAATAAGCCCACCAGTAAGGTCCAGTTGCTCTATTGATAAATGCATATTGTTCGTATTCAACACCAGAGTACCATGAAACAAATAACTCAGTTAAATAAGCAACACCAACGATAGAACCGGTAACCATAATTACAATGTTCATGTATTCTACGTGACGTGTATGAATATAAGCTTCTAAGTTCATTGCTTTTCTCATTACTAACATCAATGTCTGTACCATAGCGAAACCAGAGAATACCGCTCCTGCAACGAAGTAAGGAGGGAAAATAGTTGTATGCCATCCTGGTATAACTGATGTAGCGAAATCGAAAGATACAATCGAGTGAACTGAGAATACAAGAGGCGTAGCCAAACCAGCTAAAACCAATGAAACTAATTCAAAACGATTCCAATGTTTTGCTCTACCTGACCAACCAAATGCTAATAAAGTATACATTTTCTTTGGAACTGGTCTTTTAGCTCTATCTCTAATTGTTGCGAAATCAGGAATCAAACCAATATACCAGAAAATTAAACCTACTGATAAATAAGTAGAGATCGCGAAAACGTCCCAAAGTAATGGAGAGTTAAAGTTAACCCATAATGATCCAAAATGATTTGGTAAAGGCATTGTCCAATATCCAACCCATAAACGACCCATGTGAATTAATGGGAACGTACCAGCCATAAATACCGCGAAAATTGTCATCGCTTCAGCTGAACGGTTAATCGCCATTCTCCATTTTTGACGGAACAATAATAATACCGCAGAAATTAATGTACCTGCGTGACCAATACCTACCCACCATACGAAGTTCGTGATATCCCACGCCCATCCAATAGTTTTGTTAAGTCCCCAGACACCTATACCTGTTCCTAATAAGTACAGAATACATCCTACTCCATACAATCCAATAATTAAGGCAATACCGAAAAGTATATACCACATTCTTGGTGCTTTGTCCTCAATTGGACGACAAACATCTTCTGTAATGTCGTGATAGGTCTTGTGACCTAAAATGAGGGGTTCTCGAATTGCAGCTTCTTTATGCATGACAATTTTGTTTGTTCAAATTAATGATGACTCTTTTTATCTCCGTGACCTGCTTTCGCTTCTTCATGATGCTCTTCAGCAACTTGTAATTTAGCTAACAAATCATTCTTTTCATTTCTTACTTTCACTTTGTACCAAATGTTAGGTTTAACCCCAACTTCTTCTAAAGCTTGGTATGCTCTATCGTCTTCTGTGCTCTTACGAACCATAGAAGTAATGTCATTCCAGTCTCCTACTAAGATTGCATTAGAAGGACAAGCATCAGCACAAGCAGTAGTTACGTCTCCATCAACAACAGGACGACCTTCTTTTTTAGCTTCTAACTTACCAGATTGAATTCTTTGTACACAGAAAGAACATTTTTCCATTACACCACGAGTTCTTACAGTAACGTCTGGATTTAATACCATACGACCTAAATCATCTTGTGCAGGATTAACCTCTGTGAATTTCTTATAAGAAGGATAGTTAAACCAGTTAAAACGACGAACTTTATAAGGACAGTTGTTTGCACAATATCTTGTACCAATACATCTATTGTAAGCCATTTGGTTTAATCCTTCATTACTATGGTTAGTCGCAGCCACTGGACAAACAGTCTCACAAGGAGCATGGTTACAGTGGTGACACATCATAGGCATATGAATTACTTTTGGATTCTCAGCAGGAATTTCAGCTTTACCGAAACTAAAATCTTCTTCAGATTTACGTGTTCCTGGAGCAGCTTCCTCGTCAGATGCATAATATCTATCGATTCTAATCCAGTGCATTTCACGACCTCTTCTTACTTCATCTTTACCGACAACTGGAACGTTGTTTTCAGATTGACAAGCAATCATACAAGTACCACATCCGATACAAGAAGATAAGTCGATAGCCATTCCCCATCTATGTCCAATATGTTCTACTGGATGAGCATCCCATAAATCGGCATCTTTGATATCCATCTTAACATGTTTACCATCTTTATCCATTACAGATAAAGTATGTTTAGGATTGAATCTAGATCTATCTTTTGAGTTATAAATATCTAAAGTAGTTTCACGTACTATTGAATGACGTGCCATTACAGTATGGTGAATTTGAGTAGCAGCAATTAAATAAGTTCCTGCTTCTTTTGCTAAAGTTCCTGATGCTGAATAAGCATAAGTACCATTAGTGTTATTCAAAAATTGGAATGCATTTGCACCAATGGCAACATTTTTCCCATTTTCTGTAACATGTCCACCATATTCTTTAGTTTGGAAAGCAGCTTTACCGATGTTTTCACCGTTTGCACCTCTTCCATATCCTAAAGCTATACCAACAGTTCCAAGTGCTTGTCCAGGTGATGGGTATACAGGTAAAGTAACTTTTTTAGAACCAACAGTTACAGTAGCTAAGTTCAATCCATTTTCTTGATCGAAAGTTGTAGCATATCCAGTCATTTCTGAAGGATTCATTGTAATGTAGTTATCCCAAGTAACTTTAGAGATTGGATCCGGCATCTCTTGCAACCAAGGATTGTTTGCTTGAACACCAGTTCCGATTGCAGCTTTTTGATAAAGAACAACTTCTAAACCATTCGCTTTTGTAATTTGATTTCCTAAACCAGCTAAAGATGCCTCGTTAAATACAGGTGCAGTAGCTGCTGGAATTGACATCTCAACACAACTGTTGTGAATTGCCATGTTCCAATATGTATGGAAACTTGAATATTTTGATTGTAATGGGAAACCATTTTTCTCCCACAATTTTTGAATCTCGTTGTAAACAACTTTTGAATCCTTACCACCTCTTTTCGCTAAACCAGCCCATACTAACAATGATTCAGTAGCTGAAGCAGTATCAAATAAAGGACGAATTGTAGGTTGAGCAATAGCATAATGAGCTAATTTCGGATTGAAATCATTCCAAGATTCTAAAGCGTGGTGATCTGGAGCAATAACTTTACATAAAGAAGCAGTTTCGTCAGCATGTGATGCAAAAGAAACTGTTAAATTAATTTTAGAAATTGCTTCTCCAAATTCTTTACCATTTGGTAATGTATAAACTGGATTTGTTCCTAAAAACAATAATGCTTGAGGTCCTTTTCCAGCAATAACATCAGCAACTAACTTATTCATTTTATCATCTTCTGATTTGAATAAGTTAACTGGGTTATTAATATTAATTGTTGTAGTATAAGCTCCTAAAACACTGTTCAATTTATTAACTAAAATTTGAACTGCTTTGTTGTTAGAACCTGAAACTACTAATGATTCATTTTTAGATGCTTTTAATGATTTAATTGCTTCATCTGCAATTTTCTTAACATCTGCTTTTAATTCTGTTGAAACTCCTGTTGAAACTCCAAATCCTTTCAAGATATAAGCTAAAACATTTGCTTGCTCAGAAGGCTTAACCATTCCTCTGTAATCAGCATTAGATCCTGTAACAGACATAACTGATTCAAATTGGAATAATCTTGACATCCACTCATTATCTGGATTTCTTGTTGCACCATATTGAGATGCATATTCAGTTGATAATAACCAAGTACTTAAGAAATCTGCACCAACACTTACAATTGTTTTAGCTTTAGAAAAATCGTAATCAGGAATAATTGCCGATCCGAAAGTAGCTAAATTTGCTTGACGAATTCCTGCATAAGAAATAGCATCGTATTGAATATGCTCAAATGGACCACCAACTTCAGTATTACCTAAAGAAGCACCCAACAATCTTACAACTTCATTTGTTGTAGGACTTACTATTGTATTAGATACTAAAACAACTTTTCCATTTTTTGCTTTGATAGAAGCCAATTCTTTTACGATTGACTCATCAATAGTATTCCAAGATTTAGAAGAACCATTTTGAGTTGGACTTTGTAATCTTGAACCTTCGTATAAACCTAATACAGAAGCAACAATTTGAGGATTAGTTCCTCCATTAGTGAAACCAAAATCTTTGTTTCCTTTAATGTAAATTGGTCTACCTTCTCTAGTTTTTACTAAGATACTAGCATAAGAATTACCATCATAATACGTAGATGCGTACCATGTTGGCATACCCGGCGTAACATTTTCTGGTTTTACCACATAAGGTATTGCCTTTGTTACCGGAGCTTCACAAGCAGCTACTGTTGCAGCAGCCACACTGAAACCTAAAAATTTAAGGAAATCACGACGAGCAGTTGAAGTTTCATTTAACTTCTCATCGCCTAGAAACTCCTCCACAGACATTTGCTGAGGAAATTCTTGATCTCTATTTTGAAGGAAAGACTGAGTTTCATTCAACTCATCAATTCCTTTCCAATATTTTCTTGTCGTTCCCATATCGCTTATTTCGACTTCTTCAATTCGTTTATTAATAGTGACATTTAGCGCACTCCCAACCACCTAATTCTTTAACAGTAACTTTACCATCTTCTAGGTATTTACCATATAAAGATTTGTCATTGTTCAATAGGCGTTTATGGATTTCATTATAATATCCATCATTTTTAGTATCTAATGCACCTGTTGAAATTTCTTTCGCAGCATGACATTCAATACACCATCCCATTGTTAATGTAGGTCTTGTAAGAACAACGTTACCTTCAATTTTATTTAATTCAGAAACTGGTTGAACTTTAACTGTTTCAACTTGTTTCGTCATATCACCGTGACACTGTTTACAATCTAATCCACCAACAACTACGTGTTGAGAGTGATTGAAGTATACGTGATCTGGTAAAACGTGTACTTTATTCCAAATAATTGGAGAAGTTTTACCTGTATATTTACCAGCACCTTCAGGTAAGTAACCTGCATGGTCGTAAATTTTAGCAATTTGTTCTTGTTGAGCAGGAGTTCTACCTTGAACTTGTTTATGACAGTTCATACAAACATTCACAGTAGGTAAACCAGCTGATTTTGATTTAGTCACAGAATTATGACAATATTTACAATCGATTCCATTAGTACCTGTATGAACAGAGTGAGGGAATGCAATTGGTTGCGACGGATGATACTCCTCAACAACACCAATACTGTATAAACCTAAGAATAAAGATACAATTGTAGCAATAACAACTACTAATGCACCTAAACCAACATATTTACGGTTTTTCCAAGCCCATGTTTTTAACTCTTCTGAATAAGTAGCATCTTGGTTTCCTTCACCGTTTGAATCTGAAACAGCACTTTTCAATTGACGTCTAACGCCACTAATAGCACCTATCACAACAGCAAAAATTACCCCTAAGATAATCCAAACCCATCCATTTGAAGACTCTTCAACCTCTTCAGTTGTAGCTGCTGCTGCACCATCTGCTGCACCACCATCTGCTGGAGCTGCTGCTGGATCTGGCTGAGCATCAACCCAATCAAGAATTGCATCAACATCTTCTTTTTTCAACTCTGGGAATTGTTGCATTGCTGCTCCAGAATAAGCTGTTACTGTTTGAGCATACGGATCAGAAGCCGCTGCAGCTTGCCAGTTATTTACCCATTGGTAAATTGAACCTTCTTTTGCACCACCATCTGCCCATTTCGTACGAACTTGAAATAACTTTGGTCCAGTTCCATCTTTGTGAGGCTGGTGGCAACTTGCACATTTCGCTTTGAAAAGTGCATCACCTTGAGCATTTGCATGAAAAGATCCAGCGATAAACATCACTGAAACCGTTCCTAAACACCACTTGCTAAAGTTTCTAAACATCTGACTACTAGATATTTTCATTTAAAAAACTATTAATCCACTGTCAAAAAAACACTTTTTGACGTCAACAAATTTATAAGAATCGATGCATTTCATGACAGTTTTATGACAATTTTATTTGCTTTTTTGTTAATTTAAAATGATTCTAAATAAGAACTTATTAACATTTTTTGTTTCATTGTTGATTAACACTACTTTATAGAATATTTTTCAATTAACATTTTTTTAGAAAAATTTATGACGTAAATATTAAACCGTTCAAATTTAGTTTTAGCCCATTCAATAAAATTTAAATACTAATAAAACGAATTTTACCTACTTTTAAGAAACATTAAACTATTACTATGGCTAAAAATTTTACTTTACTAATTATTTTTATTTTATCAATAAATCTTTCTTACTCTCAATGGTATAATAAAAACTTTTCATTTGATGGAATTAACAGACAATATAGAATATATGTCCCTTCAAATTATAACGCTTCAAATCCAGCATCTTTGGTAATGACACTTCATGGAATGGGTGATAATATGACTAATTTCAGTACAATTGGAATGAATAACATAGCAGATACTGCAAATATCATAGTTGTAGTTCCACAAGCATTAAGTGACCCAAATGCTGGTACAACTTGGAATTCTGGAGCTGGTTATATGGGTTATTTTCCTAATTCAGGAACAAATGATGTAGGATTTTTGAATGCGTTATTAGATACAGTTCAATCAAATTATGCAATTAATCAAGAACGAGTTTATAGTTGTGGATTTTCAATGGGAGGTTATATGACACAAAGATTAGCTTGTGAATTAACAAATAGATTTACAGCGGTTGCTTCCGTTGCTGGAACAATTGGACAAAACATAACAAATTGTAATTCATCAAAAGCTCTACCGGTAGCACATTTTCATGGAACGGCAGATGGAACAGTACCTTATACTAATAATAATTTAGGTATAGATGTAGATTCTTTAATAAGTATATGGATAAATAGAAACAATTGTTCCTTAACACCAATCCAAACAACATTTCCCGATATAGCAACTGATGGTTATACAATAGATCACTTCATTTATCCAAATGGAGAACAAGGAAGTGAAGTTGAGTTATTCAAAGTTAATGGTGCAAATCATGTATGGTTAACATATGGAAACGATATTGATTATGCTATTGAAATATGGAAGTTTTTTAACAAACATAAATCCATGACAACAGCTGGAAACGAAGATATATCAATAGAAGAATACCTTGAAATATATCCAAATCCTGTAAGCGAACATATGACTTTAAAATCAAGTGATTATAAAACGTGTTACTTCGATATTATTGATATGAATGGAAAAACACTTAAAACAGGTCAATTTACGTACGAAACAAAAATAGAAATATCTGAATTGAAATCAGGCTTATATTTTCTAAGTTTTTCTTCAGATAAAGGAATAATTAAAAGACAAAAATTTGTTATTAAATAAAATGGAATTATATCCGAAAGAGGAAAGTATAAATATTTTACCAAAAGATGGGGTTGTATTATACTTTCCTTCATTTTATGATGAGAAAGAATGTGAAAATTATCTTGAAAAATTAATTAAAGAAATAGAATGGGAAAACGAAGTTATTTATCTATTTGGAAAAGAAATTACTATGAATAGAAAGATTGCATTTTATGCAGATGACACTATTACCTATACTTATTCTAAAAAGGAAAAAATTACTAAAAATTGGAATGATATACTTTTTTCCATAAAAGAAAAAATTGAAGCAAAAACAAAAACAAAATATAATGCCTGCCTTTTGAATTTATATTTTGATGGAACCGATGGAATGGGATGGCATTCTGATGATGAAAACGAAATCATACAAAATTCAAGTATTGCATCTATAAGTTTTGGAGCAGATAGAAAATTCAGTTTCAAACACAAGAAAACAAAACAAACACACTCACTAATTTTAGAAAATGGATCGCTCTTAGAAATGAAAGAAGATACCCAAAAAAATTGGCTACATGCGCTACCAAAAACCAAAAAAATCAAGAATATTCGTATTAATTTGACATTTAGACAAATGAAAAACAAAAATAAATGAAAATAAATTCTGAAAGTTAGAAGTGTGTCAATCAAAGTGTTTAATACAATAATCGACAATATCACATAAATTTTATCATAGTTTATGAACATAAAAAGCGAATGAAAGTCTAACTAATTAGATTTCAAGGAATATTATGTGTACATTTGTATCAAATTAATTATAATATGAACAAAGGAATTGTAAAATTTTTCAACGATTCAAAAGGATTTGGATTTATTAAAGACGAAGCGTCTAACCAAGAGTACTTCGTACACATTTCAGGTCTTATTGACGAAATCAGAGAAAATGACGAAGTTACTTTCGAACTTCAAGACGGAAAAAAAGGATTAAATGCAGTAAACGTTAAACAAGCGTAAGCTTTCACGATACTTTAAATTTATGAAATTTAAGCCTTCGATTTATCGAGGGCTTTTTTTATGAATGACATTTTTAATTGATATCTAAAACCAATAAAACTATTTCAATCTATCTTTAAATACTTTCTCAAATTTCTCAAGCTTAGGTTGAATGACCATTTTACAATAACCTTCCTCTGAATTATTTTTATAATAATCTTGATGATAATTTTCGGCTATGTAAAATACTTTAAGAGGTTCAACTTTTGTTACAATTGGATTTTCATAAACTTTGCCCTTGTTTAATTGGTCTATAATTTCAATCGCACTTGTTTTTTGATTATTGTTCGAATAAAAAACAATAGATCGATATTGCGAACCAACATCTGCACCTTGTCTATTTAATGTAGTTGGATCATGAACTGTAAAAAAGACTTTAAGTATATCTTCAAAGTTAATCACGTCTTTTTGATAAACAATTCTTACAACTTCAGCATGATTAGTTGTTCCGCTACAAACTTGCTTATAAGTAGGATTAGCAATCCAACCTCCTGAATAGCCAGATTCAACTGATACAACACCTTTCAATTCTTCATATACAGCTTCAACGCACCAATAGCAACCTCCTCCAAGTACAATTGTATCTAATTCTTCAACATTGAGAGAGCTTAAGTTTCTATCAGGTTCAAAATCGAGCGCAATTGAATTCATACAATAACGTTTTCCAGTAGGTTCAGGTCCATCATCAAACAAATGACCTAAATGACCATTACATCTTCCACATAAAGCTTCAATTCGTTTCATGTTATAGGTGTTGTCTTGCTTAAAAACTACACTTTTTGGACTTTTCTGTTCATAAAAGCTAGGCCAACCGCAAGAACTGGAAAATTTTGCATCCGATTTAAATAATTCAAATCCGCACGCAGCACAATAATAAGTTCCTTTCGTTTCAGAATCCCAATATTTACCAGTAAACGGTCGCTCAGTATCTTTATGTCTTGAAACTTCGTATAATTCTTCTGAAAGTACTTTTTTCCAAATTTCGTCTGATAACATTAGCTTATTAGTATCTGTTCGAGAATAATATGGATTTTTTGAATGCTCGTTCTCATTTTCAGTAATTTCAGTAGACTGACCACAAGCTACTAATGAAATGAAAATCATCAATAATTGTGAAAGTAAAATAATAGTAGACCTCATATTCATCGTTGTAAATTTTAAACTTTAAGTATAAATACGAAATATAATTAGAGTTATTGATAGTATTAACAAAAATTAGTAAATAAATCGATTACAAGTAAGCTAGATAATACAAGTTACTTCAAATCGATATTCGTACTTTTACCTCAAATAAATCAGATGTCAAATAAAATAATTCATATTATTGGAACAGGACCCGCAGCTTTAATGGCAGGAACTCAATTAGCAATAAAAGGATATGAAATTCATTTTTACGACCAAAAATTAGCGCCTGCTCGAAAGTTTTTAGTTGCAGGTCATGGTGGATTTAATTTAACTCACTCTGAAAACATTGAATTATTCATACAAAAATACAATCATCCACAAATTCAGAATGCAGTTAAAGAATATACGAATAAAGATTTTATTTCCTTTTTAAAATCAATTGGAATAGAAACATATACTGGCAGTTCAGGTAAGATCTTCCCTATTAAATGTGTTAAACCAATTCAAGTACTTCAAGCATGGGTTGATTATCTAAAATCATTCAAGTGCCAATTTCATTTTAATTATAAATTAATTGATTTCGATGATAACAAATTAATTTTCATTAATGGCGAAGATAAAATAGAAGTTAACTATGAAAAAGTCATTTTTGCATTAGGCGGCGCATCTTGGAAAAAAACTGGATCAACAGGAGAATGGATTGAAAATTTTAAATCCAAAATGATTCTGTGTAACGATTTTGAAGCAAGTAATTCAGGATTTGAAATTGAAAATTGGGAAAACAATTCAGATTTAGCTGGATCAATTTTTAAAAATTGTAAAGTCACTTTGAATGAAATTGAAAAATTAGGGGAAATAGTACTTACAGATTATGGAATTGAGGGAAGTCCAATCTATTTTTTAAATAAAGAATATAGGAACCATCCTGATCAAGAAATTTCCATCGATTTAAAACCTTCGAAAACTGTTGAAGAAATTCAATTAAACTTAGAAAATGCTAAAAATCATTCTGAAGGATTGAAAATATTAAACTTTTCTAAATCTACTCAACAGTTCATAAAGCGAAATACAAATAAAGATGTGTTTTCTTCTTCTCAACAATTAAGTGCATTTATAAAATCGATTCAACTTAAGATTAAATCATTAAGACCAATAGATGAAGTGATTTCAACTGTTGGTGGTGTTTCTTTTGAAGAACTTAATTCAGATTTTAGTTTAAAGAAAAACCCAAACATTTATATTTGCGGTGAAATGCTTGACTGGGATGCTCCAACTGGAGGATATTTAATTCAAGGTTGCGTTTCGAGCGGGTTTATAGTTGGTAATAACATAAATTAAATTATAGTCGAAGCCCGATACAATTTCAATTCTTCCCATGTAACTAAATCGCCTAATTTTTCTTTCAGTGGAGTTAATGATAATTCATGATAATCATCAAAGTAATCTTCTAATTCTGAAATGCGTTCTTTAGTCATTACATCTGTTAAATCAATTTTCTCTAATTGAATCAATTTAGTCAAATGACCATAAATTGTATTTTCTGATAATTGACGCATTGCCGAAATTTCAGAAATCGTTTTTCCTTCTTTTACTAAATCAAGTGTAATTTCGTAAGTGATTTTTTTCTCCTTTTTAACCGGCTTTTCTTTCTTTTTAGCAATTGTGATAATCTCCTCATCGTCATCATCTAAGTCCAAAAGTGATTTATTTTGACGTTTTTCATTTTTAATCAAAGCTAATTTTGTCACTTTGTAATTTTTGATTTCTTCGTTCCAAATTACTTCTTTTGTGATATTTCGACCAGCTAATGTTGCTTCCATGAATAAGCGCGCTCTCTTAAGCTTTAAGACTACTTCTGTTTGAAGTTCATCTAATTCCTCAAGTTCCTCCATTAATTGCTTAATTTTTGGCTTACGACAGATTTCATCCATCTTTTTCAAGGTTGAATAAACAATTCCATCTAAAATTTTATAGAAATAAGCATAAGCAGATTGAACACGCTCATGAAGAAATTCTAAATCTAATTTGGGTTGATGAATTAAATTCGTTAATTGTTGTTGAAATTTTCGTGATGCATCTCTGGTATTTTGAATCATATTTACTTGATGAGCAGCCCACGTCTTCTCAGCCCCTTTTGTAGATTTAGATGGTGTATTTTTATAACTTATCTCATGTAACAACCATTGATCAATTAACTCTGTCCAATCAAAAGCTAAAAGCAATTGTTTCAATAAATACATTCTTGATGCAATTTCTAAATTGTTAGATAATATTTCTGAATCTACTTTTTGATTGGTATAACTCACAACATCGGCATCATTCACTAATCCATTCATTCGAATTGGACTTGTTAAAACTAAACCATCTAACGAACGAAGTCTTGAAAGTGCAACATAAGCTTGACCAGGCGCAAAAACTTGAGAAACATCCAAGACAGCTTTGTCAAATGTTAACCCTTGACTTTTATGAACCGTAATTGCCCAAGCCAGTTTTAAAGGATAATGAGTAAACGTTCCAAGTGTCTCCTCTACTATCTCACCAGTATTATCTTCAATAGAGTAACGAATATTTTGCCATTCGTATTTTTCAACTTCGATTGTTTTTTTCTCTGCTGGAAAATGGACATATATTTCATCTTTACCCAATGACTTTATGATTCCCATCTTACCATTGTAAAAACTTTTATCAAAAGACAAATCATTCTTAATGAACATAACTTGAGCTCCAACTTTCAATTCTAAATTTTCATCTATTGGATATAAATGTTTTGGAAAATCGTCAATAATTTCAGCAGAGTAATTGTACGATTTCTCATTCAGAGTTGTTAATGCTTTCGTATTAATTTCATCAGCTTTATGATTATGAGTTGTCAACGTTATGTATCCTTCATGTTCAGTTGAAACAAAATCCGGTTGAACAAATTTGTTAAGTATCTCAATATCTTTTTGGGTAATCTTATTTTCACGAAGATGATTTAGCACTTCTATAAAATTCTCATCGTTTTGACGATAAATCTTTGAAAGCTCAATATAAGTTAATGGCTGTTCTTGAATAACTTTTGAATGAAAAAAATAAACACCTCTGTAATAATTTCTTAAAATACTCCATTCTTCAGGTTTTATTACCGGAGGTAGTTGCAATAAATCTCCAATAAACAATACTTGTACACCTCCATAAGGTTGATTTACTTTTCGAACATTTCTAAGTGTCCAATCTATCGCATCTAAAAGATCAGCTCGAAGCATACTCACTTCATCAATGATCAATAATTCAAGATTACGAATTAAGTTTAAGCGTTGTTTATTCATATTAAAATGGCGCATTAAACTATCTTTCGTTTCCATTTTCATTGAATCTGTAAACTGAGGCGCAACATTAAAGTCCGGAATAAAACCACCAAAAGGCAATTGAAAAAAAGAATGTATTGTAACACCACCTGCATTTAAAGCAGCAATTCCTGTTGGAGCAACAATTACAACTTGCTTAAAAGTTGAAGAAATGATTTTTTTAAGAAGAGTAGTTTTACCTGTACCCGCTTTTCCTGTTAAAAAAACGGATTGATTTGTTTGGTTAATGAACTGCTCCGTGAAAGTAGCAGGATCGAGGTTATGTGTATTTTCCTTTTTCATATGCTACATGAAGATAGTGAAATAGATTAAATATTTCTAGTAAAAAATTAAAATACTTTGCAAAAGAGCATAAAAAAAAGCTACCCTATTGGATAGCTTTTCATTGTAATATTATTTATCTTAGTTATTCAATGCCTCAGCACCACCAACGATTTCCAAGATTTCACTTGTAATAGCCGCTTGACGAGCTTTGTTATATCCTAACGTTAAGTTTTTCTTCATTTCAGCAGCATTATCAGTTGCTTTATGCATTGCAGTCATACGAGCACCATGTTCAGAAGCGTAAGAATCTAAAAGACCTTTATATAATTGAATTTTTAAAGACTTTGGAATTAAATCACTAACGATTTCTTCTTTAGTAGGCTCGAAAATGTAATCCATTGCATTGTCAGATTCACTAACAGTTGATTCAATAGGCAACAATTGTTCAGTTCTAACATCTTGAACAGCAGCATTGATAAATTTGTTGTAAACAACGATAACTTTATCAAACTCTCTGTTTTTAAAACGATCCATTAATGAAGCGGCAATAGTTGCAGTATTAGCAAAGTTTAAGTTGCTAAAGATATCTTCAACTGGAGCGATTTCTTCATTTACATAATAAAGATCTGTCTTTTTGTATGCTTCTCTAATTTTTTTACCAAGTCCTAATACTTTAACGTTAACGTCTTTGTATTCATCATTAATTAAAAAATTAACCCTTTTCATGATGTTATTGTTAAATCCACCACACAATCCACGGTTAGAAGTAACACCAACAATTAGAACATTTTTAACTTCACGTACTTCAGAATATGCATTTTCAGACAAATCCAATGTACCACTTAAATTTCCAAGAATTTCTTGTAATTTTTCAGCATATGGACGCATTTGAGTAATTGCATCTTGCGCTCGTTTCAATTTTGCAGCTGATACCATTTTCATGGCAGAAGTAATCTGCATTGTTGAACCAACCGAAGTTATTCTATTACGTATCTCTTTTAAATTTGCCATTTAACTAGACTTGAAGAATCAAGATTTAAAGATTTAAGACTTCAAGT
>Ga0315907_10000453_pt1 | contig 59284 bp, 40 predicted proteins | sample LakEriMetagenome_3_FD_203525 | JGI IMG/M metagenome (GOLD analysis project Ga0315907, IMG submission 203525) | Freshwater fungal communities from buoy surface, Lake Erie, Ohio, United States - Buoy 12 MA123 | ecosystem: Environmental > Aquatic > Freshwater > Lake > Lake biofilm | place: USA... | reverse complement strand
TTAGAAAAAACAAGTTGACCGAAATGAAAAATGCGGTTGACACGACGGGGCCGGTAACTTAGAATTCCGCCCCTTGAATGAAACGACGCGAACGACACCGCAAGGCAAGTGAGCGAGTTTCGCAGGGAAACAATTGATCTTTGACAATTTGGTTGGATTGGTAGATGGCATCTAGACGCCAAGCGTTTCGAAAGAAATGGCTTGGGCGACTACAATGTTTGAAGCCGGTTCTGTGATCTTCTAGAGAATTTTTCTAGGTGGGTTTGCAAGGTGACTTGTGGATCTGACGAAGATAATTCGCTAGGGGTTTCTGACCGATTTAAACGAGCGTGAATTAGAGAGCGAATTGGAGGTCGATAGCAAGCCGAGTGCAGCTACGGTGAAACGGGTCCTGCAAGGGGTTGGTTTTGTTGAAGTTGGTTTGGTTTGAGATTGAGATTCCGATGGTCAAGTTACTAAGGGCGCACGGGGGATGCCTCGGCATTGAGAGGCGATGAAGAGCGTGGAAGTCTGCGAAAAGCTTGGGGTAACCGACAAACAGGTGATGATCCCGAGATGCTCGAATTAACGTATACTGAATTCATAGGTATACGTGGCCAACCCAGGGAATTGAAACATCTTAGTACCTGGTGGAAAAGAAAGAAAAATCGATTCCGTAAGTAGCGGCGAGCGAAAGCGGAAGAGCCCAAACCGGAGGGGTTTCCTCTCCGGGGTTGTAGGGCCACTCGTATGGGAGTTACAAAGCGACAGCTAGCTGAACAGCTTGGAAAGGCTGACCATAGACGGTGACAGTCCGGTAAGCGAAAGTTGAGCGCCTCCTGAGTGGTACCTGAGTAGGACCATGCACGTGAAACGTGGTCTGAATCTGCGGGGACCATCCCGCAAGGCTAAATACTCCTCGATGACCGATAGTAAACTAAGTACAGCGATGGAAAGGTGAGAAGAACCCCTGTTAGGGGAGGTATGTGAACCTGAAACCGTGCGCTTACAAGCGGTCGGAGCACTATTTGAAGTGTGACGGCGTGCCTTTTGCAAAATGATCCGGCGAGTTAGTGTTTGCAGCGGGTTAAGGCCTTACGGGCTGTAGCCATAGGGAAACCGAGTCTGAATAGGGCGTTTATGTTGCGGGCACTAGGCGCGAAACTGCGTGATCTACCCATGGACAGGTTGAAGCGCGGGTTAAACTGCGTGGAGGACCGAACTCATTTGGGTTGAAAACCGATGGGATGATCTGTGGGGAGGAGTGAAAGTCTAATCAAACGCAGAGATAGCTCGTTCTCTCCGAAATATTTTGAGGGATAGCCTCGAGCCACTATGCAGCGGGGGTAGAGAGACTGAATCGGACGGGGGCCCTTCCTTGGGTACCTCACCGAACCAAACTCCGAATACCGTTGTAACTATCTCGGGAGTCAGTCTGCGGGGGATAAGCTCCGTGGTCAAGAGGGAAACAACCCAGATCGTCGGCTAAGGTCCCAAAGTTCTATTCAGTCACTAAGGAAGTTGAATCTCTGTGACAGCCAGGATGTTGGCTTAGAAGCAGCCACCATTTAAAAAGTGCGTAACAGCTTACTGGTCGAGAGATTCTGCGCCGATAATGAACGGGAGTAAATAGAACACCGAAGCCGCGGGATGCAGCAATGCATCGGTAGGAGAGCGCTGATGGGGAGATACAAGACGTACCGTAAGGAGCGTTGTCGGCCCCATCAGGTGATTATGCCGGAATGAGTAACGATTAAGCAGGTGAGAATCCTGCTCGCCGAATACCTAAGGTTTCCTGGGCAAGGTAAATCCGCCCAGGGTTAGCCGGTACCTTAGTCGAGGCCGAAAGGCGTAGACGATGGATGTACGGTTAATATTCCGTAGCCAATTTTGTGAAGCGATGGAGGGACGGCGTCCGGAGATTCAGCAGTACGACTAGAAATGTCTGTTGGCTCTGACGAGGTGCTTGGTAGGCAAATCCGCCAGGCATAAGCCAAGACAGAGTCACGAGGGCACTTAAGATCCCGAAGTGAATGGAAGGACGTCCAAGAAAAACTTCTAAGCGTTAAAGCAAAGTTGACCGTACTAAAACTGACACAGGTAGGTAAGAAGAGAATTCTAAGGCGCTCGGGAGAACGGTGGTTAAGGAACTCTGCAAAATGGCCCTGTAAGTTCGCGATAAAGGGCGCCTGAGCAATCAGGCCACAGAAAATCGGCACCAGCGACTGTTTATCAAAAACACAGGACTCTGCGAACTCGTAAGAGGAGGTATAGAGTCTGACGCCTGCCCGGTGCTGGTAGGTTAAGGAAGAGGGTTAGCAGCAATGCGAAGCTCGCAACCGAAGCCCCAGTAAACGGCGGCCCTAACTATGAGGGTCCTAAGGTAGCGAAGTTCCTTGTCGGGTAAGTTCCGACCTGCATGAAAGGCGTAACGACTGGTGCACTGTCTCAACCACCGACCCGGTGAAATTGTAGTTGTGGTGAAGATGCCACATACCCGCGGCTAGACGGAAAGACCCCATGAACCTTTACTGTAGGCTGATATTGGGTTGAGGTATGTTCTGTGCAGAATAGCTGGGAGGCTTTGAACCGGGGACGCTAGTCTCTGGGGAGCCATCGTTGAGATACCAGCCTGGATATGCTTTAATTCTAACTTTGACCCGTGAATCCGGGCTTAGAACAGTGTCAGTTGGGCAGTTTGACTGGGGCGGTCTCCTCCTAAAGAGTAACGGAGGAGCGCAATGGTACACTCAGCCTGGTCGGCAATCAGGCAAAGAGCGTAAAGGTAGAAGTGTGCTTGACTGCGAGACAAATAAGTCGAGCAGGTACGAAAGTAGGTCTTAGTGATCCGGTGATTCCGAATGGAAGGGTCATCGCTCATCAGATAAAAGGTACTCTGGGGATAACAGGCTTATCGCCACCGAGCGTCCACAGCGGCGTGGCGGTTTGGCACCTCGATGTCGGCTCATCGCATCCTGGGGGTGAAGAAGCTCCCAAGGGTTTGGCTGTTCGCCAATGAAAGCGGTACGTGAGCTGGGTTCAGACCGTCGTGAGACAGGTCGGTCCCTATCTACCGTGGGCGTACGAAACTTGAGAAGGGTCAACCTTAGTACGAGAGGATTTGGTTGGACATAGCTCTGGTGTCCCAGTTGTCACGCTAGTGGCACGGCTGGATAGCTAACTATGGAAAGGATAAACGCTGAAAGCATCTAAGCGTGAAGCCCTCTTCAAGACTAGGTTTCGTAGCAGTAATGCGAAAGTCCCCTGGTAGACCACCAGGTTGATAGGCTGGATGTGTAAGCACGGTAACGTGTTGAGCTAACCAGTACTAACGGACGAACGCTTGACCATCGGTATCTTGCTCTCAAACAAGACACCTTCGGTCTCTATTCACAAGGTCGCCTTCAGTGTCGACAATGCCATTACCAATCCAACATAGGGCCAAGTATCCTTACCGGTACTTGGTTCTCTCCCGGTGACTATATCAGAAAGGATCACCTGTTCCCATCCCGAACACAGTAGTTAAGCTTTCTGAGCCGATGATAGTGCATACCAGTGCGAAAGTAGGTATCGCCGGATTTTTAAAAACCCCCTCTAGGATTCCCTAGTGGGGGTTTTTTTTCGTTTCAATACCACCCCAAACACCACCCACGCCAAACGCTGATGATATGCCGGTTTTTCTGATTTCTTTAGAGTCGTGTAGATAGCTGTCGTACTCCCTCCGGAGGAGTACACATGAACCATGAATTAGACGACGATTTCTGGGAAGACTTGCTGATTCTGCTCGACGAAGGAAAGGTCATTCCGGTCATTGGATCGGGTGTGGTGACCATGGGTCCGGATCAGTCACCCTTCTATCCCTGGTTGGCAAAAAGATTGGCGGATAAACTCGGGATACCCCCTGAGAAACTAGGTGATCGCGCGGATCTGAACACCGTCGCTACCCTTCACCTACTTAATCGTGGCGATGGCAATGCACTTTATACTCGCATCGCGAGAATTTTGAGGGATGAGTGCCCTATGCCCGGCAAGGCCCTTACGGATCTTGCAAGTGTCTCGGCATTCAACCTGTTTCTCACCACAACCTTCGATCCTCTTTTGCAGCGTGCGATCGATTTGACTAGGTACGGCGGGGAACCCTTCACGAACGTTTACGCGTTCTCCCCGAAAACGCATCTAATCGACCTTCCCCTGAGCCGTAACGAATTGGAGGGCACCACGGTCTTTCACTTGCTCGGACAAGTATCCTCGATCCCCGACTATGTCGTATGGGAAGAGGACATGCTCGAGTTCATGTTCGCCCTCTATGACAAGCTCGACATGATGGAGCGCCTCGGCAGCGTCCTCAAAGACCATGGGCTGCTCTTCCTCGGTTTGAATTTCTCCGACTGGTTGGTGCGATTTTTTCTGCGTGTCAGCAAGCAGGAGCCATTGTCGACCCCTAAGGTACACAGAGCCTACTTGGCCGAATCACCCGATGCGTTTCCCTCCAATAGCCTGGTGATGTTTTTCGGAGCCGTTAGTCGAGATATCCAGGTGATGAAACAGGATCCAGGGCAATTCTGCTCGGAACTGGCACGACGCTGGCAAGCAAGACACCCTGAGAATGCAACAGCCACACGACTATCGCTCCCGGCTGTTGCTGATGATATCCCCAAGGGTGCAATTTTTATCAGCTATGCTCGCGAGGATGAACCATCGGTCGTGCAATTGGTCCGCGGGCTACGTGAAGCTGGATGCATTCTTTGGTACGACCGTGAAAGGTTGAGAGCAGGTGACAATTGGCACAATCAACTCGAAGATGCCGTCAAAAGGCGCTGTGGCATCTTCCTTTCGGTGATCTCCCATACAACCCAGAGCACAAGGGAGAGCTACTACCACTTGGAGAGGAATTGGGCTGCTCAACGGGCTGAAAGAATCGCTCACGATGAAGAATTTTACGTTCCCATAGTGATCGATGAATCACCGCTGGGGGCTAGTCGTGAACCGAGAGTTTTTCACAATATCCAGGCGACACGCTTAATGGGTGGCAGTATCACCGACCACTTTTCCCGAAGAGTTTATGAGCTCCAGCAAAAATACTTGACGAGCATGGAACGCACATGACAAGCACAGCCTCCCTAAATCGGATGGACCCTGAGACACCCTGGCTTGGTCTGCAAGCGTTCACTGAATTTACCAAAGATTACTTCTTCGGTCGGGATTCCGAACTCAATGATCTCAACGATCGGATCCTCGGAAAACCTCTGACGATCTTGTTCGGTCAATCGGGCCTCGGGAAGAGCTCCTTGGTTCAAGCCGGCTTGGCCCCTCGTTTACGCGCGTCGGAGTATTTGCCGATCTACATCCGTTTCGACCACTCGGTCGAAGCGGATTCCATCGAGCGGCAATTACTCGACAAGCTTGTCGCGAGCCTACGGGAAAATGGCAAAAGCGACATCGCCGGACGCATCGTCCAATTTCTTCAAACGGCAGCAGGCAAATTCGATGGATCCTCCGCCCTATGGCTGTTGTTCCATGACCCTGCGATTGGACTGATACCTTCGAAAAACGATACAGATGACAAGCAGGTTAAGCTGGTCTTTATGATCGATCAATTCGAGGAAATCTTTACCCTGGGCGAACGCAGTGAACGCAAGGAAATCAGCGATCGGTTTCGCGACACCTTGGCGTCGATGGTTGAGAATCGCCCACCGAAGAGCCTACGAAAAGAACTCGAAGAAAACGACGAGTTGGCCGAACGGATCGACTACCGCGCTCAACCATCGCGATTCCTGTTGGTCATGCGCGAGGATTTCCTCCATATCTTGGAACGCTGGAAAAGAACCATTCCATCGATCATGAGCAATCGGGTCGAATTGCGGATGCTCAACGGCCCACAGGCATTCCTGGCTGTCGTACGACCCGGCAGGCTCAGGACCGCAAAGCCGGCGATCATTCCCGACGATGTCGGAGAGGCAATTGTCCGGTTCGTTGCAGGTGAAACCGACGCCGTACCCCTAAACGAAATCGATGCAGTCCCACCCTTGCTGTCTCTGGTATGCGCGGAGCTTAATGAACGGCGTCTAGCCAATCAGGAGCCTCAGATCACCAGCGCCCAGTTCAAAGGCCGTAGCATTGATATCCTCGAAGGTTTCTATGATCGAAGCTTCGCGATCGACCATCTGAACTTCCATACCAAGCACCCCCCGGATGGCCCGAGGGCACTCCAGCGGGCCAAGAAACTGATCGAAGACCGGCTGATCACCCCGGACGGATACCGAGAGAATATCTCGTATGAAAGCATCGCCAAGGATTTACTCCTTGACTCCAACGGAGAGCCGATCTCTCCCGCAACGGCCAAAATGGTTCTCGATGGTTTGGTCGAACGTCGACTCCTCACAGTCGAAGAAAGATTAGGTGTAAGACGTGTTGAGCTGACCCACGATATTCTCACTAGGATCGTTAAGAGCAGCAGGGACAAGCGGCATGAAGAGGAAAGTCAAACACGACTTCGAGTCCTCAAGGAGAAAGCCGAGTTTGAAAAAGCCAAGATCATTAAAGAACGGAATAAACTCAGGGGGCTAGCAATCCTGTCCTCGGGTTTGGCGATCATGGCAATTGGAGCCGCAACCATGGCGTTTTCATGGTACAGACAAGCAAAGAACATGGCGTATGAGGCTGAACAATCCGAGGCGGAAGCCAGAGATGCAAGCGCCAAGAAAACCGTATCGGAAGCTCTGGCAAGGGACGCGGAAGCTTTGGCAAAAGACGCTGAAACAGTGGCCTTGGAGATGGTTCGTTTCTCACGCGGCGGCTTTTCTCGATTGTACGACGAGGTCGTCAATGCCGAATTGGAAAACGTACCAGACATCAACATCAAGAAGACGCTAGACATCAAAAGTAAACTGCGTGAATATCTCGTCAGTCTATTGGGAAGCGGTCCAGAACTCCAAATGCGATTGGAAGAGGATCCTAAACGGATTGCTAGGCAGCTCACGCGGATCCACCTGGACGAGGGAAGGGATCGGATCCTAGTCAAAGACTTCATGAAAGCGGAAGAATCCCTCGATAAAGCGATGAAATCGTCAGAGGAAACAGGACTGGATACACAGGAGGATGCCGAATACCGAGCCGACATCCTGCTTGAGAAGACAAGAACGCTATCCGTTGCCGAGAAGCGAGCCGAAGGTGCAGCGCTTGCAAAACAATCACTTGAGTATGTGGAGAAACTGGCAGTTCAATGGCCTAGCTCTTGGCGGTTGAAATACACAGTGATTCGGTTGAAGAATCTTATCAATGTCGGAGATAAGCAATCCAGTGAAATCTATCTGCGACTCTATGACGAAATGAAGGAGGTTGCAGAGGAGTCGAATAGGCAGTTCGAACCCGTCCTCTGGACCTTCACCATCGATGCAAATCGGCAATCGAACCAGGTCGATATTCCCGATTACCAATCTGCAATCGATCTTGTTCGCTTCTTTCGAACCGACATTATTAAAAGCAGTGTTTATTCACTACTGAATAAACAGGAAGCCTCTGATCATTTTTCTACCTTCATCGGAGAAATGAAAAAAGAACTCCAAAAAGACAACAACCAAGAGACAGTCGAGGTACGCCGAGCGTTCATCGAGGAATTGGAAACAACTGTCAAGGAACTCGAACGGGTCATCCGCTCTAGCATTTCCGTTTACAACGTCCGCACCGTGCTTCTCGATATCCAGCAGGAGGGAATAGCGCGAGGAATAAACAGCTTGGAAATTAATGGGATCACTGCCGCCAGAGAGCGTCACCGGATTATTGCATCCCATTTGGGTGTCGGAGCAAGTTTCGTCGAATCGTTTGTCAAGGTGGTGCGTGACTACATCGATACGGAATCCACTGCGAAAGATGACGCATTGGTTCAAGTACAGCAAATCGCCAGAGATTTCGAAACGATGGATTTGAGAAATGCGGACGCCGTTATGTCTGACTTTCAGGTTACTTCAGCGGTCGAGGCACTTCCACCAACGGACCCCGTGGCCGCGATTTACGAGGGGCTTCTAGATCGTTATCTATTTCGCTATCGAGAGGAAACGGAGTCCGAACGGGAAGCGTATTTGCAAACAGTGATCAACCTGTGTAGAAATCGCATCAGCAAATGGAATAAAGCAGGTGATCATGGAGAATTAAATGAATACTATAATCTTTATCTCCGAAATGCTTCGTTGAAGACCCGAATTCAGGACGATCAGAGCGTCCTTATCGAGGAACTTCGTAGTATCGCTTTAGCAATGATTAGTCTCGACAAGCACGAGGACGCCGAGAAGGTATGGGATGACGCCTTTAGCATCTGTCAGTCGATCATCGATTTGCGGCCTTGGGACTTCTACATTTATCAGGCAAAGTTCGGTCTTTGCTTTGAAGCCGCCAGGGAATGGGACAAGCTCCAAAGGTCGGACGATACTCAACGTTGGCTTCGACGCGGTTGGGAATCGTTCCGACTCTTCTCGGGAGAAGAGATAGACCTTGCAAGCCTACCGGTGTTGCCCTTAAAAGGGGAGAACATTGAGGACATCAATCAGGATGCAAAAAACTTCTTCGATAGGCTTAAGCCGGTCGCCAAGGGGGGAACGCCCAACAGTATCCAATTCGTACCGTGCGATTTCTCAGGTCAAATCTTCCGTCTTAACGTCTACATCATTCCGGGGAAAGGAAGCTTTCAGCAAGTCAAGAACCAATTGCGGTGGGTAGACGAATACCGAGGGGGTAAACCAGACGAAACGTATGTGAGGATCATCGACAAGCTAGGGGCAGAGGCCAAAGAACGCGGATTGGATTTCAAGAGCCACTTTGATGGGAATTTCACGAAATTGGTCGCGATTGAAGAGAGTCGGGTTTTGCAAGAAGCGCTCGCTATGGAGACTTTGCGTAGATCGACAGGGGATTCAGGGGAAACCGACGGGCTGCTGCCAATCACTCGTACCACATTCGAGACCCTGATTGAAAATTCAATCAAATCGAATAATTGGACGCAGCTCGAAAATCTAGCCCGGCGTCTTTTGTCAAGAGATTCGACTGATACCAACGCGGCAGTGGCTTTGGCAATGTCACTATTCGCTCGAGGGAGAATCGCCGATGCAATAGCGATCATGAAAATGGGTTGGCCTGCCAACAAAGGAGCGATAGGAAAACTGGTGAGGGCCTATGTCGGAAACGATGAGCTAGGAAACCAATTCACCCGTCTTTATCGAATCGCTGACGAGAACAATGTTTCCTTTCCAGATCTTATTCAATATGCATTAGCCACGGATCTCGAAAAAGAGCGAAAACAGGAGACCCGATCCGAGCAGGCTGCGATCGCTAAAGAAAAACTATCGAATCCGTCCAATTCAACGTCCACTGGGAATCGCTCAGATCCGATCACGAACAAGAGTTCCGAGGCTATGGATCCGGTCGGGCGATTGCTCACTATCATCGACCAAGCGATGTTCGCTGAGGATTGGGATCAAGCCATCGAGTTTTCGAAGGCTTTGCTCATCCACAGGCAAGAGAACCTAATGGCTAAGTCCAAATTAGCCATTGCCCTTTTGATAAACAAACAGGAAACACAGGCTCAAGAGATTATCGATGAAATCTGGGATCTCCAGGATGATGCATCGGGAGCTGAATATCTACTTGCCAATTATGGCGTTTTAAATGCCGCAGGTATGTCCCACAACTTGGAGGATATGCTCGCTTCAAAATATAAAATCGACCCGGACGCATCGTTGCACACGATTCGATTGATTCTAGGGAATGAGGACGGCAAAGAAAGTTGGTTTCTTTTTGAATCCAAGAGGGTACATGACGCCGAGGTCGCTGATCAAATATCTCAACACGCACGTCTTTCCAAATCGGACGAATCCTGGTCGTGGGATGGAATTCTCAGTTACGGACGGATTATCCAGCGTGGTACCGGAGTTACCACCCCTAGTATTGATAGCATTACAAATGAATTTTCTAATCGTCAACGTCCACCGGAAATCCGAGATGCACTAATTGTCACACGCTCCCCCACAGCGGAATACTTGAGTGCGATTTGGAACCTCCAACGATGGCAACAACGCATGAGGCTTATCGACCAGAATCCCAAATTGCGTGAGATCGATCGCGAAATGTTTAATCGGAAGGATGGCGAGCGGGAACTGATGCGACGATTCAATAGTGCATCTTTCAGGGCGATGTTTCTTGAGCGTTGGGACGAAGCCGAATCATGGGCCCGAAAAGCACTTGAGCTCAACCCCGAATATCCCTATGGACTCGGCAACCTTGCTAATTCCTATCTATATCGTGGAAAGTACACCGATGCCATCGAAATCTATCGTAAGCATTGGAGCCAAGACGTGGATGGCGAGATATTCGGATCGATTATTGTCGACGATTTCGAAAAGCTGAAAGCTATTGGAATCACTCATCCGGATACTCGGCGTATCCTGATGGAACTTCCGCCTCCAAAGCCTATAGAACCTTAATTCGCGTTATTCTTCCGATGTTTTCCAGTAGGCCTTGATCCTAGAATATCACTATAGGGTTTTTGAATGTCCGTCCCAAACCGTTCTACATCGCTGTTATCGGAATCTAATCTCCATGCTCCTCTTGCTACGCTCATCATCGGAGTTACCGGTAACTCCGACCCTGAGGGTTATGAAGCGAAAGTAGTGAATCCTCTAGAACAAGCTCCCTCGATCAAGAAGATCTACCTTAGGGTTTGGCAATTTTTAGATTGGGTATTTGGAAAGGAAACCGAATCTCCGCTAGGGTTTCCGTCCGAGGAATTAATGAAACTGGGAATAGATTCCCGCGATGCGGACCTTTGCCTAACCAAAACCGACCCGAGAACTAAAAATGAGTGCGAGTTTGTATCGGGTAAACTTATAAATTTTAATGCTTGCTGGAAACCCCTCGGGATCGAGCAGACGCCGGTGATACTACTGAGTTCGATCTCTCCGGGAATTGACACGATCGTTGCCGAAGCGTTCCTGGATTACAAGCAGTCCAATCCGGATCGTTCGGTTTTCGTAAGGGTACCTCTACCTTTCCCAAAGGAGATCTTGGAAAGATGTTCTTCGTACAGGAAGGACGACGACAAATGGAGATTGCGATCGCTCCTTGAACGACTCCGGCAGCAACCAGGATGGGACGAACAGCAAGATCTATTCTGTGTCAAAATCGATCGGGAATGGGAACCGCTTAGGCGTAAATCGCCAGATAATCTGGATCCTTCAACCGAAAACCCTACATGCCAGGCAGAGGATTCCCTAGCCCAGCTTCTGAGCCCAGAGGCTGACTTGGATTCCAAAATCTTTTTTAATGGAGAGCTCAAGTCAAGGCGTCACCTCCGTTACCGAGCAGCAGGAGAGTACATCGCGTCATTGAGTCATTTGCTTCTTGCGATTTACGACCATGAATTCGATCATCAGGGCAATAGGGAGGATGGCTTTAGAAAGCCCTTGAATCCTTTTGAACCGGGAACATGGGCAATCGTTGAGGCCAAACGAAGAGGGCTATCATGGGAGCTTTTGGCAACCTCCAACAATTTTTCCTGGGCAGATAACGGTCCGGTCCTACGATTGGGAATCGAACGCACTAAGCGCACTGCGTTACCGGCAAATGGTCCTGTACCTTCGAAAGCTTTGCAATCACCCGAGGTTTGGAGTTTTCTACAACCCTATGACTTAGAGCCTAGAGACGAGCATCTAGCAGTCGGGCAGAAACAGGCAATTTGGCAGGCAAGCGGCGACTTTGTATTCCGGCGGATCATTGATCTCCAAGAAACCTACAATAAAGAAACCGCGATCCAATGGATGCCGAAGGATCAGCAGGTGGCGGGCGAGTCGGAACTCATTGACATGTTGGTCCCAAGATCGGAAGGCAAAACGCCGGAGGAAAGACGTGAGAAACTCACTGAATTTCTTGGGCCAGCTTGGTTCGAGCTAGCGTCCCTTGGCCAAGCCGCAAGCGTCAGACGATGCTCAGGAGATTTGGCAAACAAAGTTTATGAGCCCAAGCGATTTAGAGTACTATTGTCATTAATCTTTTTGGTTTTTATCGCAGCTTTGTGTCTAGGGATGTTTGAGCATTGGCATCGAGGCGAGCATAATAGTGACAAGCATTCGGTCCTTTGGAATTCGACCGAAGCCCTAACCGCTCTGGTGAATTACCTTCCCGCAGGCAACTCAGGCACAGACGACGCCGAAGCCTGGATCAGAGCAGGTCTCTTGTCCGTGACAATCATCACCCTTTCCATCTCTGGAATCTGGTTTATTGTTTACAACCGAAAGCGGATCGAGGAGAAACGCTACGACTACCGGGCTCTAGCAGAAGCGCTTCGGGTCCAAATCTATTGGTCGGTCGCAGGGCTCAACCGTTCGGTTGCCCACGACTACATGCAGCGCCAAAAAGACGAGCTTAATTGGATTCGCTACGTGGCTTCCGAGGTTTCGTTTCCTCTGGATCGCTGGCCCGCTTTCTTCAAAAACTTAAGCAACCATCAGCAAAACAAACTGCTTAGCTACGTTCAAACGATGTGGATTGGTGGCCAGATCAGCAACGCCACAAAGAAATGTACGGGGTTGTCTCATAAGCTCCATTTGACGCACGTACTATGCTGGGGACTTGCCTGGGCGGGATTGATCCAGTTGCCGCTGATGCTCGTTTGTCAAGTGAATATCGACTTTGCCAGTTGGCTAAATGGTAACCACTGGTGGCTGACCAAGATCTTGTTTCTCGCTGGCTTTGTGGGGTTGCTTATTTTTGCCGCATTCGGCCTGGAACTTGCAATCCACTCGAACAAGTGGCTCAAGCCTTATGTTCCTAATTGGGTTATGCATGTACTGCACTTGGTAGATGAACACTTCGGCGAGCACGAAGAATCCATCGCGGATCCTCATCTAGGTAGAAAGATCATTTCCAGTTTGGTTCACTATTGGCAATTAGCTGGCGTAGCACTTTTTTTTGGCGCCCTAGCCTTCGAGATGTCGTTCCATTTGCCGGAGCTTGGCAAGAACTTTCCAGATCGATCCAACTGGTGGATCATTAACACAGGAACTTGTCTTCTATCTGGAGCTTTGACGCTCGCTTGGCAGGAAAGAAGATTCTATGCAGAAGAGTATCGAAACTATTGCTCGATGCGTATCCTCTACAAGTCTGCTGATCGAAGACTTGAACTAATCCTTACGGAGCTAGATAGCCTAGCCCACATCGACAGCACCGACTGGACAAGACGGCGATTAGTAGCAGAGGCTCAGGACATCTTCTATCAGGTAGGTTGCGAAGCCCTGAGCGAAAACGCGGAGTGGCTGATAGGTCACCGGGCAAGGCCACTGGAGTTGTTTATGGCGGGATAGCTATAAACACAGCACTGTTCGTTACCGAGCGTTACCGAGAGGATGCTTACTAAGCCAAATCAGGTAGTTTTCTACACACGCTCCAATGAAACAAAACAGGGGCAGTCCCCATGTTTAAACCAACAGGAGCTGGTTAATCTTTCCAACGCACAAGCCGTAAGCCATCCACCCAATCGCCGATTTCGGCTGAAGTCGATTCCACTTTTCTCGACTTAGCCGTTGAGTGATCAATGTTAGGAGGATGAATAAGATAGGCTCCTCCGCGAACGAACATTTTGGATAAATCGCCTTCTTTCGTTGGAGCACCTAGTTCATGAACCCATTCCATCGCGTTCCCAAGCGAATCAAATATTCCTAGCGTATTCGGCATTACCGATCCGACATCAGCGAATAAGCCAGTATCCGTTGGCTGGTCGCATCGAACGTAGTGCTTCATTAGCTCTTCAGAACCCCCGAAGAACCACGATGAATCGCAGCCTGCTCGACTTGCAAACTCCCACTCATAGCCGAATGGTACGCGGTAACCATTCGAATAGGAAAGCTGGAAATCTTTCACGACTCCTGCATCCTCAGTCAAGAGATAAAAAGGCTTGAGTCCCTCACGAGTGCTGAGCCAGTTACAATACCGTAGAACGTCGCATCGGCGCAAGCCACCCATAGGGCAGGATCTAAATTCCCTGGGATAGAACTTATTCACTCGATCAGCGGTTTTTCCTTCTTCATGCAGTTTTCTTTGTCGCAAATCGATTGGCCAGTCAAATTCCCGACTTTCAGCTTCTGAATAGGCAATCCAGTCTGCGACAGTAACCTCATGCACGGCGAACCATAAAGGTTTTCGAGGCCAATCCGCTTCTACCTCAACCTTTCTATAAGCAGAGTTGTTACGTCCCAAAGAGATGAGATTTTTTAGTCTAGGATGCTCGAAATCAACAAGTGCAAATCGTTGGTTTACAGAATTCGTGTAATGGTCACCAAGTTCACGTGAGGAATTTGGACCCTGTAGTTTTTCAGTGCTCTTCCTGAGATTGAAACCGAGCTTCGAATCAACCCACTCAGCCGATGAAATTATATAGGATGACATGTTATATTCTAAAATATTTGACACGATCTCACGAAAGCTTTCCTGCTCTCGACGACTAATATCGTTTCGGCTACCAAGTGCGAGGAGGAGACCTGCAACCTCGAACTCCCTCAAATCCATTGCGGGCTTAGTAACTTCGGATCGAAGTCGAGTAGCGAGCGATTCAAAATCCACATCAAGTTCAGATGCAAACTTGATTGCGAATGAGCGAGCACCTTGCGAACGGTTATCGTTCAAGAGATTCCATAACGCTTCATGTTCACCGATTCTCGCAAGTGCGACAACGCCCATGGCATCGAATCTGTCTGAGTTGGCTGACGCATAGGTATAATCAAAACCAGCGGTTTCCCAAAGACGCTTGGTTCGGGACGAGGTTTCATTTCTCTCCGGACCTTTAAAGGTGAAATCGCGAAGTTTCGCGCGATCGCTCGCGTATTCCTTCAAGATTCCTTTCGAGCGATCATTTTCACTAAGTTCCTTCATTGTGAAATCAAAGAGCTTCCTAGAGTCTGCCGCAAGCATTTGGCAAACTCGGAATGCATTATCTTTTGGCGTATCTCCCAGGCTGCTCAGAATGTAAGCCGTCGTTTCTTTTCCGCTAGCTTCATCTTGATATAGTCGAACGAACTCGTTCCGCAGTTTATCAATGGTTGCCTTTGCAAGGTAGCGGTCTCCCAAAAATGCAAGATCCATAGCGGGAATACTAGCCAACAGCCGAGCACTCCGCTCCGGATCGCGCTCAACAATGCGAGTTTGGGTGCCTTCCCCGGCTGCGACAAGCAACCTGCAAAATGCAGCGGAATTGCGCTCTGACTCAGCGAGCTGCTCAATTTGCGGATCCTCTGGATCTCCAACAAGTTTAAGAGATCTCCTAATGGCATCTACGGTTTCAAAATCGCTGTCAGCGGAATACTGCATTTTTCGCAGCTCATCTTTGAATTCCCCAGTAATATGCAGTAAAGCAAGTTTGGCTTTTGTACTCTTTTCACCATTCGTCGCATCCAATTCTTGCTTGAGCAATCCCGGAGCAAGCAGGGGATAACTCGTTACTTGGCGGATACGTTCATCGATTTGTGGAAGAGCGGTACGAACAAGTAAATCCACAGTCGCCTGAGCATCCTTGACCCTGAGGTAGTAAATACCGATGGACGCACCAATACCAAGTAGACAAGTCGCTGCAAGTGCCATGGACATCTTTCGTACAATCACAGTTTTTGCTGCCTTCATTAGCTCCCGTTGCTTGGCAGTCCAGGCATGTTTCTTCGTGCGGTATCGAATGATGAAATACTCCCTGATCGTTGGTAGGGCAGCGGATCTTTTGTTGTCCAAGTGCCAAGTCGTCGAGCGAGCATCAAGTAGAAGCATTGCGCGACCACTAGGTGTCGATCGCTGAGTCAAAGATAGCCACTCCCGAATGGCTGGTATCAAGAAGTCATGTGCAAGTTGATAGATTTGCTCCCTGTCAGCTTTGAGTTCCGGGCCGGGATTGCCAAACGAGCCTTCGCCATCGCTTTGCGTGATGAGTCTAAGCTCATTGTGCAGCACGGAAATCAACTCTTCGAATTCGCGAGGTCTCTCTGCGTAGCCTGAACGTCTCATCAATTCGCTCGTAATAACCTGAGTTCGAATTTCCTTTCCATCCTGAACGTTGATCTCGTCCTCCCGGCTCGGTAGGAGACATCTGAGCACTTCTTTCGCCCCAACCCTGTGTTTTGCAAATCGGATCTCCGAGCCGCTACCGATCGTGTCTTTAAGAAACGTGACACCAAGACCTTCGACACCGCCTACCGCTTTCCACGTATCTAGATTCCACGGCTTGCCTCGCATCATGAACGCAAATAATGAGAGTCTCAAGCATACAACCTCATTGCTGTTTGCATTTGCCAAACCATCCACCGCCAATCTGACAAACTCCAATTGTTGAGTAGTCGGTGTTTCGTCGATACGACCATATGCTTTTCCGAAAAGCAGCAACACGTTCCTGGCATGATCCGGTTCGAAAAGTCGCAATATTCCTTCATTGGAATTTGATAGCTCTTGATCGATTGCCGCCATGAATCGCTTGACAGAGGACCAGAAGTCTTCTCTTACAATCAGCACAAACTGAATCATCTCAGCGCGACTACGCTTCACCGCTTCGATAAGATCTCCTTTCTCTTGCTTGTTCCAGCCCTGGAGCCATTGCTCGAACTGGTCTAGAATAATAATTAGCTTTCGCTTGCTGCTACTCTCCGATTCTTGGTAGCGGTCTATGCAGTCAACCAAGCTATTAGTGTCATCGATGTCGGACGCGGGATAATTGTCTTTTATCGCGGTTAATATCCTTTTTTCATAGTTCCTAGTGGATGCAGATAAATAGATCGTATCAATAATACGACCTGCCGAGGTGTACCGTAACAGCGGCTTGACTCCCGCTCTGAAGAATGAGCTCTTGCCACTTCCCGAGACGCCAAACAATACTCCAACTGAGTTCGTCGGGGCATCAGATTCCAAAAAATGCTTCCAATGTTGTACTGAGTCTGGAATGCACTGCCCACCAACCTCATGATGCGGTGGTGGAAGTAATTTCCAATAAAATCCAGCGGCGCTTTCGTCAAATTGCAGCAAGCCCTCCTTGGGTACAACTCGGTTACTATCTACGCTTCGAAGCCTGGGTTGCAGCGCCCGCATGATTCCAACGGTTAAACTGTTGTGATCAGAAAACCTAAGACTTACGTCGGCATACCGACCTTTCTTCCTGAGCATTTGCAAGTGCCGCGACATGTGTGCCGCTTGCTCCCCCGTCGAATCGTCGCCGCTGAGAGAGTAATCTCGCACGGCGTGCTCCTCGGGAGTGCAGATCAGTATCTTTCGATCGTGTAAAACTGCGAGCCATGCTTCCCATTGAGTGTACGACAGACCGTCAACATCGGCCTTTGATAAGCCCAACTTTTCGTGAAGCTGTGAGTAGCTATATCTTTCGATGATGGGCTTTCTGTTTGCTGCATTTGGGATACCACCGGTTTGGTTTCCGACGATATGCACTACGTAATCGCAGGATCGGATATAGTCGTCAAGCATGATCAAGGTCTGCTCACCACTTGCACGAAACGTCTCCTGCTTTTCGATCTCAACAGCTCCGCTCTCGATAAGATGATCGGAAATCAAATTTCGGTAGCTGCCAAACTCATTGGTGACGCACGAAAGAAATACTCGTTTTGCAACCATTACCAATCACCTCAAAAGAATCAGAAACCCAACACGCTCCATCGAAAATTCAAAATCTGGCAATTTTCGCCAGCTCTTGATTTAAAAAGGCATCTCCAGACGAAAGCTGATCACCTCGTTGCTAAATGCGACGCCAGCCGTTTAGACGCCAAGAAAACCTGCCGTTTAGCGACCTCTATACCTTCCTTCCTGTAATTTTCTGTTATTTTTGGTACGTGATCGGCAACGGATGATGACTGAAATTCGGGTTGCCACTCAACCAGCGGCTGTTCCCCTTCAAGATATACATGCTTCAATGCTAGGTCGTGACTCTGTTTTGCCCAGGTTGACCATTTGCACCGATCTCCATTGTCCCGTATTACGTTCTCATTGATAATCTCGAGAGCTGATTTCCTGATACTGGCAAGACTTTTCTCCTCGCCGAGTATGTTGTCCCAAAATGAATGGAGCTTTGTCAAATTTTCTCCATCACGAACTGCGATACGATTGCCTCCTTGGTCGCCGTTTGGAAATCGATCAGAGTACAAATTGATACAATGTAACGGTTGATGCACATCCCCGAAGAGATGCAAGAGCCATGAGATTGCGATTGCTTTTCGAGTAGTAGAGGTGTATCCCTCCGAAAGGATATCTGAGTTCTCATCCAAAGCGGTCAAGATGTTGGGCGAGTAGAACGGCAGTTCTGGATCGGCCATCGTTCTGTCGCTTGCGTTTGGACGGTAAGGAATGTTTACGAAATGCCAAGGCCTACGATGGTATTCCGCTCGATATTCATCGGTATTAACAAAGTCCGGCCAGATCGCTGCTCGCATGAATACCCACAAGCTTTCAGGGCATTCATCAGGCTTGTCTTTTAATAGAAACCTTTCGTAATGCGGATGATTCTTTAGTAGTACATGGATTTCGTCTTGTTGCTCTGGGGTGAGCTCCATGAAGGCCAAATACGCAATCAGCATATGTGTTCGATCATTCCACGCATCAACTTGTATGCACGGCAAAAACCAAATTGTCACGACAAATGAAAATGTTGATTGTAAGATCTTGCGTCGCGTAATCATTGGGGCTCGTCCTTTAAGGCTGATGTCGTGGTCCCAGTAAGCGAATCGCATCGAAATGCAGTTGTGGTCTTTAAAATTGATTCTCTATCGGGGAACCTTGCACAAAATTTGCTTAGAAGCGCTGGGTCGAAGTTTGACGATATCTCCGTAGTCAACTTCCGGACTGCTTCATGATGCTCAAGTGCGCGGTGGTATGTTCGCTCGGAGGTTATTGCGTCGTAAACGTCCGTGATCGCTACAACGCGAGCTGCGAAAGGGATCTCGTTTCCTGATATTCGATTAGGATAGCCATTTCCATCCCATCGTTCGTGATGGCAATATGCGACTTGAGCTGCTAATTTTAGCGCAGCGGTGTTTCCCTGAGACAGTATTTCTCTTCCCAGGATTACGTGAGTCCTGACGATTTGTCGCTCATCTTCCGTAAGTGACCCTGACTTTTCGAGGATTTCGACGGGGATTCCGATTTTGCCGATATCGTGGAACATCGCTGCAATGCTCACTTCTGCCACCTCCTGCGGATCGCACTCGAATGCTTCGCACAATCGCCCAGCCAATGCAGCCACGTTCACCGCATGATCAATTGAGGCACCCAGGTCAAGAGAATTTGAGTCTAAAAAGGATCGCAGGGCGAGGATTGGATCCTCCACGAAATGTAAGTGGTGTTCAAAAATTTTTATTTTGGTAGCGGTCTCAAAGAGCTTTGTTCTCATCTCGACATCACGCAAACGGCCACCCATCACCTAATTCTCCGAAGTTGGTTTCTAGTATCTGAAGAAATTGCCCAAAGTACGACAACAGCTCGACCATAAGGGGTCAAATTGCTTATCACACGAAGTCCTCATGAGCAGTACGACGGGCATCTACGCGCCTTTCCAGTTGCAACATTGGATTCGCGAAACGAATGTCCTCATGTATGGATTTCCAGCCGTTTCCCAAAGCTTTGTTGGGTTTTGAAACCTGGAAATCTTCGCGGATCGTGGCCGATACCGAAAGAAATCCGGTGGTCGTGGACATCTGATTTGGAGCCAACCGTTATCTCGGAGCCCTCGGAGTCGGGGGACCTGGGGCGATGCTGCTCGAACAGCTTCCTTCACCTCCAATCCCCCAGAGATCGCCCTCGAGCTGCACAAGCAACTTGATGTTGTCGAAGAAGAGCGCAAGTGGAGCGATGATCTTGCGCTATGGCAGGCCCGATGGCACTTGCAGAACTGGCTCGACTGCATCAAATCTCGAGAGCTTCCCGTGGCGGATGTCGAGATAGGGCATCGCTCGATCTCTGTGTGTCACTTGGCCAACATCACCCGGGAGATTGATCGCCCGTTGCGTTGGGATCCATCGAACGAATCGTTTCTGAACGATCCCCAGGCCAACGGCCTGCTTACCCGCCAACGCCGCAAGGGATTCGAACTTCCGGCCTAGCCAGTTCGCCGTGCGGGTCTTTCTGGGCTGCAGGTTAAAAATCGTTGATTACTTCGCCGCCAGATCTTGTACCCAAGGCTTTCCATAAACGGCTGTCGATTTGGTCGGAAACCGTCCGGACCGATCCGTCGAGCAAAAGTGAATTCACGCTCCCGCTGTGGTGGCTACGGCTTGTGACGGATGCATACGTCGGAAGCGTTGAGCTACGTCCTTCTCGCATGGAATTGAAATCGATGTCGTAAACCTTATCGCCGACCTGGTACGGCACCATTTGGTTCGGCGGAAATGTAGTCGTGAAACCTGTCTGATGGGAACGGGCATCGACCCACTCGGTATGCCCTGAGTCCGCTTTGAATTCTCCACCATATCCGGGGATATCCGAGGGCCGAGTGGGGACGGCCGTCGGTCCGTTTGGATTCCCTCCGTCTCGCAAATAGGGTGTGAACGCCTTCACCTCGCTCATCGCAAGTGTGTTGCTCGTTCCGTCGGTGATCGATGCGAGCTTGAGCTCTTGGTTGACCGTAAACACCCCGGATCCTCTTCCAATGGGTGGTTCCATAACCAGCCATTCCCCGATGTTGACGCCGTAGCTGAGTGGATAGTGGACAAAGCTCGGGCCATCCTGTCGTTCTTTGTCGTTGATTTCGCTCGGGCACATCAGAAACGGGACTCGCAGTCGCGCAATCTCCGGCTGTTGGGCTATGGGGCGCGTGAAATCGATCCGCTGGTGCAGATTCGTTTGTTCTGCGTAGGGCAATAGTCTGCTCTGGACGCTCCAGTAGACCGTCCCGCCGTAGGTTCGGTAGTCGCCCTGAGGGGGTAGCTTTTTTCTGGCCGACTCAAAATTCTGCAGGCACAGACCTAGTTGCTTGAGATTGTTCTGGCAGGACATTCGGCGTGCTGATTCGCGAGCGGCTTGGACCGCCGGCATCAGGAGTCCAACCAGCACTCCGATGATGGCGATGACTACTAGTAGTTCGACAAGGGTAAACGCGCGTCGCATGAGCAAGTACCTGTTTCGCGGGTGAGAAACTTCACCCGCTCAAAGGGTGATGGGATTTTCCTGGAACGCAAGGTTTAGCCATTGAATTCGGGAACAAAATTCCGTGAAGTCTTCAAATCAAGCCGCTTGCTGTTGGAGAAGACCAGATCCCTCCGCGCGGAGTTCCTTGGTCGCAGATCCTCTTCGAAGCTTGTCAGTAGAGCACGATTTGTTATCATCCACGCCGTGGAGAGCGGGCCTGGCCAGGTTACTGATTCAGTGCTCCAGCGAGGATCGGCAGATATTTGAAGGCTCTTACGGCGAAAAATGGGCTGAACACCATCGGACGGAAAGTGACCACTTTCATCGTCGCGGTTGTCTTTTGCGCTGCCATCTTTCCGATCCCGGTCGCGACGATCGGCGTTTCGGACGTTGACCACTCGCAACGTTTCCCCTGCCAAAATGGGAATTGTGGTTGCGCGACCGCAGAACAATGCTGGACGAGTTGCTGCTGTTTTACTCTGGCCGAGAGATTGGCTTGGGCCGAAAGTAATGGGGTTGCTCCTCCGTCCTATGTCCAAGCGACTCCTAGCTACCCAAAGCCTAGGAATAAGAAATCGATCGGATCGGAAAGAACCAGTTGCTGCGCCACCAAAGCAACGAATTCGCATGCTTCGTGCTGCAAGCCTGCGAAGACCGACACGATTAGGGAAGAACGATCGAGCTCCTCGACGAAACGCAAGGTCGTCCTGGGGCTGTCTGCTTTGAAATGCCAAGGGAAAAGCTCTGCGTTCACTTCATTGCCATGGACGATTTTGGCCACCCTCGAAAAAGTGCTAGTACTTGAGCAAGAACCTGGGCCTGCCCCTCTGGCAACGAGGAGAGACCCAGCCCAGGTGTTTATCGTGCCAGACACGCCACCTCCCAAGCAGTTGCTCTCTTAGCATCACCACGCGCTTGGCTCTTCTGTGCCCATCTTTGAATCGAAGCGATTCGAAACGGCGCACTTGCGCGGTCACCGGGTCCGCTCTCCACAAGACGGTTTCGTAGGGCCGTATCAAGTGCGCCGTCTCGAGTCGCCGCTTCCGCCTGCGCGACGAATATTCCTACGTACCAAGATACCAAGTCCATTGAGGAGAGAATCGAAATGCGAATATTGCTTTTGTGGATAGGAGGAATCGCGATCGCCTGTGGCAGCACTGAGCTTCGCGCTGAGACACCGTCCGAGATCTACCAGCGGCTGATCATCCCCTTGATCCAGTCATCGAAGTCCAGCAGTTGCTCAGAATGCCATCTTCAGGGTGTCCATCTTGACGATTTCCTGACTTCCGATCCCAAGGCTTCCTTTGCGTCGCTTAGGGCTCGCGGATGGATAGATACCAAGCGTCCTTCGGAATCCAAACTGTTGCAGTTTATCGCAAAGAAGCCGGAAAACTCCACCGCTTTGATGGACCAAGTTCGGAAATCGGAACTGGAAGGGATCAGCCAGTGGATTCACGCCGCGGTCCAAGACCCTGAGTCTCTGAGTGCTCCCTTGCCGCCGTTGAACGACCTAAAACTAGACGACAAGCTGATGCAGCACGTTCGCAACGATCAGGTTTTGTCGCGCTTCGTCGACATCCTTTGGTCGCAGCTTGAGCGTTGCGCGAACTGCCATTCGCCCGATCGCAATGCCAAACAGGTTGAAAAGCATGGCGGCAAAATGAGTTGGATCGTTCCAAACTCACCTGCTGATACTTTGCGGCTTTTGGAGGAGCGCAAGCTGATCAATTTTGAAGAGCCATCGGCGAGTTTGATCAAGACCAAGGCGATAGGAAAAGACGAGCATGGAGGAGGGGTTAAGTTCCCTGAGCAGGGGCATACCGATCGCCAGTGGGGTTTATTCCTCTCTGATTACGCAGCAATCAAGCAGGATCTCTATTCGAACTCGAAGGAAATTCCAGCCTTCGATCCCATTCGAACTTGGCGAACCGGGTTGCACCTGCGAGTCAAGGAACTCCCAAGCTTGCCTGCTGGGACATACGCAGTCGTCTTGATGCACCGGATAGCTTCCGACGGTACGGTCAGCAAAGAGCCGAGTGCCTTTGGAGAAGGTCGGGTTTCCAAGGACGGTACAAGTTGGGGCACATCTTTGAAAGTCGTTGAACCCTCTCATTTACGTCGTTCAAGAGACGTCGTCGAATGGAGCACTTTGTTGCCCTCTGGAAGATACCAGCTTCGCTGGACTCCCGTAGAGGACTCCGATGCATCGCTCGAGAAGATCCTCGCGTTGCCGTACACCGGTCAAATAGAAATCGATTCGTTATGGAAGTCGGGCCACAGCGATGCTAAGACGATCGCGTTCGGCGATTTCGAGTCTGTTGCCGACTTGAAGTAGAGCCTATGGAACCGCAAGACTTAATCACCACTTCAAACACCATCGAAAAAACGAAAATGAACAGCAGATATATCCAATCGAGCCGCTATGCCTTCACCTTAGTTGAATTGCTTGTGGTCATCGCCATCATCGGAGTACTTGTAGGTTTACTCCTGCCGGCCGTCCAAGCTGCACGCGAAGCAGCACGTCGAATGCAGTGCAGCAACAGCGTCAAGCAAATGTCCTTGGCAACCCTGAATTATGAATCCGCTTTTCGCAAGTTCCCCATGACGGGAACAGTTGATGTGGACTTCTCCGCACAGGCACGGATCCTTGCCTTCATTGAGCAAGCAGGCTTGAACAGTAGACTCGACTACTCGAAGCGAGCGTTTTCAGGTCCGTTCAACGCAAAGGTCCCCAATCCACTCTTTGCAGAAGCATTCGCAACACCGATAGCCACCTTCCTTTGCCCAAGCGATCCGGCTCCCTCCACAACGACCATGCAGGTAAATGGCACGTCCGTTACGTACGGAGGATTGAGCTACATGTTTAGTAATGGTAGCGGAACTGGAACTAACTACGACTGGCGTTGGGTAACCGACGGGATCGTTTGCCAGAATACATCACGGGCTTTTCGCGACCTTATCGATGGAGCATCAAATACACTCGTTATAAGCGAGACGGTTCGAAGCGTCGGGGATGACATAACGCTACCTCCTGGAACATTACCGAGGTTTCCCTATCCATACACGCTCAACGGATCGAGTGGTGTAAGCTCAGCACTTCAGTCGAGTCGAGGATTGAGGGCAACGGGCAGCCCTTGGGGGGCATATGTTGACGCAACTGGCAATATCTTCAATCCACAAACCGATCTGATTTGGCCTAGCTTTAGCGGATGGCGAGGTGGCAATAGCCCAGCGATTCGTGGGCGAGGAATTTCTTGGGCTTTCAATGGATCCATCAATTCGTTGACCAATGGATACCACACCCCCAACAGCCGAACGCCGGATCTTGTGATTCACCATACAGGATTCTTTGGGCCTCGAAGCTACCACTCAGGCGGAGCCAACGTCGGGCTTGCCGACGGTTCTGTGCACTTTTTGTCCGATGGCATCAATGCGGCAACCCAACGCGCCTTGCATAGTTGCAATGGCGGGGAGATTGTAGGTGAGTTTTAGGGGTTGTTTTATCCATCGCGGTGCTCTGTTTTTCGAAGCGGGATCTCCCCAGTCCGAGTGAAACCTCCAAGGTTGCGCGCGAGAAAATTCTCGTCTTGGAGCTAGATTGCTATCAATCGGATCGGGCTTGACGCCAACGCCCCAAAATGCGATTTCTAAAGTATGGTTTTTTCTCGTACCCAAAGGATGGATCGGCGGAGGCGGATAGTCCGCGAGTCGGCGGCTAACAATGCCACCTTGACTGCCGACACGGCGCGCTCAACAAGAAAAATCCGACGGGACCTCCCAAGCCACCACGCAGCGATCCTCTCAGGGGTCCAGACCCCCAATTACAGCCAAGACGTTCGAAAAACTTGCCAACTCCGCGTCGTTCAATGGATACCCATGCGCTCGGGAGCTCTCGCAATCCTGATCGCTTCGGGTTGGGCTATCTGGTGCACACTGCTGCTGTGCCACTACTTTTTCCATTCGAATGCCAACTCGGTCGGTCGTTCGCCGGTTCCCTTTTTGCAATTGCTCGACCTGCGAAGTCCCCACAGCATCGCCAACTGGATGACCTGCCAGTTGTGGTTCCTGACCGCATTTGCTTCCTGGTTGGTTTACAGCATCCGACAGCACCGACTCGATGATTTCTCGGCCACCTACCGAATATGGTTCGTGATGATCGGACTATCGATTTTCTCATGCTTCGATACGGCCACCTCGGCGATGTACCTACTCGGCCAATCGATCGATCCATGGACGAAACGGGAGATCGGCTACGGTGGTTGGCCTTTGATCCTTGCAGCCTATGCATCCGTCGCTGCATTGGTAGGGTTGCGATTGTCGACCGAAATACGGATTTCAAGAGCCGCGCTTGGCCTGTGGTTCGGCGGACTGATCGCATGGGGAACCGCCGCGTTGCTCGGTACAGGACTTCTGAAAATCCAATGGAACCCCGGAACAGTCGATCTGATCGTCGGTGGCCTGTGGCTCGGTGGGGTCCTTGCGATCTTCCAGTCGGTCGGACTGGTCTTAAGACAATGCTACTTGCAAGCCCAACGCCGATTCATCGAACGTGCCGTACTGACAAAATCGAAATTCGATTGGGCCGATCCGCCGATCGAACAAGACGGCTCGGACGGTTCGAAAAATACCCCATCAAACGACGACGCCACAGCCGAAAAGAAATCTTGGCTCCCTTGGCGTCGCAATCGCAACGAGGATCAACTGGATGCAGAGGATCAAGACAACCAAGCCGCCGCAAAGAACTCCGATCCAGCCGACCAAACGCCCAAGAAACCGATGCGCCTTTTCGGACTCTTTCCTCATCGATCCGAACGCAACGAGCAACTCGATGGAATGGAACCGGTGCGCATCGATGAGCAAGTCCAGATCGATGAAGGCTTGACCAAGAAACCAAGCTGGTTTGCTCGCAGGAAATCCGCCGACACGCCAACACCGCAAAAGCAACCGAAATCGACTCCGACGGCTGGCGACGAAACGGCAGATCCAAAATCTGCAGGAAAACCGAAACGAGCTTGGTTGGGCACCATGGCCCGGAAAAAAAGCACAATCACCGACACTCCCGCACACGGAAAGCAAACTCAAGAGCCCGCCGAAGAGCCGGCCGAAGAGAAATCGGCCAAGAGAAGTTGGTTCTCTTTAGGTAAGAAAAAACAACTGACCAACAGCGAATCCCAGGGGACTCCATCGAAGTCGACGGCTCCAACCAAAGCCCCTACGCCAACTCCAGCCAAAACCCCAATCGCAGTTCCTGCAAAACCCCCAACCGTTGCTCCTACGAAAGCAGCACAGCCCGAACGCGTCGAGTCGTTCGAAATACTCGAAGAGCTCCCACCCAAATCCGCAAAGTTCGCCAAGAGACTTTTCGGTTGGATGGATGGATTGAAATTCAAACCCCCGAAAGATGCGGGAGCTTCACCAGACGCAAAATCGGCCTCAGGCTCCACGTCGAGTCCTTCGGCTTCCAAGTCCAGCAATCCCGCTGCATCCGGCATCACAGCGGCAAGTCCAACCTCGAACGATACGAATAAATCGCAGCCCTTGCCGAACGAATATGAGGACGAGGGATCCGACGAAGACTACAGCGACTATCGGAATCTAAGTAAATCCGAACGCAAGAAAATGCGAAGGCAGCAAAACGATCGCGGAGCGGCCTAGAAACTGGGATTTCAGATTTTTTAAGCTTTCCTCGCAAGGATCAATGCCCTATAGTTTCGGTGTGCGAGTTGGAAAAACTCGCACGCTTGCCTCCGATCGTTTTTCCGGCTGAGGGACCATAATTATGCGTTGGCCCGAATCGTACCAGCGAGTGCAGTAGCACGCTTGATTCGCGTCAGTCTCGCAGCGGCTCCGTGTCGTGCCGCAAACGGTCGGAGGATTTTCTTTTTCTAGACCGGCCTCTTGCCGTCAATTCGCAAACCTATTCGGTTGCCTCGTGTCTTTCTGGACCTACTCTAAAAGGCACCGCGAGCACAAAGTGCTCCTCTCCCTCTCCCTCTCCCTCTGGCTCTGGCTCTGGCTCTGGCTCTGGCTCTGGCTCTGGCTCTGGCTCTGGCTCTGGCTCTGGCTCTCCCCCTCTCCTCCCCCTCTCCTCCTTCTCCTCCTCCTTCTCCTCCTCCTTCTCCTCCTCCTTCTCCTCCTCCTTCTCCTCCTCCTTCTCCTCCTCCTTCTCCTCCTTCTTCTTCTCTGTGCTCTCTGTGCCTCTGTGTTTCAAAGTACTTCTTTGCTTCAAAGTTCCAAAGTTCCAAAAAACCTCGATCCGCTCTTGACTCTCGACTGTGCACGTGTAATACTTAACTGGTACACTAGTGTCGTACTTCAGCAACGGATTTACTTCCATGTTTTTTTCAATCGACCCCAACAACGGCATCTCGATCTACGAGCAGATTGTCCGGCAGGTCAAGTTCGCCGTGGCCGATGGGGTGCTCATCCCCGGCCAGCTCCTACCGAGCGTTCGGACCCTTAGCATCCAGCTGGCGATCAACCCCAATACGGTCGCTAAGGCCTTTCAGATCCTTCAGTCCGATGGGATCTGTGAATCTCTGCGAGGACGCGGACTGACGATCCGGTCGACGGCCGTTGAGGCCTGCGGCCAAGCCCGTCGGACGCTCCTCGAAGAGCGGTTGCGATCGGCCATCAGCGAGGCCCTTCATGGCGGTTTTTCGACCAAGGAGGTACGGCGATTGATGCTCGAGCAGCTTGGGCTACTCGACGGCAACGTAGCGACCGTCGGTTCGGCGCTCGAGCAGCCCGTCCAAGTCGATTCGGCTTGATGCTGTCCTGTATCCATCGCTTGTCTTGTGCTTTGCACTTCCGTTTTGAGTCCACTTATCCAACCCCCTTGTCTACCCAGAAACCATCCATCGGAGATTCACTATGAACGATGCGATCAAGATCCATGGTCTCGAAATGCACTATCCAGGATGCGATGCGCTCAGAGGGGTCGACTTGTCGGTCTGCTCTGGGACAGTCATGGCGATCCTGGGCGAAAATGGTGCCGGGAAAACCACCCTGATTCGAATCATGACCGGCTTTCAGAAACCCTCGGCGGGAACCTGCTCGATCCTCGGGCTCGATCCGACGCAAAGCGCCCAAGCCCTAGAACTTCGCAAGCGAATCGGTTACGTCTCGGACGCCCCTGCACTCTACGACTGGATGACCATCGGCGAGATCGGTTGGTTTGCAGCCTCATTCTACCCAGAGGGCTTCAAAGAACGCTATCAGGATTCCATCGAACGCTACGAGCTTCCTGCGGGGCGCAAAATCAAGCAGTTGAGCAAGGGGCAGCGATCCAAAGTAGCTCTTTCGCTGGCCCTGGCGCATGATCCCGAACTGTTGATTCTCGATGAACCGACCTCGGGACTTGACCCCATTGTGCGTCGTGAGTTCCTCGAAAGCATGATCGGTGTGGCCGCTACGGGTCGGACTGTTTTTCTTTCAAGCCATCAAATCTCGGAGATCGAACGTGTGGCCGATAGCATCGCGATTCTCCACAAAGGAAAAGTTCAGCTCGTCGGGCCGCTGGCCGACCTCAAAGAGTCGATCGCCATGGTGACCGTATCGCTGAGCGATCCTCTGATCGCTCTGGCTGATCTACCCGAGCCGAGCGGAATTCTGGCGGAGATCTCCCAAGGCCGACAAAAACAGATGATCGTTCGAGGGGATGGCCAAGCGGCGGCAGCCTACTGGAAGGAAGCCTCTGGGGTTTTGGCTGCTCAGTCCCGCGCTGCGAGTCTTGAAGAGCTTTTTGTCGCTTGCACACGTGGCGACAGCATCTACAAACGTGCGTCAAACCCAGGCGCCAATCCGACGGATATCCGCAATTCCACCAAAATTGAGGCAAGCCGATCATGAGTAGCCAATCGATCGATTCGACGTCAACGCGTTCGCCCTGGATGTCTTCGTTGCTCTGGAAAGAGTTTCGACAAGTCGTCCCGCTAATCACGGCCGTCTTGATAGGAGGCTTTGGGCTTGTGCTCTTGATCCTGGTCCTATCTGCAATAACGATTAAAAAGCCGCTTTCATTCGATCGCGGGTTTTGGTTCCTGTTTCTATCGATGCCGATGATGTACGCAACCGGCGTAGGAGCCTTGTTAGTCGGTAGTGAAAAAGAATCCCGATCCTTGCAGTGGATGCGATCATTGCCTATCAGCTCCAAGCAGATCGCTTGGAATAAGCTCGTCGTCGCGATCGGGACGCTGGCTTTGATCTGGTTCGTTGCGTTGACGGCCTGGTGCGTATTTGCATCGGCCTTCGGTGGGGACCCCATGGCCATTGGTTCCTTGGTCGCAAAGCAGTCCAGTGGTTCTGGTTGGCTGCTTGCGACCTACGTCTTGATGTCGCTGTTTCTGAGTCTGGCGGGATTAGCGTTTGCTTGGCGATTCCAATCGCAGTTCTTCGGACTTGCACTGCTTGTCCCGGCGGCGCTCGCACTGTGGCTTCCGGCTTATGGCTTAGCAAACTACTTGTCAACCAAGAGTTACGGCACGGAGACTCAGCAATTCATCGATACTGTGCTGTATTTGCTGAGCCTTGCGATCGGCTGTGTTGGCTTCCTAGCCTATGGATGGCGAGTCAGTCAGCGGGAGCTTAAGGCCCTTGAGCCACCAGTCAGAACCTCAGGAGTCACCGGCTTGGTTCGAGATGCCTCGGCGTCAGAACGCCGATCCTCAGAGGCTTGGATGCTTTGGCCGAGAGTCTCGCCGATCTCTGGGATGCTTTGGCAAATGGTTCGGCAAAACGGAATTTGGTGGATCGCTTATGCGGCTGTGGGAACCGCGCTATTGCTCCTGTGCTCTCGTAGTTCTTTGTTCTTACGCAACGGCAATCTTTCGGAAGATCTTATAGGTTTCTTGTATATCCCGATGGCGATCCTTTCGGGCTGGTTGGGGGTCTTGGCCTACCACTCCGACGGAATCCAACAACGGGTTCGCTTCTATGCCGATCGCGGTGTGTCGCCAACCCTCTATTGGTGCACGCGGCACTGGATGCCAGTCACGTTGATACTTGGATTGTGCTTGGTCCGCTACATAACCAACTTCGGCAGATCCGGGACGCCGTTGGATTTGGTCGATGCATTTGGTTTTCTTGCGATCCTCTTGGCATCCTATTGCATTGGCCAATGGATATCGCAGTTTGTCAAAAGCCCAACGATTGCGGCAATCAGTGCACCGATGGCGCTCGTGGCCATGTTCGCTTACGGCCTCTTTGCAATCGTCGGGATGGAGTCCCCGTGGTGGTTGCTGATGGCGACGTTTGCTGTTTTATCGATCTCGACGGTTTGGATGATGCGACCTTGGATGGAACGCCGAATCGATTGGAAGTACTACTTGCAACATAGTGGTTTTTTGGTCGTCGCCCTGACGATCCCTCTGCTACCGGGTTTGTGGAAAATTTCGACCACGCCTGGGATTTCCAAGGAATTGCGTGAGACACTCAATCGATTGGCAACGTCCAATCCGCTCATGCAAGGAAATGCCAGTAGAAGGAGTTTGGTAAAAGAGCCCGAATCGCTGGGCGACTTTTACGGTAGCTATGCTGGCGTCGGCGGGACTCTTGAAAAGATCCAAGCCCGGCTCGAAAGCAACGAAAAATTTAGGGCTCGCTACACACAGGACTTTATCGACCAAATCGGCTCGACCAACTTTTGGAGATCCTCCCTAGACGTCGAGTCACTTTTGCGGACCTACATCGCAGAATTGGCACGCCTACGCAGCGAAATACTTATCGAACGTCAATCCACGAGCGAATCTACCGACAAACAATCGCAAACAGCGATCTTGAATTATCGCAAAATACTAGGTGGCGTCCCGAACCTAGTGCGTCAACTCCGAGCGAGTCATGATCTCAAAGACACCGATCTTTCGGATAGGATCGAAATCATAGCCCTGAGCCACTGCCTCGATCCATCCGCCTCGGAGTCGATGAGCCAAGCCGTCTTCGAGCCCCTTGTTGAATTGCTAACCGATGATCGCTCTCGCGACGAATCAAGACGCATAGCTCTGGCCAATGCTTGGCGAGAGCAGTTTAGAGGCAGCTTGGGAGTCGGCCCGATCTACTATTCTGAGAATCCACACCAAGTCGACTCCGGTTCGATCCCCTCAGGGGTGCAAATGCTTTACGGTCGCGATCAGTTCGTTGCAGATCTTTGGAGACTACTGAACGTTAAGCCAGGCAGCCCAGAGTCTATCTCCCAACGAGAGAAGATCCGTACCAAGAGCTATTACAGCCATGGGGGCATGAATGACCTAATCGACGGAACGATCCACTTGGGCTTTCCAAACAACATGCCCGCAACAGCCTGGCGCGGGAACTGGGAACATCTGACCAAACAACTCCGCTCAGAGGCAAAAGACCATGAGTAACATGAACAAGATCCCATTTCCATCTTGGCTGATCGGATTGCTCAGCACAAGCATCATTGCAGTGCTAGCCGTTGGAGTCCTGGCATGGCAGTGGATCGCTTGGGAACGAAAGATCGCCGAGACCGAAAACCAGATTCGATCAGCCTCCGATGCTCTTTTCCAGACCCCTGCGGGACCGCTTGGTGAAAAAACCGCAAATCCCCAAGCGACCGATACAGCGCTCAAGTCCCAATGGAGGGACATCCTCTCGCAGGTCCAGCATCCTTACTTCAAGAACCAGATCGATCTGTTCTTCGAAGAGCCTTACTTCAGTCCTGATCCGCAGGTTGGGAGTCCTCAGGACAAACCGAGGGTCGTATGGTTAATGCTCCCTGAGAGCCTCGGGAAATTCGTTCTTGCGAATCGAACGTTTTTAGACTCAATTCATGATGCGATCGCCAAGTCAGCTGAACTGGCTCCTTTCTATACGAACGACTTTAGGTCGTTCCAAGCCCTATGCGATTTGATCTTCCTCGATGCTGCCAGTTGCTTGGACTCTCATGAGCAAGCTCGATTCGACAGGGCACTCGAGTCGGTCTATCAAACCCAAATCATCAACAAGCAATTCTCTCGGTTGGATACCGTAAATTCGGCGATTGTTTGTTTGCTACATCGCGGGTTGGATGAGAACCTCATCAGCCCCACCCAAGCTAGCCGGTGGCTTGAACGAATCTACCAAGACACTAAACCCGATTTAGGCGATGCGATGGTGGCGCCGGATAAAGTAAGCCTATTTCGAAGCTACGACGAACGATGGGGTCACTGGCAATCCCTACCTAGCCTACGAATGGCGATGTTTGATCGATACTTTCAAGAAACTGCAGCTCAATATCTGACCCTACCAACGGTTCTAGATCGAATAAAATTCCAAGATTCGCTTAGGTACTACACGCTCGCGGTCCGTGTTGCCATGCAGAACGCAGTCGCACAAAATCCGGGCCTTTCGCGGTTACCCGATGGTTTTGATGAGCGATTGCAAATTCCGAGCGATTTTCGTCAGGCCATGGCAGATTCAAGGTTGGACGATCGATCTGTGTACTCGATCGATCGGACGACCTATGAGCTCAAAAGTGCTACGGAGGGTCAACTGAGTTTTGTGCTTCCAGGCGAGTTGACCTCCGGACGTCATCCCATCGGCAGCAGGTATCCGATGGCGATAAAAGCTCCTTGAAGCGTTGATCGATTACCGGCCAGGTTGTTGAACCCCCAGCCAACGGCCAAAATTGCATCTCAAAAACCCGGGGACTGTCCCCTTCAAATACTCGGGGACAGTCCCCGAGTTAGATAGGGAAACGAGCGCGATAAAACTCGGGGACTGTCCCTGAGTTGGTTAGGTAAACGACCGCGTTGAGCTGGGCGGTCGGTGGTGGATTCGAGCGGTGATTCCACCCAAATTGGGAGTTAGAAGCTAATCCAGGCGACGTTTATCCCGCCTTGGAGCGCACCGAGTGCGCTGGGCCACGCCGGCCATTCAAAAGAAATTCGTCAGAGGTCCCTCAACACCCCCTCGCGACCCCGGAACTGGACTACCACCTAGTCCGTCTCGGGACGAATCCCATCGGCCCAGCAGCTTACGTTCCGCTGATACCCCATTTATCTCCCGCTTGAGGCCTTGCTTGATAAGCCTTCAGCGAGCCTTGAGCTTGCACAGGAGAACTCGCGGGGATAAACCGCCGTGGAAAGGTTTCCGCGGGATAGCCTATTGGGCCTGGGTGCCCTCTGGGCCTGATGCTCTGCTTGATTCGGATGATTTGTCATCCGAAGAGTCCCGCTGCGCATCCGAAACAGGCTTGCATCCAGCCCGATAGCGATACATCTCGCCAAACTCTCGGGCTTGTTGAAGCACTAATTCAGGCCCCAAACTGTGCTTCATTAAACACTCCGGAACATCCTCGGGCATCGTTGCATCGGCTCGATACAACTTGTGTTTGATACACCATCTCAATGCGTCCAAGTACTCTTCGACGGTGTAGTCCAGAAAACCTTTGTCGCTACACCTGTAGCCATCCTTGTGCAACTGAGGATCATTCGACTCGGTCTCCAACTTGACCAGGCTCATGAACTCACCTTTGGATAGATTCGAAATCGACATAGACGCCTTCTTTTTGCCGTCTTTTTCCTGCGTCTTTTCCTGAGCTTGCGCTGCAGACTCCTTGGTCGGTGATTCGATCGGCACCGTTTCGTTTTCGCTCTGGGGTTGATTTGCTACCGGGGCTTGTTCGTCCACTTTGGCCTTTTGTTTCGATCGGATCATGTCGAGCCGAATCTTGGCCGACGTGTAGTCGTAGTCATCGATCCCTTGGGCCATTGCGGCTTGAACAGCATTCAGGTCGACATACAAGCAGCAACCGAGCAGATACTCCAGGTCTTCGATCACCGTCGCATGAAATCGGCCTTTCCAAAACGGACCCTTGGAACCTCCATCTTCCCGATTGGCCCTTTGTGCGACTTTTTGGCAGCAAAGTCGCATCCACCAACTGATGCTGCTTAACTGAGCTCGGATTTTCTTGATCCTCTTTTTGTTCTTCGCCAGGGTATCAATCTGCTCATCCTTGGGTGGGATCGGCACATACTGAACCGTGTCGTCGACCTTCTGACGTTTTTTCGATTTTGGACAAAGGGTCAACCAACGCCGAGCGACTTCACGGTCGCTCCATTTTTTGACCACATCTGGCCTGGATCTTAGGACTTGGTGAACGTGGTTGTCCATCACGCAGAAATCGAGCAGGTCGATCGCCATGAGTGAGCTTTGGAATTCCAGGATATCGACGATCCAAGCTTTGCGATGAGAGTTGTGGGTCCTGGTTGCGAAATCCTCGCCCAGTAGAAACAGATTCCTGGCCGTCTTTGCTACGGCATGAACAATCGTGACTTCATTGGGGTTTATCAAACTGCCACGGGTTTTACGAGCCATAGCGGTAGCCCTCCTGACTGATAAACAGATGCATCAACACAAAAAACACGGGTAACAAACAACCGCGGTATCCATCCGCAACTGCGGGGCGAGGCGCAAGTCCTTGCACGCAGTCCCGCCGCTCGCAACATGCCCTTTGTTGTGGAAAAAGCATGGTTTGAAACGTACTTATCTAGGCGAATCGTTCGGCCTAGCGACCGAGGGCTTATTGTGCAGAAACAAGGGGGGGAGGTGGTGAATTTGGTACAAAAAACTTTTCTTGATTTCATGACTGACATCGATGAATCTCACTCGTAAAGCAGTCGAGCGAGCTTGGCTTGCGACCTGCTGCTCACCGCAACCAGCAAGGAAATCGCTAGGAAAACACGCATAGTAACTCGGGGACTGTCCCCAACTAACACGCATAAAAACTCGGGGACTGTCCCCGAGTTTTTATGCGATTGCTGAATAAACCGCGCAGGGATTTGTTTCCGTGTGTTCCATTTGTTCCGTGGTTGAAAAAGGGATGGCGACTCAGGCCCAAGATCACTTACCAGACCGGGTTGGATCAAAAGACAAACACATTCGGATCCACGGCTCTCCAGAGAGCTACAATCTGCCGTGACTCGATGATACGATTGAGGATTATGACAACAGATCCGCTTGCGTTTTTTCCACTACATAAATCCGACATCGCCAATACTCGTGCTCTCCTTGCACTTGGCTACCCAGCGTTGGGGCCACATCTAAAGCAGTTGCTCGAGTGGTTACAGGACGGTAACTGGCCTATCTCACGACCCATTGGAGAATTTCTCCTAACCGTTCCTGAAGCTATTGCTCCGCTGATTCAAGAGGTGCTTGCGGGCGAAGACCATCAATGGAAGTATTGGTGCATCGTTCGACTGATCGGCGAAATGAATCCAAAGGTCGCCGAGCCGTTTCGTTTCGAGTTGTTGCGCCTTGCTGAGTGTCCGACCCTTGCTGAAGCTCAAAGCGATTTGGACCAGGTCTCCAAGGACGCTTTGCAGGAACTTTGGCCCGCTGACTACCATTTCTCATCACCTCCACTATCAAATAATCGACAGGAAGAAAAATTGGATTCTCAACAGAACCCGTCCGTTTTGCTTGCCTTTGTAAGGCGAGAAGAGGATGGACAAAACAAGATTTACCTTTATGGGACTCCTGATGGTCTTAGAAAACTCGCGTCCGCGTTGGTCAAGCAGTCGGAGTCCAACCAGGATCATCTTGCCGATTACGACACAGACCACACTCACTACCGAGCCACCCATCAGAATGCGATTCTGGCCCCAAGCTCCGATGAAGTGGTTTTAGGGAGACTGGATCTGCGCAACGGTGAATTGGCATCCTGGGCACAAGATCGAATCGACAACGAACAACTTGGAAATGGTTCCAAGCCACCCTCAGGGGGAAGTATGGCGTTTCCAGAGGTGCTTTCGGATCTCGAATCTCGACCTGGCATGTTTCTACGAAAAGTCACGTACGATTCCGTCGCTTCCTGTATCCAAGGATTCGATTTGGGGACTGGTTTCGAGTTTCTTAAGGGCTTCAAAGAATGGCTTTGCTTGCGCGCAACGTTTGGGCACAACATGAGCTGGCCCGTCCTGGTGTTGTACATCGCATTTCCCGAATCCAAAACGCCATGGCGAATGTTGGATAATCCCGATTCCGAGCAACAGGCAATTGCGACCTTGTTCCAATGTCTCCGGGACTTCTGTTCCGAAAGGTAGGACATCGGCAAGAGACCGGGGACAGTCCCCGCGCGGTGGGGTGCGCGCGCGGTGGGGTGAGTCCACGACTAGAATTGACAAGTGGCTACGGCAATTGCCGAGCAAGCTCTCGATCGCGGGAGTGGAGTGACAGCCACACTATCGATTCGACTTGGTCTGCGATCGTATCGACGGAACCGTCCAACCTCAAGATATTCACAAGTCCTGGGTGTTGACTGCGAGCGGTCGCGGCAAAGTTGCTTTGGATCGGGGAAAGGATGCACGGCATCCCCATTCTTTTCAGTTTCGATTCGCTGATCGTGAGGGTCAACATTCCACACGCCGTAATGCCATCGCCGACATCGTGGGAATTGGGCCCGCCCGGGTGCGCGGCAGTGATGCTGGACCCTGCCATCCCAAGTCCCCAAACCCCTCGGGAATCGATCGGCGAGATGCCGGCGCGGATTTCGTCGATCGCAACGATGTTCGAAAGCCCGCTCGGAAACGCACTCAGTCGAAACGAGACATTGAACCCCCCGATACCGCTCCCCCATACCTTGCTCGCGGTACGTTGCAAATCGCTGGTGTCGGCTTCGAAACCAAGCGGGCAATTGCCCGCTGTACTGATACAAGACCGATTGACTCCCATATTCAAGCCGTAGTTTCCGCGAGCGTAGGTATGTCCGTTCGTCCCAGATAAAGCCGCGCGTTCGAAGGGAACGTCGTTGAACCCGTCGCTTGGACATTTCAGCGTGGAGATCGCCACGGTACGGAAGGGTTTGTTGACCACGTGGTCGATCGTGTGATCCTGGCGAAAGGAGTTGTACAGACTCTGCTGTTCAAGATACGGCAACAACGCAATCGCCCAGTTCACTTTCAATCGATCCAAAGACGGATCTGTTCCGAGCGCCACATGATCGACGGTGCCGATCGGCAGAATCCCTCCTCCTTGCGACTCACCTTTGCCGTCCCAAATCATGCTCGGCGGCAACCACTTGTGCGCAGACTCATACGCATGCAACGCCAAACCGATTTGCCTCAGATTGTTTTGGCACTGCATCCGCCTCGCCGCCTCGCGCGCCGACTGAACGGCTGGAAGCAGGAGTCCAACAAGAACGCCAAGAATCGCCATGACGACCAGCAATTCAACGATCGTGAAACCAACTTTGCAAGTAGACCTCATACGACTTCTCCTTCACTCCAACGCTTCATGACTACCGAATGCACCCAATCGCATCTCAAAATCAGTCGGTTCGCAAAACTCCTTGCACGGGACCTAATCGCTTGACGATTTTACCGCGAGGATCGATCACCGCAGAACCTGCTCTCCAGTCGAATTCAAAGTTCATCGCGCTCGCCGCATGGTGAGCCAGCAACCAGTCGCAAGAAATAGGATCCCGACAATCAACCACCAACCCCATTTCTCGAAAAAACTGCGCTCGAATTGAGGCTCTGGAAATCCGTAATAAGGCAGGAAAAACTCTTCCTCAGGGACTTCTGCTCGCTTCAATTCGACGGTCCAAGTTTCCTTGTCGACAAACTTGATGTCAAGGTCTTCGTATTTCGAAATTACTTTGGTTGCTATTGGTAAATCGAAAGCCATGCCTTCGAAATCGCGTTGCACGGTTAGTCGCCCTTTGTAACCTCTTGTAAGGCTTTCATAAATCCAACTTGATGCCGTTACCACCCATTTATTCGCTGGATCCAAGATCAACTCACCCTCTGTTAGCTTGTAATCCTCCTTGTGGAGTACATCATGCCCTAGATATTCGAATTCAAGAGCCACAAGAAGCTTGCCATTTGCTTCGCGTCGGGATATCTTCTTTATTGAAAAATCTTTGCTTCTTACGAGTTCCGCGAGAACCTTTCCTGCGGTCATGTAGCCGCAAGTATTAGATAACGCCGCACCAAATTCTCTCTGCTCGGACTCCTCAAGCACACGATTGTCGACGGCTGTGTCCACTCCAAGCCTCTCCAAGTATTGCAAGCTTGCTGTTTCTCCTGTTCGTGAAACGGCAAACGCATATTGACCGTTTACGCATTTCAACAAACTTTTCGGCCTGTCTTTTTTCTCGTCAATATTTCGTAGCACGAAAAGCAATTGGCCACGTTTTGCAATCTCAAATTCTCGCAACGTTCCCTTTTGATCCGGCCCTGAGACACCCTCTCCACTCCTTTCTCTAACAACCGAGCATCGAATATTCAAATCTAGACTCTCAAGTCTAGACTGCATTCCCGCAACTTGCTTAAGAAATTCCGTCATTAATTCTGCGTCATCCTCTGATGCATAAGCACAATTGTGGCCCGTAATCGCGATAGCGATAAGGCAAATTGCGTCTCGCATGGCGGACAGCAAAACCACGCACAGACCCCTCCATGGGTTTTTAAGGCTTCCTACAGGATCAAGTAACACATCTGCACCTAGGCGTGTCGCCGCTTCCGAGCTTAACCCTCAGACAAGTATGGTCTTTTGAAGTCCACTAGATGTTATCCGTTAAAAACTCAGTTGCAAGAAAATTTTTCGGAAAGAAACCGGGGACAGTCCCCGCGCGGTGAGTCCCCGCGCGGTGGGGTGGCGTTACGCGAGAAGTCCACGTCGTGGCCAGCGTGGATGTGCTAGGTTCTGATGGCGCTGTCGAGACCATCACCGGGACTACCATTCACCCAGTCTGGTCCGTCGATCGCCAGGAATGGGTGCCGCTCGCTGAGCTAGCCCAAGGCGAGAGGCTCCAAGGTCTCGGTGGACTTGCGGTCGTTTTGTCCGTTACGCTTTCGCGAGTCTCCTAGCCGGTCTACAATATCGAAGTCCACGGCGAGCACGTCTACCAAGTCGGCGAGCTGGGCGTGGTGGTGCATAATTTGGGTCCTCAGCTTAATGGAATGACGCACTCGCACCGTACATGGCCAAAGTATCTCGGCGGGCCCTCGAAACAAGTCCTGGTTAGATTATCCAAATCTGTTTATGATGCATATCACAGCGGACGAGACAAGATTCTCAGTCGACAATGGGGCAAGAATTGATACGACAATCTTAGCGGTGCAGCGAGGGAACTGATGAAACGCGATCTTGCGGACTATGCGAAGGCATTCCACGCGAAGTACGGTACGAATCTCTGGCAATCGATGGTAGGCAACGGCTTTCCGGGACTATTAAAATGACCAAACAAAGTATCGAATACATTACAACGGGCGAAATCAGGGATACGCCCGTTTGGCGTTATGCAAGCAAGACTCGAAGCGATGAGACTGAGTTAATACCGGTTCGAAAACTACCATGTGAAAATTTAAACGGTCGTTTGGTCGGAACACAAGTCTTGCTAGCGGACGGATCATTGTTGTGGAGCTTCCTCGGAAACATTGATACTTCAAATCCGGGTCTGACGAAGCATTTTATAACTATCTCGATCGAGAAAAACGGGAAATGGTTCCATTTGGCGAGATACCACGATTATGGTTTTTCGGATCGCAGTCCGGCTCACCTCGCTGCGTTTCTTGGAAAGGATATCGATGCAGTCTTTCCAATCCGTTACGACATTCAGTCGTTATCCGAAGGGGAGCCCGCTGCGTTGAAAGGAATCTTTGAAAAGGAACCTAAAGTACGACTCACTCGAGCAGAAATTATCGCAATGGCCGTGCCATAATCTACTGATTCGACCTGATCGTTCCTACGTCGCTGCAGGACATTCCTGAAAAATGCGTTCGCAAACCCGGCGAACGGCTTCGCGGCTAGAAAGTAGATTTCAGAGAGTTGAGAGTAGAGGGCGTTGAGCTTTCTGCCATGCCAGTCCTGATGCCTGCCAAACCAGATGAGAATCCATTAGCGTACATCAGCGCCCATAAGCGGTCCGTTTTTTGTACCACTGATCGATACTAAGATTCTCTGATTACAGAGACTGACCAAGCCACTTGGGCCAAGCTGTCGATCACCGTCGAACGCATTGATGGTGGCAGCGTCGATGCCGAGAGATCATCCGGCCACGATTCAATGCCGCACGGGTCGGAGCCCCATGCTACGGTTCTGTGGTCGGTAAGACCGGAGCCCATGACTCGCTGAATCGATAGACATTTGCTAGCAAACACGAATCTCGAGCTCTTCGGGAAATTTGCTCAAGTCCCCTGCTTTCTGCTTGGAAGTGCACCTAGACTCGGCTAAACTAGCCAAGCAGTATCGGTCTCCAGAAGCTCCTGTTGGGACCTTGTCGTTTTGAACTTGCACTGTCTTTGATCTTACACGGAGGTAATTGATATGACGCGTATTCCCATCAGCCAAGCCGACGAAAAAGCTCGACAACTCCAGGCAAACCTCGACCTTAGCACCGCAGAAATCGGACTCCAAGTCCGGACTACCAACTGCCTCGAAGAAAAAGGGATCTTCACCGTTCGCCAGTTGCTGCAAGCTAGCCCGGAGACCCTGCTGAGTATCGCCAACTTCGGTGACAAAACCCTTGAAGAAGTCTACGCAGCTCTTGAACAATACGGTTACTATCGCCCCTGGCGCAAGCCTCGATAAGGCTCCAGTGACTTTTTTGCGCAGCGTGCGACTTTTCTTGCTTGCATGTGGTTCCTTGCTCTTGGGAACCACGGCCTACGGTCAGTTCGACACTGGCCGCATCGACGCTCTTCTGAACAAACTCCGATCGAGTGAGTCGGGCACGGCAAGCTCTGCGAAAGCCCCTGGGGCTGCTGCAAACCAGGATTCTTCTCTGGTCGACACCCCGTCGCCTAGCCGTTTGGCCGAGCTTATCGAGTTGGTCCTCCGTCCTTGCCCCAATAGCCGCAAGAGATTCTTCATCGCCGACAATTCGCCGCGTGGCAAGCTTCGTCGCGAGCGTTTGCGGGAATCGCTCCGAGCGGCCGATCTGCTCGATGAAATCACCGCATTGGCCGAGTCTCAAGCAACGCAAGCGACGCGCAACGACTCCGATGGGATCCTCGAAGCCTCGCAAGCGATCCAAAGCATGCTTTTCGAGCCAACCGAGCGCGATCGCTCAATCAATACGATCCAGGTCAAACGATCCAGCGCGAACTTCGAGCTCCTAGGCTGGGGGCCTGGAACTTATCAGTCGGCTCGCAGCGAGCATTTCGCGATTGCCTCCCAAGCTGGCGAAAAGCCGACGGCCGAGGTCGCACTGGCTTGCGAAGTGATCTACTGCGTTTGGCAAGAACTCTTCGCCGAGAAGTTCCCCTTTCCAAATGCTCAAACGCAAGCCTTCCGCGTTGTGCTTCTTCGGAATCGCGAAGCCTATATCCGCGCCTTGAAAACGATCGAACCGCGTATTTCCATCTCCACCGGATACTATAGCCCCGAACATCGGATCGCTTTTTTCTACTGGGAATCCAACAAGTCGTTTCCGACCCTGGTCCATGAACTGACCCACCAGTTTTTTGATGCCACCTGCTTGGACGATAACCGATTCGACGCCGATCAAGATCCCGGGGCTTGGGCCCTCGAAGCCATCGCGCTGTACATGGAATCATGGTCCGAGGAATCCATCGGTGGTATCCGTGTGGTCGATATCGGAGGATGGGATGCCCCACGACTCCAAGCCGGTCGGTTTCGACGCCTCCGCGACCAATACTGGATCCCCTGGGAGGAGTTCTCCATGGCCGACGGAAAACGCCTACGCGCCGATCCCGATGTGGCCGCTTGGTACTCCCAAGCCTGTGGGCTAGCTCACTTCTGGCTCGATCGTGACGAAGCCTCCCGCGATATGTTTCTCGATTACCTTGCAGAGGTATACAAGGGGCAGGGAAATGCGGCCTCGAGTCGGCTCACAAGCGACGATCCCTTAAGAATCGCTTACGATCAATTCCTGCTGAATCCTGCTGAAAACCGGCCCGCGATGCTTCGACGCAACGAAATCGTCCTGACGCGTTGCCCTGTCGATAGCCAAACCCTTTTGAACTGGCCACTGAGTCTTCGCAAAACCGCTTGGCTCGATCTTGGGTTTACTCAAGTCGACGATCGGGTGTTCACGCAATCGGGCCAAGTCCCCTGGGACATCACGCGACTGAATTTGGAATCCACCCAAATCACCGACGCTTCGATGGCGGCCATCGCCTCGATGAAGAACCTGACCGAACTGGACTTGAGCGGATGCAAAGTGACCGATGCGGGGCTTGAAGCGTTGGCAAACCACCCGAGTCTCAAGCAACTGTGGCTTACCAATTCCACCGTCACGGATCGTTCGATCGAAGTCCTCTCGTCGATCCCCCGGCTCGAACGTCTCGAGGCCAGTGGTTCGCTTTCGGCCGAAGGCTACCAACAACTGCTCAAGAAAAAGCCTCGGATGAAACGTCCTTAACGGCTTCGCCGCTTCGAGCGCATTGGGGTCTAATCGGGAGCTATGATTTCGATGGTTTCATGCATTGTGCGATCTCCAGGGCGATCGCATGGAGCGCCTCAGGATTTTTCGGGGCGGTTCCAAAGGCGTGCGCGTCGTAAGCCTCTTCCGCACTGCGAATCGGGGTGGAATTGACCGTCGACCAAGCCATATCGTAGACCGAGTAGGAAACCGTCAATCCCTTGGCCACCGCATTGACCTCGCGTTGCAAGTCGTAGGCGGTAAAAGCCGCATTGACGAAACACGACGCATTGATGAGCAAATCCTTGTATTGCTTATTCTTCGATACCTTCGGCCCATGCACCTCCTGGAGTGCTTCGGCCGCAGAGCGGACGCTGACCATAATCCGATCGATGATGGTCCGAACAGGATGGCTAAAGGCCACCTCAGCAAAACTCGATGGAGACAGATACACTTTGACCGCCGCTCCGACGGCCCCACAGTGGGTATGCCCCAGGACGATGATACTTTGCAAGGACTCCCTGAGGGCCGTGGCCGCATAGTCGATACTCCCGATGCACTCTAAGCCCAGGACGTTACCAGCCACCCGAACGACGAACAAATCGTTCGACGAGCAGTCGAAAATGTGCTCGATTGGAACACGGGCATCGGCACACCCTAGAACGGCCGCAAAAGGAGAATGCATCTGCTCGAGTCCACCGACGACTGGAATCCCCAATTGCACCGGTGAGATCGGAACGACCATCGAATCGACCTTCTTGCCGTCCTGGACGTTCTGAAGATGGTTGACCATCGAATAGAAGCGGCAGTTTCCTTGATGCAGTGTCTTCAAGGCCTCTCTGTTGTTCTTCGGTCGCTTGAGGTCCAGCGGGGCATAAGGGTCAAAACGGTAAATGATATCCATGGTGCTTATCCTTGATCTTCCTCTGAGGGCTCGCTTAGCTCCCTACGGTTTCTATAAAAAATCTCTTCGACCGAATTGGCAATCGTCGCCGACATGCCTTCCAAATCCAAATCGTCCTCATCAAACCCAAACGGTTCCTCGACATGTTCGGCGACAATCTCCATGCCGACCATAAAATAGGAGACCACGATCGTCAATGGCAGCGTCCAGGCCATGAAGTCTTGGACCAAACCCCACGGCAGTGTAAAGAGAAATAAAAAGATACATTGCCTTGCGAATATTCGATAAGAGCGAACCATCGGGGTCTTGGCGATCCTCTCGCAAGCACCGCAAATGTCCATCAACTTGGCCGTCTCGCAATCGAGAATCCGCAATAGATCCCGATCGAAGGCTTTGTTGGAAAGCCGGTTGCTGATCCATCGGTAAATATCTTGGGAAATCGCCAGCGGAACATGCGTCGGGGTGGCGCCTCGAAAAATCGGACCGTCGTAGGGGACTTTGCGCAAATGGCAGGTCAAGGCTCGTGGAAACTCCGACAAATGCCGCGAGAGGAAACGCCGTTCTTCTTGCGACAAATCAGGGAAGAACTCCTGGATCTTGATCGCCAAATTCCGGCTGCAGTTGATCAAACTACCCCATAGCGTGCGAGCCTCCCACCAGCGAGCGTAAGCAGCATTGGTCCGGAAAACCAGGAGCCATCCGAGAACCAACGACAAAGCCGCATGCAGGTCCGAGGGTGTGTCGCCAATGTCTTTGTAGCTGCTATACTCTTTGAGTAGCGGCAGCAGCGCATAGACACCCATCGCAAGTGCGATGCTTGCTATTGAAAAAAGTGTCCGTGACTTGATCAACGGGTAAATAGTGTCGCGAATCGGCATGGCTAGCAAGATAGTCGACCGCACCGAAGAATCCACCCCCAACTGGCATGGTTGACCTAGTCCTGGCCCAAATCCTCAATTCCCAATTTTCATTTTTCAATTATCCGAGCCATTTCCATGCGATTTGCACAACGTGTCGTCGTCATCACCGGTGGTGCCAAAGGAATCGGCGCCGGTTGTTCGAAAGTCTTCGCCCAAGAAGGTGGGCTCGTGGCCATTCTCGATCGCGATCTCGACGCCGCCCGAGCCACCGCACAAAGACTCGGCGATCAACACCTCGCGGTGCGCTGTGATGTCGCTTGCGAAAAACAAATCGCTGCGGGCATTGCAGAGGTGGTCGAACGCTTTGGCCAAATCGATTGCCTGATCAATAACGCCGGTATACATCCCCCCGATACACCGTTGCTGAAAATGCCACCAGAGCAAGCCATGGAGGTACTCCGGATCAATTTTCTGAGCACCTATTCGATGTGCTATTACGCTTTGGAGCATCTCAAAAAGACGAGGGGTACCATCATCAACGTCAGCTCCATGACCGCAGCTCTAGGCCAGCGAAACTCGACGGCTTACGCGGCCAGCAAGGGTGCTCAGTTGTCGTTTACCAAGTCGCTTGCCCTCGAATGCGCGGACTTTGGTATCCGGGTCAATGCCATCCTTCCGAGCAACGTCGACACTCCGCTCATGCGATCCTGGGCCGCAAGTCTCCAGGACCCACAAGCCGCCTTGGAACGCATCGCCGCCTTGCAACCGATCGGACGGATGGCCGATGTCGATGAAATGGGACGCGTTTGCCTTTTTCTGGCCACCGAAGATAGCAGCTTCATCACCGGACAAGGCCTTCATGTCGACGGCGGCGCGAGCCTTGATTACTAGCGCCACGGTCGTGCCTCGCATCGGATTTCGTCGTACTCGTACTCAGCGAAGCGGTACTCAGTGCAACGGTACTCGTACTCGATGGCTGTTCGAACTGCTGCGATGCCGATCGTTGATCGAGGCGGATCGCGGTAACTTGCGGACCAATCGGTCAGATTGCTATCCTGGACCGATTCGAGTACGAGGCACTCGGTCAATGCGCCACGGGCAAGTCGAATGTCTGAGCTAACTCCAAGCCCCTCCGAGCGATCCTACGACTACATCATCATCGGATCGGGGCCGGCAGGCGCAACGCTGGCAACTGAGTTGTCCCACTCCCATGCATCGGCTAATCCCCACCGCCGAAGCGTCCTGGTGATCGAAGCCGGCTCGCCCCATCGCGGCCCCTTCTCGAGTACACCCGCCTTTTACCCCCGGAGCTTTGGCTCCCGTATCGACTGGAACTACTTGACGACGCCGCAAACGCACCTGGCCAAGCGATCCCTCAAGTGGCCTGCTGGTAAAGTCCTCGGAGGTTCGTCGGCGATCAACGCCATGATCCGAATCGAACCCTCCGACGTGTGCCTACAAGCCTTGTACTCGGCTTGTGGTCCGACTTGGTCGGTCGAATCCTCCAAGTCGATATTCGATCGATTGCGAAATGAGCCAGTGAGCTCTTTGGGACCACCGAGCCCATGGATAACACTCCACCCGAACACCGATCAGCTCCATCGCCGCGCCATCGAATACGGCTTCGGATCGCTCAACCCGTGGGTTCAAGCAACCCCGACGATCTGGCCATCGATCGCACCCTACCTGCGTTTCGCGACCCAAGGTCGTCGCCGACGCATCCTGCCAGAGAGCCGTTCGCAGCCGATTCCTATCCTCTCGAATGCGATGGCCAAACGACTGATCATCGATTCGGATCGAGTCGTCGGTGTTATTGTCCAATCCCAAGGCGATGAATTCGAAGTGTTTGCCGCCAAAGAAGTCATCCTCTGTTGCGGAGCGATCGAAACCCCCCGCCTTTTGTTTCATAGCGGCATCGGCCCTCGAACGGAACTTGCACAAGCCGGACTCGAATGCCGATACCCCCATGATCGCATCGGGTCGGGGCTGCAGGATCATCTGGTCTATCCGCTGGTCTTCCAATTACGAAAAGGGGTTCCCTTTGCATGGCCCTTTGATCGAGTCGACCGCCGCCGGTACATCGAGGATCAAGGGGGTCCGAAGTCCTCGAATCTCGCCGAACTCGGCGCATGGATCGATCCGCTCGGAACCCCTTCCGAGCAGTTCCAATGGCATATCACACCGACACACTATTTGGCTTACCCCAAAATCCCCAACGCACAGCCTTGCGTCAGTATCGGAGTCACGCAGTCCCATCCCCGAAGTGTAGGGAGCGTTCTTCCCGACCCATCGAACCGATCCCTGGTGCGTATCGATCCGAACTACCTATCGGAGCCCGAGGATAGGGCTGCGGTTTTGAGAGCGATTCAATGGACCAGAGAATTTTTTCACCGAGCCCCTTGGCAAGACCTATTCGAAGAGGAGTTGATGCCCGGTCCAAAACGCATAAGCCAGGAAGCAGTGTTCGCTCATATCGAAAGATTCGCTACAACGCTATACCACTACACCGGAACGTGCGCGATGGGACTCGATCCGCGGGCTCCTGTCGATCCTGAGTTTCGGTTGCGAGGAATCGAGCGATTGCGTGTTTGTGACGCCTCGGTCTTTCCCGCGATCCCCGGCTCGAACCCACAGATGACCATCATGATGATGGCGATGCGTCTTGCCGCTTTGCTGCTCGAAAAATAGCGATTGATCTTTTTTAGGTTCAGCATCAAATCATTCAGCGAGCGACTGCCCCTGAGCTCGCGGATCGTGCGCTGCGGTCAATCGGTCCCCTTGCCGATGGATGGCTTGGCAAATGGCCAAGGATCCAGAGGCTTTCAAAGGATGACCGAGTCGAGAAAGGTTTGCTTGAATTCCAGGGGAGATCTCCCAAGGAGTGCCGACACCGAATTGGTCCTCAAAGAGCAGAACGTCCGGCTGCCATTGGTGGTGCACGCGAGGGCAGGCCACTGCTTCGGAAACCGAGCATCCGCCATCGAGAACTCGGAGCAGAACCTGAAGTGTCGCATTGATGATGCGCGGGCCACCTGCAGCACCGGCCGTCAAGACAGGTTCGCCTGTGGCATCCAAAACCATCGTCGGGCTCATGCTCGACAAGGGCCGTTTGCCCGGACCAACCGCGTTGGCTTGCGAGCCGACCAATCCAAAAGCATTCGGTGTTCCAGGTGAGATACTGAAATCATCCATTTGATTGTTGAGCATGACCCCGGTCCCCGGCACGGTGACTTTGCATCCCCAGGAGGTGTTGACCGTGCAAGTCATCGCTACCCAATTTCCCTCGTCGTCGGCTGTCGTCAGGTGCGTGGTGTGTTTGAGATCTTCAGCCGAACTCGGTGCGCCGAGGGCTCCGTTTCGACCCATCGAGTCGCCAGGAGTCCCATGCTCGATCTGCATCGATGATTGGGAGTCGACAAAATTCGCCATCCGGTTGCGGGAATACTCTCGATCCAAAAGTCCTTGGGGCACATCGACAAAGTCGCTATCGCCGAGCCAATAGGCTCGGTCGGCAAAGGCCCGCTTCATCACCTCGCACAGCAGGTGATAATACGCCTCGGGACGCGACCGCATCCAAGCGCCGATCGGATAAGGCTCGAGCATCATCAACATCTGCGCGATGTGGATGCCACCAGAACTAGGGGGTGGAAACCCGATCACTTCATGGTCCCGGTACTTGGTACGAATCGCCGTGCGTTCTTTGGATCGATACGCAAGGAAATCTTCTCGGGTGAGTATCCCGCCGATCGACTTGAGGTATCCGGCGCACTTGCTTGCAAATGGACCTTCATAGAACCACTCAGAGCCCTGCAAGGCGATGCTCTCAAGAGTGCTGGCCAAGTCCTTTTGTACAAGTGGCTCTCCTTCGCGAATCGCAGTACCATCGGTATGGAAGTAGATCGCACTCGAAGCAGGGTACTTGCGCAGCTCATCGGCTTCTGAGGCGATCGTTCGCGCTACGGATTTCGATGCCGCGACGCCATTAAAGGCAGCCTTCTGAGCATCGGTGAAAAGATCCTTCCAAGCCATCCTGCCGGCCAACGTATGCATCTGCTTGATCGCTGCGATTTGACTCGGTACCCCACAGGCCAAAGGCCCGTTTTGACTCAGGGACGCATCGGCTTTTCCACCCCGAAGAAACATCCCTTCGCTTGCCGCGAGCCCAGCCATCTCACGTCCATCGATCGCGTGAATCTGCCCGTTGGATCGTCGGATCAGGACCAAGCAACCTCCGCCGATCCCTGAATTGTGCCCATCGACGACCCCTAGCACCAACGCAGCCGAAATCGCAGCGTCGATCGCATTGCCCCCGCTCCGAAGGATCCGAGCCGCACTCTGCGTGGCGAGCGGATGGACCGTTGCGGCACCGCGGTTGACCGTCAGCTTGTCAAAACCACTCGATCGACGGGATTTTGCGCTCAGGAGCAACCCGCAGAGGGCGGCCGATTGGAGAAAAAATCTGCGTGTGCTCATCCGGATTTTCCTGCTGTCGCCAAGTTCTCTTCGACACCTATAATCTTCGATGGTAATCTTACTCGAAGTCCCCCAAGAACCCAACCAATTGCCCATCGAGGAACGCCATCATCGAAATCATGGGAAACCTGTCGGTCGGTCAACGCGTTTCCTGGGCGATTCTGCATGAGGCCTCGTCGATCAAGGCTGGAAACGTACACCCCCATGCTTCCTTTTCCGAGATGCGATTCGAGCACTTTGTCCTGGCATCCCAAGCCATCGGCAAAGCGTTCGATGATCGGCTCTCTACCCGATCGATCGGACAGATCGTCCACAGCAGCGTCCAAGCGATGGTCCAAGCCGTCGAGGTCAACACGAGCCTAGGAACCATCCTGCTGCTTGCACCTATCGCGCTGTGGTCGCTCCATTCAACTGGCTCGCACAATTCCAACGGCTGGAACGCCCAAGCCTTCCAAGAAGACATCGCGGCAGTCCTGCATGATTCGACGCCTGAGGATTGCCGTCTGATCTACCAAGCCATTCGAATCGCGAAACCCGGGGGCCTGGGACAAGTCGCCAGCCAAGATGTGCAATCTACCCCTCCGGAGTCGATCCTCGAAGCCATGCGTATCGCATCGGATTGGGATGATGTCGCCTTGCAATACGCCAATGGTTTCCGCCAAGTCAGCCAATGGACCGACCGATTGCTTGCGATTCTGGAGTCCTCATCGGATCTGCTCGGTGCGGTTCGCCAATTGCAAATCGAGATCCTCGCCTCACGGCCCGATAGCCTGATCGCTCGCAAGCATGGCAAACAGGTCGCTGGCCTAGTCCAGTCTCAAGCGGCCGACGTTTTGGCAAGTGGAGCTTATGCAAGTCCCGCATTCGAGAAGGCATGGAGCCGTTTCGATGTCTATCTTCGCGAAAGCGGGCATCGCAAGAACCCGGGGACCACCGCCGATTTACTCGCCGCCGTGATTTATCTAGCTCGTTGGGCTCGGGATCGATTCGATGGATGATACGCTCTCGAAACAGATCCGCGCCGCAAGGCCACCGAAGCCCATTCGTCAGGCAGGTCAGTCCATGGGTTGGGTTCGGGAGATGGAACCCGACGGCCAGGGTGGATTGATCCCTGCGAGAACCTATTTCCTCGTCGGATCCGAATGCCGCTTTAGCTGTTCGATGTGCGATCTGTGGAAGTACACCCTAACTCAAGACCGCACACCTATCGGCTCCTTGGCTTCTCAGATCGCCGATTTGAACCGACAGGTGGATGCCTTGCCCCCTCAGGCTCGACCCCGCGAATGGCTCAAACTTTACAATGCTGCGAATTTTTTCGATCCGGCCAGCGTCGATCCTGGTGAGTATCCAGCGATCTTGAAGCAATGCGAGGGCTTTGAGCGTCTGGTGGTCGAAAATCATGCGTCCTTGTTGAGTTCCTCGAAAACCCAACAGCTGGTTCGACGCTTTCGCGATGGGTTCGACGGCGAGCTTGAACTCGCGCTCGGGCTCGAATCGATCGAACCCAACGCGATGCGTTGGCTCAATAAATCGATGTCCCTCGATCAGTTTCAAGCCGCCCTGGAGTTCCTTCGTAGCGAGCAGATCTTCGTTCGGGTCTTTGTTTTGCTACAGCCGATGGGGACACCGATCGACGAGTCGGTCGATTGGGCGGTTGCCAGTTGCCAAGCCGCTGCGCGGTGGGGTGCTCAACGGATCAGCTTGATTCCGACCCGCGCTGGCAATGGCTTCATGGAAGACCTCGCATCCCGTGGCCTATGGCAAGCCCCGAGGGCATCTCAACTCGAATCCGCATTGGAACAATTGCTCGGTCATTCCCAGGGTTCATCGATCTACACGGCTGACCTTTGGGACTGGGATTCGATCTGCGGGATCTGCTCGCACTGCGGCCCATCCCGACTGGAGCGTTTGCAGCGGATGAACAACACGCAGCGAATGGAAGCATCCGAAGTCAAGCAACACTGCGCATGCGAGCGAGTACCGTTTCACTGAGTAGCTGCAAGTTACGCCTCCGCCGGGCAAGCCCGACGGTAGGCTTACTCAGTGGCCATCGAGCTCTCCTTGGCCTCCGTCGGCTTTATGCCGGCGGGGCCAAGACTTACAGCTACAGGGTCTGTATTGCGGGTCTGTTTTTCTCTTCCTCCGCAAAGCGGCAGAAGAGAAGAAAGAGCTAGGGCGAATCGCACAAACTCTCTGGTAACTCATCATCGGACCGTCTTTGCTAAAGGACCGGTCCTAGCATTGCGATGGCGTTGTTAAAAAAGCGACGCGATGGAGGCCACGCGGCGACCTGTTCGCGGGTGATCTCGTGCGATTGCCACTGGTAAGACAACTGCCGCTCGCGAATTTTTTTCGTTAAAGCTTCATCGAGGAACAGAATATTGTTTTCGTAATTGAGTTCGAAGCTTCTGCGATCCATGTTTGCAGAGCCGATAAGTCCCATCTGTTCGTCGATGGTAAGGGACTTGGTGTGGAGCAAACCCCCTTCGTATTCAAAGATACGGACTCCCGCTTCGAGCAGTGCGGCGTAGTAACTATGGCTTGCGGCTGCCACGAACCACGAGTCGTTCTTGGCAGGTACGATCAGGGTCGTTTCGACCCCTCGGCGACCACTGGCGCACAGGGCCGCTTGCATGGGCTCATCGGGAACATAGTAAGGGGTCGTGATGATCAGTTCGTGTCTAGCGGTGTACATGAGCGATTCGAACATCTCAGGCATCGCCGAATAGCGGATCGTCGGCCCGGTTCCAACCACCTGAGCGATCAGGCCCGCGCGATGCTCGGTCCAAGGTTCGAGGATTAGATCTTTGAGATCTTCGTGCACGTGGGCCATCCAGTCGGATGCGAACAGAATTTGGTTTTGCCTGGCGATCGGTCCTTCAAACCGGACCATCGCGTCGACCCAAGGAGCATATTTCGGCTTGGGACGGAATTCAGGATCCGCAAAATTCTGGCTCCCGCAGTAAGTGATACGATTGTCAACGATCAGGATCTTGCGGTGATTGCGGAGATCCACACGCGTCCATAGGGGAGCCAAGGGTGTGCGACCTATCGGCAGAGCGACTGCGGTTTTGACTCCGGAGTCCTGCATGGTGCGCCAAAGCGTCGAACGAATGATATCCCGCGAACCGAGCCCATCGGCCATCACCCGGCAAACGACCCCGCGTCTGGCCGCTCGGCAAAGGGCTTCGACCATTTTCGTGCCGCTGTTGTCGGCAAGCCAAATATAGAAATTCAAATGCACATGTTTTTTCGCCCCATCGATGTCACGGACCATCGTGTCGATCGCGACGCAGGAGTCGGCCATCAAGTCGGCGCTGTTTCCGCCGATGGGCTCAAACCCATTGATGGAGAATCCGACTCGAAACACATGGTCAAAGCGGGTGTTGCCCAGGGGCTGAATCTCCCGAACGGACATTCCTGGAATATCCTTCGGATGCGGAAGTCCTTCAAGGACTTTTGCAACACGTTCGATGCGAGATCGACCGATGCTCACGGAGCCTAGAAGGATGTAGGCGACAATACCAACGACGGGTGTCGTCACGAGTACCACGATCCAAGCGACCCGCGAGGATGGGTCCCGGTGGGGTCGCAGAATAGCTTGGATAATGAGCGATATCTGGAGTGTCAGGTGGAGAACCACTCCGGCGATCACCATCCATTGCGGTTCCATAGCGATACTTTTATGAACGAACGATCGGAGCCAAATCCAACACCGGGGGCATCGGGCAGCCTAGCGCGTCGGAGACGACCCGAAGCAATTCGACTTCATTGATCGTCGATCGTTGGTCGTGAACGATGCAAGTACAAAACGAGTCTAAGACGCGTCGTTTGAATTTGACATCGATTCGGGCGAGTAAATCGAGGGAAACATCGAATTTCTTCAAAGTGCATTCGTCCCGATCCACGAGGTTAGCAGACTTGCCTTTTCCGAATAACTTCGGTCCAACGACTTGCCAGCCCGCTTGAAACGATGACTCCGCATGGGTGTTGCCACCTACGTTGGCCAACGTCGAGAGGACTTGGATATACGCATTTTCCAGTTGGTCATTGGACATCACCGGGACCAAGGAGTCGTCGGTTCGCAGAACGATTCGGCGCGTGATGAATCGTTGCAAGGCGTATTCGAAAATGGTCCAGCGGCGATCTGCGTCGATCAAACGCCGGACCATGGTTCGGAACCCACCGGTTTGGGAATTCGAAAGTTGGTCCAAGGCAGGCAGGGCCATGCAGGCCAGGGGCAAGCGTTGCTCGGACAGCAGAGCATCGATTTTCGGCAGCAGTTTGCTCGTATGGGCTGCGATTCCTTTGGGTGCCGATCGGCTCAAGAGTTCAATCTGTGCGTTCCGAACAGTGTCGGACTGCGGCGCGCACAGGAGCGCAAAGACGATAGCCATGGCACCGAAGGGCTCGTGGACCTCGTCGATGAGTTCCTTGTCGATTTCTTCCATCAACCGATTGGCTTGCTCGATGTGCTGATCCTCTGGGTTTCCGATGTGATCGACCGCGTCCTGCGGATTGGCTTCGAAATGCACTACACCCGCCTCAGCGGCCACGTGAGCCGATGTGCTGAGCGATTTGCGTTGGAACCCGAGAGTGCGGGGATCGACGATATCGCTTTCGGAATGCTGCTGGATGTGCGTCGCCTCGAATTTGCCATTGAAAGTCGGCTCGATCCGTTGAATCCGAATCTCCAGGGGTGGGTGGGTCGCGAAGGATTGGGATGCGAGTCCCTTGCTGAAGAACAAGTGCGAGGCTTCTTTGGCATACGTCGCTTGAACGAACGATTTCTTTTGCCAACCGCCGATGCGTTTCAATGCTCCGGTGATGCCGAGCGGATTGCGGGTGAATTGGACTGCTGAGGCATCGGCGAGAAACTCGCGCTGTCGAGAGACCGCCGCTTGGATCAACCCCGCAAAGAAAACACCGGCATAGCCGATCCCCAAGAGCAACGTCCCAAAAATGAAAATCGCCGCGACGATGCCGATGGCACCTTTGCTATCGTCGTTGTTTCTGCCTGAGGACCGCATAGGCATGTGCGCGGCGATTCGGAACAGACTGTATCCGAGCATCGCGATCAAAAGGATCCCGTGCAACATGCCCAAGATCCTCACGTTGAGCCTCATGTCTCCATTGAGAATGTGGCTAAATTCATGGGCGATGACTCCTTGAAGCTCGTCGCGCGTGAGGGTTTCTATGCAACCTCGAGTGACACCCACGACTGCGTTTTGAGGGGTCGTTCCGGCCGCAAATGCATTGATTCCTTGTTCGTTCTCCAAGAGGTAGACAGGTGGAACGGGTGTGCCCGAGGCCAATGCCATCTCTTCGACGACATTGAGCAAAATACGCTCGCTCAGATTCCGAGTGTTGGGCTGAACTTTGATACCACCGAGCTGTATCGCAACGGATGACCCATCGCCCGAGAGGAGCCAAGTTTGGTAAATACTTCCCGAAGCGATCACGAGTCCGACCGAGAGAAACACTCCGATGAGGATCAATGGATTGAAGACATCGATCGGTTCGGAATTCCCTACTCGAATTGACGCAAGAAGGGCGATGACCACAAAGTAGACCAACGCCATGATGATCAAGACGGTCAGACCGAAGTAGAACACCAGTCTACCTGTGTTTTTACGCGCTTGATCCTGATGTGCGAAAAAGTCCACTGTCTTGCCTCAATCTTCCCTCAATTCAAATCAGCCCAAGCCGATCGACGCTACGCCATGGTCTTCGCGCAGGGTTCAAACCCTGCTTGCAATCCACTAGAACGAAACCTTGACTGGCTCGCGCTCTTGCGGATCGGTCAGTTCCCAAAGCGCCGCTCGCTGGAAGTTGCCGTATCCTGCAACCAAGTTGCCTGGGAAAGTCTCGATCGCTGTGTTGTAAGCGGTGACCGCGTCATTGAATCCCTGGCGAGCAAACGAAATCTTATTCTCCGTGCTGGTTAGCTCCTCTTGCAAGGCAAGCATGTTTTGATTGGCTTTGAGATCAGGGTAAGCCTCAGCGAGTCCGATAAATCGATTCAGCGAGCCTGCCAATGCCACTTCTGCGGTCGAAAGGTTTTCAATCGCCGATGGATCGCCCGGGTTGGCTGCCGCCTTCTGACCTGCCGCCATGGCCGTGTTCCTAGCTCGGATTACCGCCTCGAGTGTGTCTCGCTCATGCTTCATGTAACCCTTGGCCGTTTCGACCAAGTTGGGGATCAAATCATAGCGACGCTTCAATTGCACATCGATCTGCGAATAAGCGTTTTGAAAACGGTTCCGCTGCGTCACAAGACCGTTGTACAGGCCGATGAGATAGATCAACAGCGCGGCGGCAAACACCACAACCAACGCGATAAAACCAAACAAACCTACAAGTATTCCGCTCATATTGCTCTTCTTTCTCTTCGTTTTCCGTTACTCACAAGGCGACTTGGCTAATTGTCACTTACGCTCATTCTATCCTCAGCGCCCGCCGAAAATCAGGCCATAGACTCTTCAGGCCCAATTCCCTCCTAATTCGGTCGTTAAAAATGCCAGAGTACTCGATTTGGGCTACAAGGATCCCATGGAGTCATTTCCAGAGCTTTTCGAGCAATCGGTCCATCGCTGGATCGTGCTCCTTGAGTTGCTCGCGCGTGAACGGGAAAAAATCGTTCGTCGAAAAAAATGCTTCGGTTGACTCTGCAAAATACTCAGCCGGATTGCTCATTCCATAGGCCCGAGTCTGACGGGCCGAACCGTCGCCGAGCCTCTGCTCGATCCGCTCGTAACTTCCCGATTTCTTCGCCCGCTCGAAAGCCTCCTGAACCAATGGATTCGAAAAGCCGGCCTCGAGACACTGGTCATGATAAGCATGAGCCAATTCGTGGAGTGCAAAGTTCGGCATCCGCCGGTACTCCGCCTCGAAAATCCCAACATTTGAAAACTCGACTCCCTTGGCCATCGCCGGATCTCGGCGATGCTCCTTCAACCAACCGGCCCCGGGATGGTACTCCGCCCGGGGTTGCTCGTCGGGATAAACTGGCGAAAACCACAGGGGAACACGCTGGAGCTTGGCGACACAATCACCTGGAACGACGCGGATGATCTGCTCGAGCTGCTTTTGAAGAATCTCCAAGGCCACGCGGAGCTTGGCGGCCTCGGCCTGGTTCTCGATCAACTCCCGACGGATGTGTAGCTTCCATCCGAGCAACTCCCGCTGCTCATAGCGCCATGGCGAGTCCACGGCCTGAGGCGGCGTTGCTTGTGAGGAACAAACTTCCGAGCCGTCCCGATCCCTTTCACCATCAAAACCGATGTGAGCAAGTAAAAATACCTGCAGAAGCACGCAGCATTTCGTAGAAAAGATCAACATTTCCAACCCCTGAAATAATCCAACTATTGAGAATATTCCGCATTCCTTGCCCAAAAATAAACGTCCTGTACGGTATTGGTTCAAGACGTATCGTCTCGGTAAGATATCCTTGCGACGAGTGGGCGAATAGGCGTCGCGAAACAGCCCCCGTAAAACGCGATTGAAACACGATTAAAACGCAAGAAGTAAACCGACATGTTTGGATTCCATAGACTGAGTATCCAGTCGAAAATGATCCTGCTGCTCCTGCTCGTCTCCCTGAGCGCCCTGGCCGTTATGGCTTGGGTCGGATACGTCACCGGGAAATCCTCGATCGAAAAAACGGTCCAAAACCAACTCAAAGGGATCCAAGTCGCCAAAACGACCGCCTTGCGCACCAAGCTCGAATCGCTTCGAGACCAAGTCGTCTCGATGTCCGATAGCCGAATCGTGCTCGAGGGCATGAAGGCCTTCTCCAAAGCTTACGATGAGCTCGAACAAACACCCATCAATCCCGAGGAATCCGCAAAGCTCGAGCAGTTTTACTCGCAGTCGTTCCTCCCCGAGCTGACAAAAATGATCGACGGCCAGCCTGTCGTCGAACAGTATCTCCCCAAAGCTCCTGCGGAACGCCATTTACAATACCACTACATCGCCTCGAACCCCAACCCCTACGACTCCAAAGCGCTGCTGACCTCTGCACCTAACGACTCGAGCAACTATCGAACTGCCCACGAGCAACTCCATCCTAGCTTCGCACGCGCAGCGAAAATCTTCGGCTTCGAGGACATCATGCTCGTCGACGCTCGAAACCTCAACATTGTCTACAGCTATGCAAAGACCACCGAGTTCGCCACCAACCTCGAGAATGGTCCCTACAGCAACACCAAATTGGCTCGCAAAGTCAAAGAACTGCACTTTGCCCAAGACCGCGATGTCTACAAAATTGCAGACTTCGAATCGTACCGACCCAGCCTTGGTCGCCCCATGGCCTTTGCCTTGAGCCCCATCTTCGATGAAGCCTCAATGGTCGGGATCCTGGTCCTACAGTTCCCGGTCGATAGCTTCAACTCCCTGATGACGGGCGATGGGAAATGGAGCGAGGAAGGTCTTGGCCAAACCGGCGAATGCTATCTGGTCGGTCCGGATTTGACCATGCGGAGTCGCAGTCGATTCATGATGGAAGCACCTGATGAATTTCTCAAGGAACTGCAAAAAGCGGGTATGTCTGAGGCAATCATCAAGCAAATTCAACACCAGGGCAATGTGCTCGGCGTCTTGCCTGTCGAAACCAAATCGGCACGAGCGGCTCTGGCGGGGCAAAGCGGTATCGTAGAGACGACCGATTATCGAGGCAAGAATGTCATCAGCGCCTACGGCCCGATCGAACTGAACTCCCTTCGCTGGGGAGTGATGGCTGAAATCGACGCCGATGAAGCCTACGCTCCCATCCAGGACTTCGGACGAAGAGTCCTCTCGGCCGCCTCGGGCATGGCCCTGCTCAGCAGCTTGCTAGCCCTGCTGTTCTCCAACTGGATGATCCGACCTCTCAGGCAGTTGATCCAAGGCGCACGACGCCTCGGCCAAGGGGATACCGACGTCCAAGTCCACGTGGCGACCAAAGACGAATTCGGTGAACTCGGCACCGTCTTCAACAACATGTCGCGAAGCATCAAAACTCAAACCGACAAACTCGAACAGCAAATCCGAGCCAATGAAGAACTCCTCTCGAGCATCCTGCCGGCCTCTGCCATCGCTCAACGCCGCGATGGCGACGAACGCGCAAGCCAGCAATTCGCCGATGTCTCGGTCTTCTTCGCCGAATTGATCGGACTCGAGGACTTCAGCCGCGAAGCCGGAGAATCCAAAGCCTTGAGCGTCCTCGGGGACTTGATCGCCTCCCTTGACGAAGCCGCCGAGAAGATCGGCATCGAGAAAGTCAAAACTATCGGAGGCGCCTACCTGGCCGTCTGCGGTCTGAGCGTCAACAGGCCAGATCACGCCCGCCGTATGGCCCAGTTCGCCCAAGAGGCCGTGCGTATCGTGGACCATTCCCACCGTGAATTCAAAGCCAAACTCCATGTCGCCATCGGGATCAACTCCGGTCCAGTTGTCGGAGGAGTTGTCGGACGACGGAAGTTCCTCTACGACCTTTGGGGCGATACGGTCACCATCGCCAAGAAACTCGCTATCGGAACCAACAGCTCGTCGATCCGTGTGACCCAGTCGGTACGCGACCGTATTGGCGATCAGTTTCAACTCGAAGGTCCCACCAAAGTCGATCTCGACGGTCGGGCCCCGATCGAAGCTTGGCAGGTGTCGGTATGAACGGCTTGAGCGACTTTAGCCAACTTCCGATCTTCCAAGCCATCGTGCTGGCAATCGGTTTCCCCATCGGACTACTGTTTCTCAACGAGTGGATCGGTTTCCTCGAACGTCGTTCGAACCCCCTGGCCAAGACCCTTAGGACCCTTCGAAACCTCGTCCTGCCCTCACTGGCTATTCTTTTGTTTCTTACCTGGATTCTAAAGCTTCCAGGGGACTCAAGCCTCGTGCGGTGGGTCGAGACCGCCTTCTGGGTCGCGCTGCTCTTTGCACTTTTGGGGGTCATCAACGACATCGTCTTCGGCATGGGAAACCGAAAAGCTCTCGGCGAACGATTCCCCAAACTCTTCCGCGACCTAGCCCAAGCTCTCTTAGTGGCCATCGGGGCGATGGTCATCTACAGCAAAGTTTGGGGCATGGAAATCCAAGGAGCACTGACCGCTCTAGGACTAGGTTCGATCGTCGTCGGCTTGGCTCTCCAAGAGCCCCTGGGGAACATCGTTTCAGGATTGATGCTCCTGCTCGAAAGACCCTTAAACGTCGGGGACTGGGTAAGCGTCGATGGAGTCACGGGTAAGGTCTCCGAAATCAACTGGAGATCCGTTCACATCCAAACGCCCACTAGCGAAATTCGAGTCGTCCCGAATGTCTCGCTCTACAAAGGTGCTTTCAGCAACCTCTCACGCCCCACCCCTGAGCGTACCGAAATCGTCGACATGGGCTTTAGCTACGACGATCCACCCAATAAAGTCAAAGATCTCCTTCTTGAGCTGCTCCGAAACACCCCAGGGGTCAAAACCAACCCTGAGCCCCTCGTCCGTACGTTCAATTACGCAGACTTTTCGATCATCTATCGGATGATTTTCACCGTCGAAGCCCAAGAAACTCTCGGAGCGACGCGAGACCGTGTCATGACTCGCCTATGGTACTTGGCTCGCCGAGAAGGTTTGACAATACCCTTCC